>UEXM01001398.1_pt1 | contig 20613 bp, 13 predicted proteins | sample 1796661 | NCBI WGS metagenome assembly UEXM01 (sample SAMEA4772469, study PRJEB27181) | metagenome | reverse complement strand
AACAGGCTGATTAAAAAATGTGTTGGAAAAAGTTCCTACTGTATCACCGCCCGTACTTCTATTCAAAGATCCAACTTCAGCAGAATCTGCAGTGCTCAAGTGTAACCCCACTTGATATGCAACATAGTTTTCATCAGTTGTGGTTAACTGTTGAATATTACCATTAGCATCTTTTATCTTTAGTGGTGTAGCCATATGCCATTATACCTAATCATTACTAATCTGTCAATGGTATTTATAACCTATTTACTCTGGCTTTGTAGGCCAATCAGCATCTTCAAGTTCAGGCCAGTTTGCGTGTGTCGGAAGATCTCTAAGAGCCTGTCTATATGTAATCTGAGCGGAAGTCATATCTGCAGTATCTTGATATGCCCAATGATCTGTCTCAATAAGACATCTTGCTCTTTCCGCTCTATTGTTCATCTCGATTTGCCATGGTAAAAGCCCTGTTATATCGGCTTTGGTAGCTAACGATGCTATAGCTGAGTCATATCTATCGGAATCTATATTACCATTATTTAAAAGTTCCATTAGTTGACTTAATTGTGCTGAATCTGCTGACATATTATTATCCTATTTACGTAATAGCTGGGATGGTTTCATCAGTATACCATATTTTAAAACTTCCGGGAATAGGAGTAGATGATCCAGTTTGTAACGGATTGTATTCTATACTAATCCCAGTAATATTTCCAGACGCTGCATTAAAATAGTATTTATGAGGCCCAACATGCCCTCTTCTATCCTTGTTAATCATTTGAATATACCACTGATGCCCACCACCTTCACTTAAATTCATCGGTATCCCATAGCCGTAAACTGAAAACGATTGTAGAAGGTTACTATTATCCCACCAAATTGGGATACCTGCTCCACTACTATGCCCAGTAGGATTAGCAACACCATTTCCATAAATATCTGCTGCTGTATAATTAGAAGTTTGTTTTGTATCACCCGCCCAGAGATTTAAACGTAGAACGGAGGTATTACCACTTGTTGTACCACTTCCATCTGGTTCACCAGTAATAATAAATTGTTGGACGTAATTCATAGTTGAGTCAAACTCCATTTGTGTACCATCTAGGTTACCACTACTAAAAGTTTTCCACCTTGGTCCTACATAGCCGCCGCCTGATTTAAAAGCATTTAATGGCATTTACATTTTCCTTTTAATTCTTCTACTTCATTTTTCAAATCTTTTATGGCTTCTATGAGTACACCAACTAGGCCATCATAGTCAACTGTATATACATCTTTCTCTTCATTATGATTAACAACTTCAGGTACAACTTCTTGCATCTCTTGTGCAATAACACCAACGTACTTCTTCTCTTTATCAACCTTGTCATTTCTAGTAAAGGTCACACCTCTCATTGAAGATACTTTATCTAAAGCATTATCAACAGTTTCAATGTTATCTTTTAGTCGTGCATCAGAGTATGCAGAGATTTGTCCTGCTGCAGCAAAGTCACCATCAACAGTCCAGAAGCATATATTCTGATAATCTGCTGTAGAACTGAATGGATCTTTATCTGCATACCATTCCATAACAGTACTAGTACCATGTTTAAAGTTCATAGCAAAAGAACCATTAGTTACACTAGCTGTGTTAGTTCTAGCTGGAGTGAAGACACCTGTTCCAGCGTTAGTATCATAAACACCAAAGGAGATATATCTATCTGACATTTCTAAGTTTTCATGACTACTACCTGTCAGAGTGAGATCAGTTGCACTACCAACCCTCAAGCCTGGAAATTGAGAGCTACTTTGTATTATTGTTCTACCTGAACCATCATTGATACCAGTACCTGAAAGCATAAGATTTTCAGTTGCTATTAATTGCTGACGATTATTAGTATTGAAGTTGGCTACAATTTTAGGATCTGCTGCGCCACCACCCTTTTCAAAAGTAATTGTACCATCATCTGCTCGGATATTCACATCACCATCGTCAGCAATAACACTAAAGTTCTGATTAGTTTTTGAGGTTAGTCGAACCTCAGTATTTGACAGATACATGTCTAGCTTCGACTTTGAACCTCCTTCGCCTGAACCATAACCATTTACATGACTAAAGTTAATATGCCCACCATTAGCATTCATGAATATATCATTATCAGCATGTAGGACAATATTTTCTTCGTCATTCATGACGGTTTCACCACCACCTGTCATTATCGCAATGTCTTGTGGTGCTTGGAGTTTTAGGTTATCACCACAACCAACTGTCGCTAAATGGTCTGTGGTGGTGCCAGGTTGAACATCAATCCAGAATTCTGCATTAGTTGTAGTGCCTTTACGGAAATATATTTGTCCACTTGCGGTTGCGAATTGGGGGTCATTATTTGCATCAGAGCTTCGTATATCCCAATATGTGTTGGTAAGAATCATCTTATCAGAAGCAGCGATTGTTTGGCCTGACGTGTCAAGAGTAAAGTTGAGCTGTTCACCTGATGTTGTGCCTCTCATGTAGACATTATCACCAGTAGGTTCAAGGTAAATATCGCTAATAGCTTTTACAGAAGTGTTTCCAGTTGAACCGTCATTTTCGAAAACAGTCCGACTAAGGTTGCCATAGGTGCTTTTTAGGGCAAGATGTCCCTCTGTTGACGACAAGCGCCGTGCCTCAATCCCAGCATATGTAGTCCGGGCATTACTAGCATTTCCTGCTTGAAAAAGTAATGACGATATATACGTGTCACCAGCGGCATAGGCGTCATCTTTGTAATAACTTACACCGCCACCTTCAGCTTTCATAAATATAAGACCTGTACCACTTGATGTTAGGGTAAAGGGTGTATTATTAGCTGTAGTTATAGCAGTTACATGATTAAGAGTAGCTTCAATATCAAATGTGGTTCCATTAAGATCTAAATCCTTACCTGCAGAGTAGGTAGTATTCGTATTAGTATCAACCCAAGGAACGTTAACAACAGCTTGATTTGCTGCGTTAAGTTGAATACCATATGTTCTACCTGCAGTAGATGTAACCGTTTGAGCACCTTCTGCTTGGTCTGTGTTGTTAAACAGTTCAATACCACCTCTTACGGTATTAGTAGCTAATGGTAAAGAATAGGTGGTGTTATTATACTCTGTAGATATCGGAATATTGTAATATGTTGAACCGTCATTTGTAAACTGCCAACGATTATCACCCTCATCCCACTTCAACACAACATTAGTAGAGTTACCACGTTCAACTTCAAGGCCAGCATCTTCTGTAGGAGTGGCTGCAGAGTTGCTATTAAGAACGATGATATTGTCTTGTAAAGTTAATGTCTCAGTATTGATAGTGGTTGTCGTACCACTAACTGTTAGATTGCCGCCTATACTAATATCACCGCTAATGACTGCACTATCAGCTTCCATAAGACCAACTACATCAACTCCATATTTTGTAGTCGCCAGCTTGTTTAGAGCGTTATGATATAAAGTTACAGCACCATTAGCTTGACCCCTGACATAATCTTCTTGGCCATTACTCTGAAGTCTCATGTCTGCAGATCTGAGGTAGAAAGTATTAGTACCAGTTCCTAAGATAGTATCTGAACTACCGTTAACAGAAAGTGACATATCATCGCCATCACCCATTTTCAATGAAGTGCCAGTTAGAAAGGTTAAACTATGATCTGATTTATCCCATTCAATATTATATCCGCTAGTTGCTCCATCAAATAAAACATCATTATTAAAAGTTGTATTGCCCGTGACAGTTAATTCTCCACCAACGTATAACTTCTTAGCAATAGCTGCACCACCATCGACAGTAAGAGAACCACCTGCTGTGGAACTTGTCGCATCAGTGGTTTTGTTTAAGTTTACTGCGCCTGTAGCATCAAGTGTACCACCAATATGTGCGTTTTTAGCAATACCTACACCACCGTCTACAATTAATGCACCAGATGTTGTACCTGATGATTGTGTAGTTTTGTTTAAGTTTACTGCGCCAGTAACATCTAATGTTCCACCTATCGTAGTGTTTCCAGATGAAGCCGTAACATCAAATGCAGTTCCAACTTCAAAAGTTGTACCATTAAACGTTAAGTTGGTATCATCCTCAACTGAACCATTAGCACCTGCAATAAGAATACGATCATTAGTGATATCACCAACATTTAATGTGGTAAAATATGCACTGTCATTTTGAAGTGCCAACCTATTTACACTAGTTGTGAGACCTGCTTCCCAATAATCTCCAAGCTCATTCCATTGCAACACAGCACTATCAAGAGTAGGACGATCTATTGCTATACCTGCCCTATTATTATTATTAACATTAACTTGATCATTCATCACATTGAAAGAAGCAGCATATCTTGTACCGCCAGTAAATGTTGTTGCTCCACCGACTGTAAATGTTCCAGTAACAGTAAGATTTCTGGTTACGTCTAAATCTTGCCCAATGGTAACATCATCTGGCAAACTAATAGTAGCAGAAGACCCTTCTCCTGGTGTATGGGTAACTGTGATCTCATCAGTAGTTCCTGTGATACCTGACATATAGTTGCCAGTAGTCTCAGTTCCAAGAGCAACACCATTGTCTTTTATTGTTACTACACCGCTAGTGACTAAGAAGTTATCTGTGCTAAATGATGCAACACCTTTGTTAGATGATGTTGCTAGTTCACCATCAATCTTAATGTTATTATCAGATACAGTTGTGTTAATACCTTCACCACCTTCAAAGGTTATTGTATCTCCTAAAGAAACATTATCATCAGTACCTGTTTCAGCAGAAATAGTGAATGCAGTTCCTGTTGAAGTTACATCGCCGCCAATGTCTAGATTACCTGTGATATATGCTGAGTCTTGCACAGTAATAGTATTTGCAAAAGTAGCATCCCCTGCAACAGTGAGTTCACTACCTAAGTCTAAGTTTCCTGTGATATATGCTGAGTCTTGTACCGTAATAGTATTTGCAAAAGTTGTGTCACCAGCAACAGTGACGTTTCCACCAACATCTAGATTGCTAGTAATGTAAGCTGAATCTTCTACAGTTAAAGCACCTTCTGATACAACTGTACCTGTCACATTAACATTACCAGCGACATCTAAGTTGCTACCAAGATCTAAGTTTCCTGTGATATAAGCACTGTCTTGTACGGTTATGGTGTTACTTAATGTTGTGTCGCCAGTGACATCTAAAGTTCCACCAACAGACATATTATTTGCGACTGTGGCAGAATCCGCTAATAGGTTATCTGTGTTTACTGTACCATCAACATAAACATGTCGCCATTCCTGAGTGCTAGATCCTAAGTCATATGCATCGTCAGTGTTAGGAATAATATTTGAGTTGACATCAGCATTGAATACAACATTATCAGTATTGGCATCACCCAAGTTAATATTTGAGTTAGTACCTGCTTTGAATGTTACTTCGCCATCTACAGTCAGAGTGCCTGACATGGTAGTATTACCACCCACAGCAAGATTACCTTGAACCGAAAGATTGTCTGCAAAATCTGCTGAGTCTGATACTTCTAGTTTACCTGCAATAGTGTTTACTGCAGTTCCATCACTTAAACTCATTCTAGGTGATAATAGCTCTACAGTGTTTATTGAGTCCAAACGCCCATCAAGTTCTGCTATTGCAGTTGATACTGTGGATGCAGTAGTACCCATGGCACCTGCTGAGATAGTACCTAGTTCAGCATCATGTTCCTTAATAGCATTGGTAATATCTGTAGCAGTTGTGGTAAGTGTTGATACGTCTCCAACAGAATCTACAAGTTGATTAAATCTTCCACGTTGAGTGTTGAAGGTATCCGTTATTTGAACACTAGGTATTTTTGAATTAGCCATTTGTACCGTTCTCTAATAGTTTTTGCAACATCATTTTTATATCATTAACATCAGATTTTAGTTGATCTATTTCTGCACGTTCTTGCATCTTAGCTTCCGCAACTAACCTCTTCCGTTTATGGTTACTCTTATTTATATTCAAAATCATGTTAGTATTAGGATCTCTGACTAAATCAGGATGATCTTTTACAGGTATATAATCAGCCATTATGATGTTGCTATTGTTCTCAAGTTTTTGAATCTTGGAAATCTAGTAGACTTCTCAGCATTCATTGTTATTTTTATTTGATACTCATCAAAATCAGCAAGATCAAAAACATTAAACTCATATTCAACAAACCTAAGTAGATTATCATTAGGTGGAATGTCATTATAACTATTGCCTTTAGTGACTTTAATATCTTTCGTGAAAGCTGTCCAATCTTGATCGATTAATCTAACACCTGAAGAACTTAAGCTCGTTCTAAACCACACATCAAAGTCAGCACCTATGGGTCTAACTGCATCGACTAAAGCTACAATAGAAGTGGATGAGTTTGATAGTGTGTATGGAATACTAATATGCTTACTTGCGTTTGTTCCACCATTAGCTGCAGTTTCAGGAACATATGGAACAGTTGTGATATAGTTTCTATCTGTTCTAGTACCACCTGCCAATGCGCTATCTTGCTGATGATCAATAAAATAAGAAATCGTTTCTAGTCTAGTATTATTCACATTAAAGTAAGGTGCTACGTTAGCATCATTAGTATTCATATTAACAGTCATTACTGTTGAGGCATTTCCACTAAGTTTTCCAACCTCTTGTGCTCTTGCAGCAACAACAGCAGGTTCAGTAAGCAATGTTGGATTTTGTAAACTAGCTCTCTGATTTGTAAGAGCATCATATCCTGTGTCTGCATCTTGCCAATCGCCTATTGTTGTAAAGTTGCCAGTAGCATTAATGGCAGTACCGATAGGTGATGAATATTGTACGTTAAGCATAAACTCATCTATTTCATTTTGCTCTGTAGCATATAATCCTGTACCACCCGCTCTAATAGAGGATGTCGCATTTCCTGAATCCATTTTGAATGTATAACCAAAAGGATCTGCAGTAGTAATAGTTCTTTGTCCAAGAATACTACTACCCTTAACTCCATTGACTGTTGAAGATGAATCGAACCCTGTAGCATCTGTACTCAGAGTAACAGTATCACCTACTCTAAATCCATGTGCAGGATGAAGAACTGAAAGATCAGAATCTCCTGCTGTAAACCTCAAGGGATCATAAACATAATCAGCAAGTTGATTTTGAATTAAACTTTCTGTAAGTTTTTTCTTTCCAGGAATATTCACTTGAAGTTTTGCTGTAGCAGTTGTTGTCGTATCGAACTGTGCTTTATAAACTTTAAAGGTTAAATCCTTTGAGTTATCGCCTTCCCATGTGGTTCCGTTAGATGATGCATACAAAGAGCCTCTTGAAACATTAACACCTGAGTTATATCTAGCAGTTGTGGTTCCAAATAAGAACTCTCCGTTTTCACCAAAGTATACTTTATAAGAATCTCCTGTAGCAGAACTGTATATACAGACTGCTAACAAAGTATTTTTGGGAACATATATTGGAGAAGTGAACTGAAACTTGTATTCTGTTGCAGCCGAAAATGCAGTTGCTGCCTTGGCCCCAATCTGTGCAGCAGTTGCTACCACTCTACTTCCCGGGACATATCTCTTAGCCGAAGGCTGTCCACCTTCAGTTGTTGGTCTAAGCTCTAAGGTTATAGGAAGATTAGGATCTGCAGAATGAAAGAATATTCCGATACCCGTCAACACGCTTGCTTCGTCAACGACAAAGGTTTGTGCTGTAGGAGATTTTTGCTCTGTCAGTTGTAAAATACCTGTCATAATCTATTCTCCCCATCCATCAGCGTCATAACTACCTGTGAAACTATTTGTTACCGTATTACTTAGAGCAACTACCATATTCTGCAGAGTATTCGTTTTTGGTTTCCAGACAGTTCTATTGTTGACAGTTAAAGATGTCCAACTACTACTATTGTCATTGGATGAACCACCACCATCATCATCGTCATAGTAAACACTTTCAGTATACGTATAACTTTCACTCACCTGAACTTCTTCAGTTGTAGTGTACTCATACCAATCCTCATACTGACCTTGAGAATAAAACTTTGCTGCAGCATATGACAGTGCTTCATTCCTGTTTAGCACAGAAACATCTAATGCCGAAAAGTTTGTACCGTCAGTGTTAATAGGCCAGTTTAAATCTGCATTAGATTGAAGATAAAAGAACCCCTTTATGGAGCCATCTGCAGAACTAGTTAAAGCATTATCTCCACCGCCATTCGTTGCACCACCTAAATCAGCAGGGAAACCTGTTGCAGTAACATAAGAGTCTCCTGGTTCTTTGATTGTAGAAGTTCTAGAAGCATCAGTATAATCAGATAGACTATACGAAGTGTTGCAATATCTAGTCACTTGTTTGTTGCCATAAAATATCCAATGAGGTATATTTGGACGCATGCCTTGAAACTCAAAAAAGAATATTTTGGGTCTATGTATTTCTATTTCAGTATATCCAAGCCTATCCTGTTTTACAATATCTCTCGATTTTGTAACGTTTCTAGTACCTGATCTTTTTACCTGTCTATATGGCATTTCTTTACCTTATTTTCTAATATGCTGCGCCAGTACTTATTGTAATAGTACCTTGAGAACTTATTTCGGTTGTACCATCAGGCAACAACGATGAGTTAGATTGTGATGAATATGATTTATCAACAACACGTTTATTAGTCCAATAATCTCCATCAGGTGTTAGTTCTGCAGAACCAATACTTTGAGGAATATCGAACTGATTAACCGGCACTACCCCTGTAGCCTCTTCTTGTCCAAAGTCTGCAACAACTTCAGTATATGTAGGCCAAATATTATTACCTTTTATCACACACGTGTTTAAAGATAAATCAGAATCATACGTTAATCCGATAGATTTATTAAAATATAATGGAAGAAGTTGTTGTGCATCGTTTTGTAATGTTGCTCTGTAATCATCATTAGACCAATCTGCTTGTATCACATCATCGAAGTTATCTCCTGTTATACCTTCAGTCTGTCTAATGAATGTAGCATCATCAGGATCATATACTTCCAAACTAGCAAGCTGTGCTTCTAATAAAGTAAGTGTCGATATTCTTTCGACATTAGAAAGTCTATTTTCTAGATTACGCAAGTCTTCCATCTTAAATCCACGATTGTCGTATCGTGTTACATTCAAATCTTCTTCATTGAACGTAAATGGATTTAATGAAATATTATAAAGAGGCATGTCTTTTCTAGGTATTCCTGTAGGCATTTCCATTTCATATGAAGAAGCACCCTGATGATAACCTAACGTTCCTGCAGAAGTTAGTGTCAGTACGTCATTTCGTGGTAACCAGTACTTCGCAGTTCCCACTGAAAGTGTCGATTGGTTTTTAGGAAGATCCTCAATACGTGCAATACCGCCAGAAAAAGTTTCATTTGCAGGATTTTGCAAAGGTCTCATGTCAATAACATCTGCTAAGTGAATAGTTTGATTCAATGTCGTAGTATATTTTGGTATTTCGCTAAAGGTAACATCACCATAAGATGCAGCCCCTGCAAAATATCCTGTTCCTGAAGGTGTACTATGCTCAAAGTATTTGTATTGTACTGTCACATTACCTGCAGGTGCAGCAACTCCTGATTTTAAAGTTCCTTTTCCTGGGCCATAAAAGTTATCTCTCTGACCATTATCTAAAACAAACTTGTAAGTAATATCTTCATTTGTTGTTGCATCAGTGATTTTATAAAATCTAAAAATATCGGCTTTGGCGAGAGTAAACACACCACTACTTAAGGCAATAGTTTCAGACTCCCAATCATTTGCAGCCGTACTAGGCTTTAAAGATTTATTCTTACGAGTAAGAGTTTTATTCTGATAAGCAATCACATGCCCTGCACCATTAGCAGGTCCAGAGATTGTTGCTTGTGTATTGCCTCCACTTAACACCACAGTTGGAGTAGTCAACTCTCCATCACCGTCTACCTGATAAATCCAATCATCAGTTTCTGTGAAAGTATCAGAACCTGCATTGATTACCACAGTTGCCGCCGATTTGTTTGTTGTATATACAGTACCAATAACTGCTGTCACAGATGATACTTCTTGAACTCTGGAATTAGGAAGTCCAAATAAAAGATTATTTTCTTCTTTATTATAAACATCATACCTATTCTGAATAGCTTTTAAGTTAGCATAGTTAGCAGCATCAACACCAATACTTCTAATATCACCAATACCGTTAGCAGAAGGATTTGTCAACTGTATATCAAACAGATGAATACGATAATCAGACTGTGCTGTATACAAGCCTCTTACACGTGCAGTACCAATATTACTACCACCCCTATCTACAGCAGTGTAGAGGTTTACTTCAGTGACATCTTCAATATATCCAACCAATCCATATGCACTATCAGCAACAACATAGTTACCAATATTAGCGCCAACCTTTTCAGTAGTCTTTACTTTAAGATCTGTAGTAAGACTTCTAGGTTTTTCTACACGAATGGGTAAATTGAAATCCCTTTCAACACGTGATCCATTAACAAATGCTGTACCGCCTGATACTTTAAAACTTAAGAAGTCATCGTCACTATCTTTTTCTATAGTTAAGTCAAACTCGCCTGAAGAACTTTGCTCAATAAAGTTACCTGTTTGAGAAAAGGTTCTTGCGTCAATAAGGTTTCCTATCTTAGATAGGATTTTATCAGGTGTTTTTACAAGAGAAACTTGTCCGTTACGAACTCTATATACTTCGTAAAATGTATCACTAGCAACAATATTATCTTTTGTTGTCAAAGTTAAAACAATTCTAAGACGATCTGCACCAGGAGATGTTAAGTTAGGCGTACTTCCTGAGTTGTCAAAAAGTGCAATATTATCTGCAGTAGTGACAACATCTTCTGTTACTTTAAATCCTATAACTCCTGTGAAGTTGGGGGAGTACTTTGAGAGAACTAATATCTGAGCCTCAACCATAACTAGGTGATTGGCGGCAAACGTGTCGAACTGTGGAACTTCAGCAATAGATGCTTTACCAACAGCATCGTTGACAGACTGAATGGTGACATTACCTAAACTTGTAGTAAGGGTTGTACCTGCAACAAAAGGTTTAGAAACAGTAGTGTTGGTTGGTGTTGCTGCCCCGCCAGCTTGACCTTTTGTCATTTTCACAAATAGAGTATCAGGATCACTACCTGTAGAAGGTAGCACCTCTTTTACGATTGCAAACAGATCTCCATCATTTATTTCAGTACCTTTTAGTTGAGCATAACCAACAGGTAAAGAGTTAACCTTAAGATAAGTATATGAGAATGCATTAACACCAGAGGCTAAGTTACCACTATTATTGAAAATGGCACCTTCATTAACAATGAACTTAGAAAGCCGACTTAGTTCTTTTTGAATAATAGTCTGAGACTGTGTTAGTTCACGTGCCTGTAGTGCTCTTCCGTTATTAAACAGAACACGATGGTAATGATCACTATCTCTGAAATCATCATTGTATTCGCTTAAAAATGTTGTACTAGTGAGATTAGTAGCCATGGTTTACCCTTAAAGTTTAATAACGATTTTAATATCTTCAGTTTGATCAGCGTCTCTGGCAATCTTTGCCTGATTATTTAGGAACAACAAATCACCTGAGTATACATCTATATCTGGTTCAACTCTATCACCAATAGTAAACGATCCTGTTTTACCTGAAATTGTGATTGTCTCACCAGTTCTAAATGGAGTAAATCCAGTTTCTTCGTCCTGATGATACCATATAGTTGCGGAGTCGTCAAAGAAATCGATCCATGCCTGAGCATTACTGTCACCGCTTACGGTAACATCATCTGCCCATGATAGTCCACCTGTAATAGGTGCAGTCAACACAAGCTGCTTAAGACCAAGCCCTTCAGTAAGCTGAAACTTAGTTCCTGCTGCAGAATCTAAAAGATTTTTTAGAAGACCAACTTGACGATATTCATTATCTACAATCCACTTATTATTAACATTACCATCAGGTTTGATGTTGAACATCATATTAGTAGATCTTAAATCTGTTCTTGCATCTGCCCCTAGTCCACCTGTAGGTGCAAAAATAGGGTACACTTCTGCATTGATACCTGATGTTAAGTTAGTCTGATCTACTCTAACAGAAGCTTTATTGTAACTTGATCCTAAGACAGATGCAATGGAAACAAAAGCTCCCGCTCCTGCGCCTGTACCCACAGTGTCACTATCCCCAACTTGAACTGCTGCTAGTTTACCTGTAGCATCAAGTATTCCATGTGCTTTAGCACCACTACCATCACCAACAACTGTAAGAGTAGGGGCAGCAGAGTACACACCTGTGTTTGTCTGTACTCTATATCCAATAAGCTGACCATCGATTGCAGCATTTTGCACAGCAAGTTGAGGTGCTTCAGGGTCTGTTGGTTCTGCAGAATCTACAAACTTAACTGGCATAAAGTTGGAAGTTAAAAATCTGTTTGCATCTGCAGTAGTAACAGTATAAAGATACTTCCAAATATATCCATCAGTTTCCACTGGCAAAGATGTGTTCGTGTGATCAGGAACAAACTGTGATACAACAGCCGAACCAAAACTATTTTTACCTTGACGAATACATACGTATACGTTATTATCAGCAGTTCTTACATAGTATGCAGGAGTTGGTTGACCCACAATATTATCGTTAAAAGCAGGATAAACTGTGTTTGTTGTCCAATCAGTTAATGGAACAACAAAAGAAAACGCCTCAACAGCTTTCACAGATTGAAGATTATACCTAAATAAGCGGCGGTCTCTTTCGGTGTTACTAGGGTTTACAGTAACATCTGTACTAGCACCTGTTTGCCAAATCTGAGAGTGTCCTACACCAATGTAGAAATAGTTGTCAGAATCACCAGGGGTTGTGCCTTGGTTCTCATCAAAGATTTGCTGTGCAAACTGTCTTTTTAATTTATCTGTAATAATTGCTGGCATTGTCTATTTCCTATACGACTGCGTATCCATAACCACCAATGATATTCCAACCATTGGAACCATCCCAAATAAGTTGTGCTGTATCTAGTGGACCAAATTCTATACTAGTTCCTTGTGCAAATGTAGCAGGTGTTAATGTTACTGTTCCAGATCCACCCCCACGTCTTGCAAATATTTTTATTTCGCCATTAACTGTACCGTCAGCTAATGTAACTGTACCTGAAGAACTACCAGTTAAGGACACAAACCCTGCACTAGAAGGTGCTACAGCACTATTAGCTGCAGTTATATAACTCATAGCAGCTTTGCTTATTTTTACAGATCCAGTTCCTTTTGAAACCAAATCTAGATTTATATTAGTATCAGATCCTATAGCTTCGACAATAGGTGCTGTACCTGCAGCCTGATCAGATATTTTAACATTATTTCTACTAGGGCTAAATGTATCAGTAAAGGAGAGTACCGCATTCCCAAGAGAGTCTGCTAGATATTCATGAACTCTAGGTCTTTGTACAACAGGAGAAGTCAGAGTTTTATTTGTAATAGTTGCTGAGTTGTTATTTAAAACAAGAGTATCGCTATCCGTTAGACTAGGCACATTAAGATTATGATTTGCAGTTAAAGAACCTGCGACAATAGAGTATTTGTGACTTGAGTTATCATCAAATATATTCATATTAAGCAGTGATGGATTGTTTAGTTGAGCACTGTCCAGAGTTTTATTACTCATAGTCTGAATGGCAGTATCTACTAAAACTGTTCCTGATGAATCTGGCAAGTCGATATTAACTTCAACATTACCACCAACAGCACCCAATTTAGTACGTGCTGTTGTACCTAAAATATCTAATCCACTGTCTGTAAGTTGTGATGTACCTGCGCCAATATTAGATCCACCTAAAACATTATATAGTTCTGTGAAGTTGGCATTGATCTTTGTACCAGTAGTACGTAACGTATCTCCTGTTCTGTCATTCGCAGAAAGACCTGTGTTGATTGTTTGTTTTGCCATAACCTACTCTCTAGCTTGATTTATATTATTTATACATGTTAGAATGGATAATGTGCCGAATCTGCAGCATTATCTGAGTCGAATAATGTTGAGAACTTACCGCCATCCATAGTAGATTGTACTGTAATAACACCATCTGAATCTTGGTCCATAGTGAGAACCAAACCATTCGCAGAGTCATCCATGAATGTACCTGAAAGACCCAAGATATTATAAGCATCTCTATCAGCATCCAAGTCTTGGATTTGAATCTCACCAAGGTCTCTGAACTCAGTTCCTGTCGCAAAGCGTCTAATGCCTGTGGCGCTGTCTGCTAAAAGAAGTGTCAGAGAAGTTTCTGCTTGCATACTCATCGTAGCGATTTCTTCAGAAACAACCTGTTCAGTGATTGGATCACCAATCTCATCCTGATCAATGGAAAGACCTATATTGTTGACAAGTTCTAATAAAAGTTCTGAACCAAGATATACACCTGCAGGATGAACAAATAGTTTATATGTGTCAACCCAATCTTTAAGAGGAAGACCAATCCTAATCAAAACAGACATAACTTGATATAGTTTATCATCAGTAATAAACTTACGTGATTCAGGACCGATAACAGAGGCAAACTCTTTTATTTGTTGTCCACCTGTATTGATGCTATCCTGTTCATAATCAATAGCAGGACCAACTTTAAATATATCTTTTTTTGGATATAGTATCTGCGGATCTTCTCCAAAGAATCCTCTAAAGAACTGCTCAATGCTATACTTAGTACCTTTAGACCTATAAAGAGTATTCGAAAACTTAATAGCTTCTCTTTTATTTAAGAACCCACCAAAGTATGCTTGACCTAGAAGAAGTTCGTCCTCAAGGTATTGTAATAACTTATCAGGAACTTGTGTGGCATCTCTAGAAGAATATAATCTTTTTATTTGACCAGATGGGTTGTCTGCAGAATCCATAAACTCATAATACGCTTCAAACAAAGATTTGATATTCGGAAAATCTTCTTTGAAATATTCTGGTAGTACGTTATCAATCTCATTCTTAAAGAGATTTAAATCTGTACGATTATTGTCCAGTAATGTTTTATCTTGCTTTGACATTAGTTTATAGCACTTACAGTTACAGCAGTTGTGGTTGATCTATCAGCATCAAAGTTCAAAATCTCATTTCTTGTAGGAGCCAATGCACTTTGATTAGCTGGTACAGCAGCCAGTTTGATAAATGTTAGCCCTGCAGATATGCTTGTTGGATTAAAGTAGTTTACAGTGACCACCCCGGTTACAGGATTAAAGTTACCAATGTTATCTATTATCACAATATTACCTGCAACAGAAATAATTTGAATGACATTAGAACTTAGTTTATTTCTAAGTATACAGGTTTGTGCCTGAAAGGTAAATTCATTACTAGTAATAATATACACATCATCATCAGGTGCAGCAATAGCTACAGGATATTGTAACTGTTGACTAATAGAAACCTTTGTTTCAGAAAGTTTTGACCTAATAGTGGTAGTATTCTCTCCTGACAAACTATTCAACACCATGAAGTTTGCAGCATCATTATATCTTTGACTTACAACTAAATCAACAATCTTATTAATATCATCATTAGAAGTAGCATCTACATCTAAAAGTAAACTATTAATAACAGAAATCAGAGTAGGTGCTGTGGGAGTGAACCTCTGTTGCATTCTAATGTTTGCTCTAGAAGACAGAATAGAAGTGGACGATTCATCTACAAGGGATAAGACATTTGATCTTCTAAAAGCTTGTTTAAATCCACCAGTGTTGTTAGTAAAATAAGAAGATATTGTAGTGTTAACTTGGCCTTGAACAGCATTCAAAGTTAAATCTGTGAGTTTAGGGTTGAACTGGAAGAAAGTGTCCATCTCAATAAATGTTTCTATTGGATCAATGAATCTAATGTTGAATGATACTATAGAAAGTTGTGCCGCTAAGTTTCGTATTGCTTGCTTAGTGCTTGCTATTGTAGCTGCAGTCACATCATCTTCAAATAAGATTGCTATGTATACTGCACCAAACTCAGGTTCCACTGCTTCTTCCCCACCCCATGATGCAATGTCTTCAATAAGTGTAGAATAACTTTGTAGGATTAAAGACGAATAGTCTTCTGCAGTAACCATACGGTTCTGAGTAGCATATTGGAAAGGAGCATTCTTACGAATAGATTCGATAGTTTCCTTTTCATCGCCACCAATAGAGTTGACATATGTTATCACATTTATATCAGAAGTTACAACTCCTGACGTAAACTGAGAAACAGGGGTGAATACAGTAGCATTATTAGCATCTTTTCCCTTTACCGATAGATATTCAACTTCAATACGATTACCTGCCTGTGGTGCTATACCAAATGTTTCACCATCACCAAAGGATAGCTCAAAATATCCATTAGGGGATTCTTTTAGAATGTAAATGGTAGAGTTAGAACTAATAGATGTAGCGTTTACAATGTTTTGATACGTAGTAAAATCTACTGAGGTAGCACTAGTATAGACTTTTATGGTAACAGTATCAGCGTCTAAAGTACCATCAGGAATAATGTAAACAGGATTATCTTCATACTCACCAACCAAAAATGTTTTAGTTTTTAGTGTTCCCTCAAAAATAGAAATACGATTGGAACCTTCATTGGTTTTAAACTCATAAAATCCTGTACCATCATCAGTTGCAGTAAAAGACTCTACGGTTTGAAATGTGTATGATATATCGTCAACATTTGAGGTAAACTGTGTGTATGCAGGTAGAGATACTGTTTGCTCACGTCCTGCTGCAGTAGTATTAAATGTAAGTCTAACCTTTGCCTGTGACGCAGTATCTGTATCAGGAACATATCCAATACCTTCAGATAATGATACGACTGAACTTCTCAACTGTGCAGTTGGGAGATACGACTCGTTTAAAGCAAAGTTTGCAATCAAAGCATTTAAGTGCGTGTTATATGCCAACACATCAAGAATATTTGACAATCCTGATGCCTCAAAGTTATAGTCTTTGAATTCGTCTTTATTAGCAAGATAGTCTTTTAGATTACTCTTGATATTATTAAAGTCTAAGGCTGATGATTTAATCGTTGTTGCCATTTTATCTTAACCTTGATAGTGAAGTTGTGAATGTTACAACTTCTTCTGTGTTTATAACCTGAAACTCTATGTAGATACTTATAGAGTTTCTTTCCTCTTGATAGCTTACCGACACTTCTCTTACAATCGCTCTTGGTTCATAAGCATTGATAGCTCTTATTATGTTTTCACGTGTCTCTTCTTCAACATCATCGTCAGCAAGTTCAAATAGAAGTGCTCTTATATTACCACCATAAAAAGGCTCAAACGGCTTTTCAAAATAGTCTGTCAAAATAAGATTTTTTACAGCTTGCTTTACAGCAGCCGCTTCTTTTTTAACAAATATTTCTCCATTTGGTTTAGCAGCGAAAGACAGATCTATATCTCTGTATTCCTTACGTCTACCACCGATTAAAGTAGATTGACTAAGATTACCATCTTCTTTTGCTAATACTCTATTGGTTGCCATTAGGTCTTCTCTATTTTACTGTTATTTATAATGATTTTGCGAAGGAAACATCAAAACCTGCATTCCAAGTTCCTGCAGATCCTGCACCACCCTGTCTCCATGTACTCTCATCATAATGAATAAACGAAGAATAACCACCAATACCAGGGCGTATTCCTTTTGCTTTTGCATTGCGCACAAGAATACGAATATAACGTTGATACAAGGAAAAGTTTTGTGATGGGTTGACTCTCTTTCCTGCCAACAATAAGAAGTGATCTGCAGCCTCTCCTTTTGGATGATTTTGAGTTCCAGTATCCCTTTTGGCTCTACCGCCATTTGAAGTTATCTGTGCAGTATATTCCTGACCAAGTTCACGAACAGCAGCCGCAATCGCATCAACTATATTTTGATCAGGCCAATTTATTCGGTCTGGTCCTCTAGAGTGAGTTACAACACCATCACTTGGTGGAATAGCAGACTTTTCTATCGCACGTGCTTCTAATGTTTCAGTATCTTCTAACAAGCATTCTATTAGCTCACCTTCAGATAACAACTGTCTATTATATTCGGTAGAAACTTTTCTATCAAATCTTCCTGTCCAGTTGTCATCAAGATCAGGCATTATTAAAATAAGTCTTGCCTTTAAAACAGGCTGATCGTTTTTACACTCTAAGGTATCATATGACAAAATCATTTTATCAAAGAAACTCACATCCTTTACATACTCTGCAATATCAAACAAATCTAAGTTGTTTTCTGCACCACTTTGATCCACCGCTTTGTATACAACAGCCTTGCCTTTAGCTTTTAAATCGTTTATACTTTTTGGTGTTATTACTTCAGATGGACCAGGTTTATAAATACCTTCTGATACAACTAGGTTTATACCCTTAAACCTATCAGTATTAGTTTGCACCTTTTTTAAAATAAGACTGTGCAGGTATAGGTTTCTAGCAAGCTCTCTCTTCACAGACAAAGACTTAATGAACTTTAAGTTTGTTGCATCTTCTGATCCCAAAAACTTTGCTATGGTAATATTATCAGACAACTTAGTTTTTATAGTGATATCATCTTGCTTCAGAGGATTGTACTTATCTTCAGGAACAATACTTACTACATTGTTTTTGGGTATATATGTTGCAGCAAGTCTAGGTGAGTAAATACTTACAGGCTTATTACCTAAGATAGGAGTAGACTCTTGCTTTACTGTTCTACCAATCCGTTTAGGAGTTGGATTATTATATTCAGAACAAATAAGATTTTCTTTTAGTAGTTGGCCCATAAACTGAGTGTTGCCTGAGTTAGCAGCATCTCGTATCTTTGATCTAGCCTTGGCAGTAGTCATCTCTCCTGTAGAAATACCACCATAATCTTTTGACTTGTCGATAAAGTTCTTTAAGTAGTCACCCTTGTCAATGATCACCTTACGAATACCACCTGCTGCCTTAAGCAAGTATGTAAGAACATTTGTCGAAGTTGGCGTAGTGATAGTAGGAGTCGCAGTATTAGTAATACTACCTGCACTTCCTTGTGATGCTTCCCCATAGTTTTGAGACTGAGTTACTGTTGAAGTAGTCGCAGTTCCATCTAGGTCTCCATGGAATGTCGGGGCAGTGATACCTTTATCAAACACAGCGCCGTTACCCACAAAGTCAACAGCAGTGCCACCTATGACTCCACTACCACCTTGTACAGTCATATTTTGTGCTGAAGCAGTCACGTTATCTGAAGCGATATTAATATAGTCCTGTGAGGTGATGTTCATTTCATCACTAGAGAACAATCCAACATTACCATTCACATTATAATCAAGATTACCCTTGACGTTGTGTTGATGCCCACCCAAAAACACATCTGTGACTAGACCAGTTGAATAGGTTGTTATTGGACCTGTAACAGAAGTCTGTGATCCGTTACCAACATTCTTTTCTTCCGATCCCTTTACAGTCTCTACTTTGTTACCATTTACGGTAACATTGTAATCTAAACAATCAACATTAAACTCTCCTACAACCTTGATATTCAGGTTGCCTTTATATACTAGTTGCGCATCACCCTCAACGATAACATCATTAGTACCACCTATGACTTCTACTTTTTTATTCTTCGTACTAATGATAATACTACCATCAGGAGATAGCTCTATACCACTGCCTTCAAAATGTTTTATAAGGATGCGTTCATTACCATCAGTATCATCAACTTCCCATACATGACCCTTCTCAGATCTAGACACTTGATTTTTGCCATAGTCTGATGATATCTTGTCACCTGAGGCTATTTTCATTCCATCGTATTGTGCAAAAAATTCTAGATCGTTTCTAGCAACGCCTCTTGCTTCTTTTGCAATATTACTTGAAAAGAAATATCCTGTCTCAGGATACTTGCCTGTAGGATCTTCAGGAAGATTTGAAACCTTATCAGACGCTCTACGATCAATGGATTCTTGAGGAAGTGATGATAGATTATTTGGATATTCAATAGCCATACTAGTTTCCTAAACCATCTATTATTTGTTTTTGTGTTAAAGGTGGAGACTTTCTTGGATCATAGTCTTTTACATTTTCTTTTCCAAACCAAATCTTTGCAGTATTTTGCACATCCCACCATGGAGATTCTGTTGTGCTTAGAATGTCATATAATGCCAATGTCTGTATACCAGGTTTTACATTGTAAATAGCTTCCATAACCTTCTTTACAGTTTTTATTTGTGTTGAGTTTACCTTCCATTCAAGTTCTTCAAGAGCAATCAATATGGTTCTTTCAGAATGATCAGGTAGTTCACCATAATATATTCCTGTACCCTTTATCTCTAACGGTCTACCTCTATACAAAATACCTGCTTGATCTATGAAAAAATGAGGCTCTAATCCTTGATTATAATCGTTAACAAATACTTGGTGATAGCCTTCAACAGTACCCTTCCCGTCAGAAGCAAATACATTCCATGCTTCCCAAACCATTTGAGTAACATCTCTTTTTAGATTTGCTACTTCTGTTTCAACTTCTGATATGTCTTCAACAGAATCGAATATTTTTGTATTAATGTTTGTTGTATTTTCTCTCCAAACATTGATATAGTTATCAGTTCTTTTTGTGGGTATGTCTACGCTAACTGCAGTTGGTTCTAATGCCTTAGACGCTCTGTTATCTATTTTAAGTATAACTTCTCGCAAATCTGCATCTGATCTATCAGAGTATTTTTT
>UEXM01001397.1_pt1 | contig 20617 bp, 30 predicted proteins | sample 1796661 | NCBI WGS metagenome assembly UEXM01 (sample SAMEA4772469, study PRJEB27181) | metagenome | reverse complement strand
CGTTGAGGGTAGCCAACGAGAGTACGTCAAGGCTTCCGTCAAGCTCTCGCATACGCAGCAGGCCACGAGCCTTGTACGAAGGTGTCGTGCTGCCTTCAGGCTCTACCCCCGTCAGAGGGGCGTTGCATGAGTCGTAGGTATAGGGTACGCTGATAGCGATATCGAGGAGACACCCAGCAAGGGCGTTGCTCTTCTCCTCTTCGAGAGGCGTCACCGAGGCGTTGACTAGATCGTACTTGTACCCAAACTGGAAGATGTTGCCTCCGTTCTGGATGTCAGCGAGGATGTCCTCTGCTACCTGTTCGGCGTTGCTGATGCTCTCCTTTTGATACTCCACCTTATCGGCATCCGAAGGCGGGAGGGTGAGGATATACACCTCAAGGTTGTACGTCTTGGCCTTTGGTGAGTTGAAGTCGCCACCCGTATAGACGAGGTGCAGGAGCGGGTACTGCTCGAACTTGTCGAGGTCTACATCAGCCGGGGAGCCATACGAGAACGTCTTGAGAAAGTAGTGGTTCTCTACGAACTCCTCGAACTTGGATACGATGTTGTTGAAGGTGATCATTGCTTGGCTTCGGTTCTTCGTTTGTAGTCGAGGTCTTTCAAGAATGCGAGGTGCGTGAATACGTGGCCCACCGTGAGGCGAGTGACTGCGTCAATTTTGAGAACGTCCTCCCCAGCCAGTGAGAAGAGCGCGGGGTACCATCCCCACTTTGAATAGAATGGATCGCTTGAATCGCTTTCGCTGTCAAAGAGGACTGCAAAGTGCTCAGCAGTTCGCGTTCGGTACTCCAAAAAAAAAGCAGGGCACCGCTCACCGCAGGGGCGGGCATATCGAGGAAAGGCGTTGCGTCCTCTTGGGCGGTGTATTCAGCCACGCTGTACTTGTCTCCTAGCTTGCGGGTGATGGGTCGGTACAGGATAGCCATAGCCTTATGAGCCGTCTTCCAAAAGTCCTTCGTGTAGGTCTCCATATCAATCCATTCACCTGCGCTGAACTTCTCCCAGTCGGGAATGAAGCCGTACTCTACCCCGTCGAGGGTGAGGATAGTCTCGTGCTTGGACACCTCGCGGGCGAGCAGGGAGTCGATGTGCGCGGAGGCTTCGGCCACAAGTGCCTGCGGCATCTTACGCAGCTCGGCAAAGGAGTGGCCCGTGACGGCTTGCACCCTCTTGATGGGGTCTTCTGTCGTCTCCAGCACCTGAAGGTGTCGAAGGGTGAGGTCGGAGTAGTTGGCGGGAAGGCGGAGCTCCATACTTGTATAAGATTAAAAGGGTGGTTTCCTCAGGTTATCCGAGGGCATACTGCCCGAAGTTCGGGTTCGTCTGGTTCCATGTGACGGCGTAGCGGCTCGCATCTACGAAGTGGTTGAAGGCGTCCACAGGCTCGTTGAGTTGGCGGCCGTTCTTGTCCTCCTTGTACTTGTAGTTCCTCAGCTCTTTGATTCCGTTGATGCTTCGCTCGGTGATGAGGAGCGGACGAGAGCGCAGGAAGTCGATACCACTACGCACGGAGTCCGGCCCCTTCCTTGCGGGGTGCACGTTGAATCCGTGGCCGTGTATCTCGTCAATCGACTTGGGCTCGGCTGAGTCAGCCACGATCATCGCCTTGCCGATGTCTGCGTCTCGAAGGGTTTGGGCTATAGCCGCGTTGGTGAGTCCCGTCGCGTAGCATACCTCATCCAGACAGAAGCCGTGGCCGTCAGTATAGACCTTGACTATAGCGGTGGGGTCGTTGGTGTATCCGAAGTCGAGGCCGAGGGAAAGGAGCTTCCACCCGTCGGGGACTTGGGGTACTGTCTTCCAATGCGTGAGGATAGTGGCGCGTGAGACTCCGCGCTCTCCCAGTCCGTACACCCGCCAGTAGTCGTGGTCGGCTTCTTTGAGTCGCTCAATCTCTTGAACGGTGGACGCGGGAAGGAAGGGGTTGTCCTTGTAGGTGGTTTTGAAGAACTCATGGTCGGGGCGCGTGAGAACGTGGTCGTATATCCAGTGAAACTCGTCGGAGGGGTTGTAGTCGATGATGGCCCTCCCGGTGGTGCGGAGCATAAGCTGCCGCCAGTCCTCCAAGGTGAGCTCGTTGGCCTCGTTCACGAAGAGGATATCTCGCTTGCGGCCTCTGACCTTTTGCGGTTGGTCTACTGAGATGAACTCCACGAGGTTTCCGAAGAGGACGTATGTGGCTTCGCTCTTGTTGTGCCTGTCTACGTTGTAGATGTCCTCCCTTTCGAGTATCTCGAAAAAGTCCCTCATGACAGATGCCCTGATCGCGGGAAAGGTCTTGCGGGCAATGGTGATGACGGCCCCACTGTTTTCGTTGCGGTGGCACAGCTCGACGAGGGCGGTGAGTATAGAGTATGTCTTCCCGCTTCGCGTGCCGCCTTGGTGTACTTGAATCTTGGCGGGCGAGTTCTTGACGTGGTAGTATGTGGCGGGCTGCCTCAACTCACATTCGAGTCGTCAGACACGAACCACGAGAGCGGCTTCTTCTCGGCCACCTCAATCTCTTGTCTCTCGACGTAGCCGCGTCCCTTGCCTTTGGTCTTAAGGAAGAAGATGGTGGCGGCTGGGTTGCCTTCCTTGATCAGCTTGTGAAGGTGGCTCTCTGCAAAGTCGAGCGTGCGGTTCTCAATGCCTTTGACGGCCTCCCGGTATTCGCGGTCGTCCTTCATCCATTGGTAGTGCGTGGTGCGTCCTACACCAACCGCATTGCAAGCCGTGGTCACGATGCCCAAAGAACGCTCGAGGGCTTCGAGCATGGCCTCTTTTTTGGTGTTCGTCTTGTTCTGTTTTACTGCTTCCATAGCTCAGCCTTTTTACCTGTGAAGTCCTCCCATCGCTTTACGATGACGTCGCAGTATTTGGGGTCGAGTTCCATGCCGTAGCACTTGCGACCTGTCTTCTCTGCCGCGATGAGGGTTGAACCCGAACCGAGGAAGGGGTCAAAAATTGTGCCCTCCGTCATGTCAAGGCACCACTCCATAACGGCAACGGGCTTCATGGTTGGGTGCAGTTTGTTTTCGCCTCCCCAGTGATGGGACAGAAGACGGCAATTTTTGCCAAGGTTAGACCATGCCAACTCGAACTCGCTGTAACTCCGCCCATCATTCTTCTTGTGCCAGCATAGCCAATCGTTCGAAGGAGGCAACACGTCTGCAAAGTAGTTTCCTCCCCATACTACCTGCGTCTTGCAGTACGTCAGCAAAGGCAAGATGTCGGGCTTTTGAGCGTCCCAATCCCCTCCACGTTCAAATTCTTTTTTCCCCTTGCCTAACGTTTGCTTGTTTGCATTGATGCCGTAGGGCGGGTCTGTCACAAGCGCGTCAGCCGTTGCCCCGTCCATGAGCTGCTCCACGTCCTCGGCTTTGGTCGAGTCACCACACAAAAGGCGATGCTCTACCAATATCCAAAGGTCGCCCGGTTTGGTTGTGGGCTCTTCGGGTACTTCGGGCACGTCGTCGGGGTCGGTGAGTCCTTCGGTTGGTTCATCTTCGAGCGGTACGTCCAAGCCCCAGTCGTCGAGCTCTTCCGCGTCCCATTCGTTGGCGAGCATATCCCAGTCCCACTCCCCGAAGGCGAGGTTGTCTTTGATGATGAACTCCTTGTGCTTGGCTTCCTCCCAAGAGGCAACGTAGACGGGCACTTCGGTAAGCCCGGCAAGCTGGGCGGCCTTGAGTCTCATGTTACCCCCCAAGACTACGAAGTCGGGGTCTACTACGATGGGGCGCGCTTCGAGCATCTCGGGAAACTCCCGGAGGCTTTTCACGAGCTTGTCGAGTTGGTCTTTGCGAATGGCCCGAGGGTTATTCGGATTCGTCTTCAGTTTGTTGATCGCGGTACTGGTCGGCTGCATTGAGTACGTTTCGGAGGGTTTCGCGGAGGTGGTAGTCTGACACGGCGAGGTTCAAAAGAATCTCCCAGCTTTCGAGGTCTTTGTGAAACACCCCGAAGTTGGCGGTGTCTCCCCCGGTGTCCTTTCGGGTGAACACGAGGAAGTCGTCGCTCTCGTTGAGGATTCTTTTGACTTTGCGTAGGGTCATGCGCTGAGGAATTTGTGGTAGTTCTTGCGGTAGCCGTACTCCATATCGATGAGCTCGTTGCACCGTCGCACGGAATATACGCTCGTGGTGTGGTTCGCTCGTTGTAGGGCGTTGGCTATTTCGGGGAAGCTAAATCCGCAGTCCCTAAGATACTTGGAAACCATGTGCCGGGTGTCGGCTACGTGGCCTCTTCTGTCGCGGGCGATGATGGTTCCCCATTCGAGGCCCATCGCTTCCACCCCTCTGCGGGCTCTCTCAAGGGCCACCCTCTTGTCGAAGGTCTGGTCGTGGAGTCTTCCCACGTTGAGCCATACCGAAGGGGTTACTTTGAGCTCCATTGCTTCGCGCATACTGCCACACGTTGGCGTTCGTTGGGATATTCTTCTTGCATCGTGTCGTCAATCATACACCGGGTGATGAATTCGGACATCGTTTCGAGGGGTTCAGGTTTGGGAATCGGCATTTTTTACAAGTGTTTGAAGTTCTTCCATCAGTTTTCTGTTGCATGGCGGGCACGATCCCGCCTTCTTGCCAGCTCCGAGGTACTTGTTGGCGAGCATCGTGAGCTCTCCCGCCGTGCGGTACTGGTTGTCTCTATTCAGGAACTCTTTGATTTGCATGATGTCTTCGCTCGTGACGGTGGCCTCCCACTTACCCAGCGGGCAAAAGGCTGTCTTCAGGCGTGTCTTGATAGGCATACGGCATCCGCAGAGAGGGGAGTCGCTGAACGCTTCCGTAAGTAGGGGGCCGCAGCTCTTGGTCTTTTCGACGTAGTGCTCGCACCCCTGACAGATGGATAGCCTTTCAGCTCTTAGTTGAGCGTTGACGAATAACATTTCGGAGTTTCTTTTTCGATTGTGAGATAGACTCGTACAGGACGGAGCGATTGATGCCGCTCTCTCGTGCGAGCTCGGCCATACTCCACCCGTCAAGATATAACTCTAAAACGGTTCTGTCAAACCACGACAGGTGGTTGGCCATGATCAAGGCTTCTTCCTTTCTTATCGCTTCGTTGAGGTCGTAGTTGGAGATGTGGGTGTACTCTGGTGCGTCGGTTATCTCGTAGACCTTGCGGAAGGTTCCGGTAGAGAGGCGGAACATAGCCGTATGGACGTAGCCGGGAAGGTTGTCGACGAGGTTGGAGTTCTTTTTTAGGGCTTGCAGACAAGACAGGTAGGTGTGGTGGAGCAGGTCGTTGGGGTCTCGATGGAGGCGACGCGATACCAGCAGGAGCTCTTCGTAGTGCTCCGCGAAGTATTGGTCAAAGACCTTTCGTGCTTCGGAGATCATCAACTTTCCTTTTGTAGTGGTGGTACATCTGTTCGAGTTCGTCGCGCGTCCACTTGCGCGTCTGCTTCGAGGCAATCATGAGGTCTTCGGCTGTGCCGTCTCCGTACTTCCTGTCGAGTTCCAGGGAGAACTTGTATTGCTCTCCGCTGCGGAAGCCGTTGCACCGCTTGCATTGGAACTGGACGTTCTTCTCTTCCCAGCGGGTGGACATACACGCCCGGCTCATGAAGTGTCCTGCGTCTACCTCACCCCAGAAGCGGGAGGCCCCGCACGTAAAGCACTCACCCATACCTCGGTGATCACTCGCCCTCAGGCGGACGTATTGGCTGAACCCCGGTTCCACCTTCTTCCCCATCGCCGAGCGGGTTGGGGTACGGGATGTGCTCCCGCCGCCCGTTCTTGACGGCGACGCGCTTGATGTCCTTGGCTTTTTGGAGTTCCTTGTTTTCCTCTGCACGGCGTTTCTTGTAGTTGTGGTAGAGGGCGTCGAGCTGGTCGTCGGAGAGGCGGTCGGGAGCGTGCTTCTTGAGCTCGTTCCAGTTGCCCTCCCTCACCGCTGCTCTCTCCCCTTCGTATTGTTGGAAGATATCACAAAGCTCGGGAAGTTTCAAGCGCTCGTATCCGGGTCGGTATTCGCCCGTCTTAAGTCGGTGCATGATGATGGCCCACTCTTCGAGCTTCATGGCCGGGAAGGAGTCGCGCAGGTGGTGTACCGCATCCAAGATGTCGCGGTCGGTGGTTATGCTCCGGGAGTAGTCGAGGTAGTTGAGCGTCTCCTTGAGCAGCAGGATGAGGGTAGCCTCGGTGTGGGCGGGGTTGATGCGGAAGGCGGCGAGTACGTTGGTGCCCTCAGCCCATGCTCTCTCCGGAGTCAGCCGCGAGCCGGCGGAGATGTTCTGCAATGAGGCTGCCGTCTGCCGGGCCAGTGCGTTGATTTTGTCTTTCATTCTTTTTGAATTGGTGTGATCGTCGTATCCAGCCGCGGGCGGCGGCCTTCCAGTCTTTTATTGGTTTGTTTCGTCCTTGGGTCCATCCGTTGGCTTCGTAGTAATCGAAGAAGGCGAGGGCCTCCGACTCCTCCGCTCCAACCTCTTTGAAAGATTCCAAAACCTCATCCAAATCCTTCGGGCGTGTCCCTCTCTTTTTAGATGTGTTTTCTTCTGTTCTTTCTACTGTATTAGTAGAGGTACTATTCTTTCCTTCTGCCCGTAAATTTTTTACGGTCTGCCCGAAAGATTCTTTCCCCCTGCCCGAAAGAATTTTACGGTCTGCCTGCACGGTTAGGTGTCTCATGCGTCCGTCGAAAGCTGCCGAGATGAACCCTAAATCGGTCAGCTTCTTGATCGCTTTGGAGATGGTTGGACGGCTCACCCCGTATTCGAGCTGGATGGTTTCGTTCGACTTGTGAAAGGTCTTGCCGTTACCGGAGAAAGAATCAATCTCCGCGTACAGGGCCTTCTCCACAAGCGTAAGGCGGGCGTCCAGCCATATCTCTGAGGGTATCCAGACCCCCTTAAATTCTCGTTCCATGCTGGGAAGATAAGGGGAAGGTCAAACCTCCCCCTCTCTTATAGGTTCGAGCTCCTTAATCTCGTGCTCCCGCCATTCCACCTCTCCGTGAAGTTGGAGGTAGGTGGTGTTCTTCTTCTCGACGATCTGCTGGGCGTGCTTGAGGATGCCGCGCGGGTTCCTACGGATCCAGTTGGTCACCGTATGAGGTGTGACCCCCAGTTCCTCGGCGCACTTCTTATTGGTGCCGTAGTGCTTCTTGATGAAATCACGCATCTTGTTCGTGTAGTTCGTTCAACATTTGTTCTTGTTTGCCTGGGGAGCTTATCTCCTGCCATGTCGTAGGTTCGTGGGCCATAGACTTAAACCAAGAGGAGCCGTCCCACTTGGCTACCTCGTAGACGTACCCGTCCCCCATAGCCCACGCACAGAGGTACCAACCTACTGCGCGGGGCGGGGTGTTCTCCCACATCATAGAACAACTTCGTTTTTGATTTGCTTACGAGCTTCAAGGGCGAGGCGGGCGTACTGCATGACCTGCACGTCGTAGTTCCCTGCGTCGCGGTCCGCCACTTGCATAGCTACACCAACGGCCCATGAAGCAATGATACCTTTCGTCGTGTCATCATTGCCACCGCCAGAGGAGAAGCCCCCACCAGAGAAGCCCGGCTTGTCGAGGCGTAGCTTCGTGCCATGATGCGTGCTTGAGGCGGTGTACTCTACGTCGTCGCCAACGTTCCACTTGTTCGGTGTCTTGGAGTTCACCGTGCCTGTGGTGCCGTCGCTCAGGTCGACGTCGAAGGCGTACATGATGCCGTGGCTTCCTGTCCACGTTGGAGGGTTTGCGGGTTCAATCCGCGAGATTTTGGCTTGTGCCATGTTACAAGGGTTTGTGCGCGTCTCTGCGCTGGTTTGAATTAGTTTGATTCTCTTGAGCCTACAGCCTCCGGGTATCTTCCTTTGTGCTTTGGCTTTGGCTTCGTCTTCGTTGGTTGCCGTCACGGTGAGCTTGTCCCAGTCGTCGTGATCGCGGCCACGTATGTACGTTGCTTCGTAGACGTTCATCCGGCGATGCTTTTCTTGAAGTCGGCCCAGAGGCTGTCGAACTTACGCTTGAACTCGTCAGCGTCGCGAGCTACCTCTTGGCGGGTGAAGTTAGCCGTCCACTCGTTGAAGTCGGTGGCGGGTTGGTCTGGGTAGACCGTGTGTGAAATTCCGTTGGGCTTGAGCATTACCATTCTTTTTTGAGGTCGAGGAACTTGGCCATCTCTGCGCGGAAGTCGTCAATCTCTCCGAGCGTCATGTCCTTGAATTCGTTTCCGCGTAGGCGGGTGGCGATGTCCCATGCGAGGTCTGCGCCTTTGGTGCTTTTGTTTTGCATCGTGGTAGAAGTTTGGTGGGGCCGCCGTGCGCGGCCCCTTGGTTTGTTCATGCGTAACAAATATTGAAAATCTGCTTTGGCCGTGCGCTTTCTGCGTCTTCGACCATGAGTAAACCCTTCTTTTGCAGTTGTGAAAGGTAGCCCTTGAACTGGGCTGGGGTCATAATCGAACCAATCCAAGTGTTTTTGAGCACGTCTTCAAAGTAGGTGAACTCTCCGCCTGTTGATTTAGTGGCTTCTGTTTGGATGCACTCAAGAACGGCGGCTTCGTTAGCGTTGAGGTTGTTCATAGCGGGTGTGTGTGTGTCATTCATGCCCCAAAGATAGAACTAAATTTTCATTCTCCAAGCATTCCTCCAACTTTTTTTTCATTCACGAAAAAAGCCCCCCGACGTTTCGGAGGGCTCCTTACCTGATGAATGAAACTATTTGCTTTCGAAAAAGCTCAAGCACAACGGGGTCACACCGACCCCGCATAAAACGATGCCCTCCCAAGATAGTCCAAATTCATGTATCTGCCAAAGAGCCTCTAAGACAATCGCGCCTCCAATCGTTCTTTTGGCACTCCACCGACGTAGGTCTCCCTTCGTCTTGAATATCTCCGTCACGTCAAGGCGAGATACGAGAGCGAGCCACGGGTTCACTACGCCTTGCTTCACGTTGCCTCCCGCACTTCCCATACGTAGTCGTCTCTGCGTTCTGTGACGCGTGCCCACCATCCCCCCAGCCGAGGGGTAGCGAAGTTCCTCTCGGTAGCCCACCCCGCGAATCTATCTCCGAGCTTCTTGTAGGAGCCGAGGCGTAGGTGGTGGACAGTCCTTTGCTCGAGCTTCATGCTTTGGGTGATGCGGTCAATCGTGACGGGCAGGTGCCACTTCTGGTGATCGTGCCCCCGAAGGATGAAGTCCGCATCGGGAAAGTCCTTCTGGTCGATGTCGGCTCCGAGGATGCCTTTGGAGCGCTTGGCCCCTCCCCCATATCCGTGGTGGTAGTTGATGTTGTACCTGCGACGGGCAGAGCCTCCCCGGTGCGTCTGCACCACGAGCCACCCGGCATACCCTCCGACCTCTACGTGGCCTCCGTTGGCGTTGATGATTTGCGCCACCCTGTCAATAGGTGAGACCATCATACGCTTCTCGATGTTCGTCTCGTGGTTGCCCTTGGAGATAAACTTGATGACATCAGCGTACTTGGCGAGGTGCTCCCCTACGTCCTGGATAACCTCGTCGACATACACACACGACTTGTATTCGGGGCGCAGCTCGGAGTAGTTACCGCGTGGGTCCCACTTGCCCTGCATAAGGTCGAAGAGGTCTCCAAAAATAAACACCCCGGCGTTAAGCTCTCGGGCTTCGTCGAGGTGTCGGAAGAGCATCGCCCGGTCGCACTTCATAGCATCGAAGTGTACGTCGGAGATGAAAAGGAAGTGCTTGGAGGCTTTGCGCTTTACGAGGTCGCAGTCGACGGCGTGCACCGTGCGGGCTTTGCGTTGTAGGTTCATGTGTCTACCCAGATTGAATTGGCGGGTTTGTTAGGATCCATATCGACGTGAATGTAATCGGCTCCTATCCCAATGCGATTGAAGCCCGCATCGAGCAAGGCTTCGAGCATAAGGAACCGGCGGCGGTTGTTGGGGACGGCGATATCTGCCGCCCACCCCAGCAAGTGCGAAGACTTGGGAGACGCATGGTATCCCCGCTTCATCAAATCCCGGTTGTACTCGATAGTTCGAAAGCCCGAAGTGATGACCATAGGAAATCCGTATATGTCGCGTGCGATGTCCAAAGCCTGGACTACATCGTGCTCCATAAGTTCACCCGTACCTACTCGGTCGGGGCTGTCAAATTCGGAGAGTTTAAACCACTTGTACATCAAATGCCTTTTTTCGCGAGTAGGAGCTTCAGCTCGTGGATGCCTTCGACGCATTCCTTGAGCATCGCCTTGAGCTCGTGGTGGTCGCTTTCAAGACGGAACACCCGCCCCTTGAGCTTCGCTACCTCTGAGTTCAGGCTGACCCACACTCCGATGGCGGTCAATATAGATGGAACAAGCGTAACAAGTGCCTCGGTCATAGCAGGACTTTTGTATAAATTTTCACACCCTTGACTTCAATCTCTGCGAGGTAGATACCGCGTGCGGGGTTTGCCACCCTGCGCCCAGCCATATCGACGAGGATGGGACGGAGCCCCGCTTCTTCGAGTTGCTTGAGCGTAGGCGGTGCCAGCTCATTGCCTTCGCAGTCCGTGCCGTACACCATCAGAAAGCTCGCGAAGTCCGTGATGTCTACGTCCGCGTCGCCGTCCATGTCGCACGTACACTCCCCCTCCTTGCCTATCTCGCCACATATAGCGAGGAAGTCTTCGAGCTGAATAACACCGTCCCCATTGAAGTCACCCATACAGGCAACGCCGGGCTCTTCGATGGCGTCGAGGTAGTATTGATCTACGCAGTAGTCGTAGATGCGCTCGGAGCTTGAGCCGTGAGGCCATCCCCAGTCCCAGTCTACGGGCTCCTCACCGAGGAAGTTCCACTCCCCATTGGGGCCGTAGGCTGAACGGTGGTAAGAGTACAAGGTATCGGTTTCCGCGCCGCGCTCCACGTAGAAGTCGACACCGCAAACGATGTCTTCGTATTCGGGGTTGTAGGTTCCTTGTGTCGTGGCGTATCCTGCGTGGCGAAAAAACCCGTTATAGCACCCCTCAATCAAACAGAACTCGTCGTGAGTGAAGAGCGGTTCATCGGTCATGCCATCGGTGAAGCTGTCGTAGGTGTCGTCGTTGCCCCAGCTACCCCCACGGGCGTAGTATAGGGTACCCGAAGCTCCCGAGCCGAGCATGCCTTCTCGGTATACTTTCCATTGCTCCGACTCAGGCCAGTAGTCGTGCTGGATATCGATGTTCAGGACGGCGTGCGGCTTAGGCTCGTGGGCGAATGTGTTGACGTTGTTGTCGGGGTTGTTATCTCCTACAAGGAAGATGGAAGCCTCGCCTACATACTCGCCAAAAAAATCGCCTTCCAAGGCCGGGCCTGTGATTGCCGCGATGGTTTGAGAGGGGATGTCCACCAAAGTATCCCACAGCTGCCCGTTCATAAATACGGAGAGGCTTACCCCTTCCGCGTCGATGTTCGTGTAATTGCTCAACCGCACCGTAGGCGTATAGTCCTCGTCGCATCGGTTGGTGTTGTTGATAGACAGCACACCCACGTCCAAGAGGTCGGGGTCGGAACAGAGACCCGATTGCCATACCGAGCTACGGCCTCCGTTGACCATCATCATGTGCATACGCTCTACCTGTCCTGGCGTGAAGTGATCGCGGCAGTAGTGCTGCGTGTAGTCCATGTGATTCGTGTAGTCAGCGGAAGAGCAAAAGGGCGACTCGCAGTTGAGGTTGGCCGAGGTAGGTGGGGTGTCGCATACGAAGTCCCCTTGCGCTTGGCAGTCCGCTTCGGTCTGACCACATTGGCTGTTGTTGAAGGTGTGGTACAGGCCGCAGTAGTGCCCCAGCTCGTGGGTGATGACGCTGCTGTTTAGCCAGTCAGCTTTCATATAGACCCCATCCCAAGTGATATTAGAGGTGTTGTTGTTGACCCACGAGAAGCCAGCGATACCACTACCCACACTTGAGAAGACGTAGATATTGCAGACGTCCGTGGCCGGAGTGCCTGCCATGTCGTTGGCCTGCATCGCTTGGTAGTAGAGAGGGTTATCATAGATAGGGTGCTCCGTCTCTAGGGTGTCGTGCTCGTTGTAGAAGTTCGTCTGGTGGCGGCACGGGATGATGTTGGTCCCAACCATCTGCTCTTGAAGGATGGCGAAAGCCTCCTCTACCTGCTCAGGTGTGGAGGCTCCATCGAAGACGTGGAAGGCAATAGGCAGGTACTTCGTAAAGTTGTCTGACTCGCGGTTGCCGTTGGTGCGGAAGGCGAGCCAGTTCTCGAAGTCGTGGTCTACGTGGGAACACTCTTCCCCGCACGTCTGACCCCATGCGGTGGCGTTAAAGAGAACAAGCAAAAAGGTTACAAGGTGCTTCATTTTTTAGGCTTTTTGTCTTTGGGTTTGTTGGTTTGGAGCCACGTCTTCAGCAGCTCAACGTTTTGCTCACGAGTCATCGGAAGAGCTTACGTCCGAGGTCAGGGTCGATGCCCTCGTTACCAATGCTGATGGTCATCCCGTTTTGGTAATACACGTTGTATTCCGGGAACATATCAGGCGACGTGTTCGAGGTGTACTCCGGGAAGAGGCTTTGGTTGTAACAGAGGTATTCGACAAGGCGCGAGGTATAGAACTGGGCGTTTTGCCGTGCGTTCTCAATCTCTCGGTGTAGGTCGTCAGGGCCGATGGGTGCCGTCGCGTCAGAGGTGCGAATGACGAGTCCCCCGTTGTCGAGTTTCACGTACAAGTTGGGCAGGAGCTCCACCATAGTCCACCACACCGTCACCTTTCTCACGTATCCGTCGAGCAAGGCTTCATACACGCCCGTCAAGGTGCCACCACTTACGTCGGCCTTGAGCTTGTTGAGTAGATCCGTCCCGAGATATTGCTGAAGGTATTTGTCCTGTGCCAAGATGATGGCCGGAACCATCACCGCGTCTTCTACCCCGCCGTTGAGCTGGGTGATACGCTTCATATAGTCGGGGTTGACGAAGAGAACTTCTGCTTGTAGTGCCATTATCGAGGTGTTGTCCAGTTTTTAGGTTCCAAAAATCCGCGATTCACTTGGTCGCGGGTGCGCTTGGCTACGCGTGCATCATTCTGCTCAAGAGGTTCGAGGCCCGCTTCGCGAATAATCTGCCGAGCGCGGTTGACGCTCACGCGCTTGTTGTTCTTGCGGAGGTAGGTGCGACGCTCCCAGAAGTGCTGACAGCTTCCACCACCCTTGTAGAGGAACAGGTCGTAGGTGTCGGCTCCGTTAGGCCCCCATCCGGGGTTCACAGCACGATCTGAAGCGAACTTAATATCCTCCTTTCTCCATACCCGGTCGCCTGCGCTGACCATGCGAGAACAGAAGTCGCGCGATTCGTTGCCGTTGATGCCCGTCTTCTTGGGCATATAGGCGTACCTCACCTTCACGAGCTCGTTGTCTTGCTCGCTCTTGGCTTGTGGCTTACCCGAGGGCACCGTGGCAAACGTCCACATAGCGTCCTGTACGGCTTCGGTTTCGTAGTCCACCTTTCGAGCGTCGATGAGTTCCCACTCGTCGTCCAATTCCTCGCCCATCTCAATCAAAAAGTCGCACGCGAGGTTGAGGTCTACCACCTCGCTCATAGCCACCTCCTCTGGTTCGGGCAATGCTTGAGGCTGCTCGCCTACAAACAAACCTTCTGCCGTGGTGCGGTCGAAGCCAAGCATAGCCACAAGAAGCTGAATAGCCTGTGGCCCTGTGAGCTCTCCCGTACTCACCTTCGAGATGATGTCCACGGCGGAGGAGATTTGAATACCCGTATAGGACACCTCGACGTTCGCCTCTTCTGCCTCGGGCTTGTAAAGGGTGATAGTGCTCGAAGCACCTGCCGCGTTGAAGATGCTCTGGAGGGCATTGGTCACGACCATTTGGTAGGGCTCAATGACCTCGCTGGAGAAGATTTCCTCTGCCGTCTTGAGTTCCATACCTCCACCCAGCTTACCGGGAGCCATCACCCCAAACATCATAGGAGAGGTCACACGGTGCCCCACCATAATCTTCGCCACTACCTCCTCGCTGAGGAACTGATACTGGTTGTGTGCGTCGGAGAGGGGGAACGGCTCAAAGTCGGGTTTGCGTTCGGGAGAGTCAGAATAGGTAACGATGAACTTACCCGCATTGGTAGCCCCTGCGAGTTGGCGTTCGATGTCGTTGCGAATCTTGAAACGCTCCTCCTGACTCGGCACCCCGTTCTTGAAGTGGATGGAGAAGGAAGGAGCGAGGCCGTTCTTGATATTGTTGATGTGGTACTTGCCGATTTCCTTGTCGAGCTCGATGTAGTCGATACTTCCGATGTAGTCGGGCTTTGGGTAGTAGTAGGAACCCGGAGAGAACGGCTTGATGTAAAGGATTTGTACCGGGTGCTCGACGGCCTTTTCAGGGTTGAACCCACAAACCATCTCCGGCTCGCACTGCTTATCCGACCAATCCTTCGAGTAGTAGTAGTAGTTGACCTTCTCGTCTTGGTCTACCTCCCCCGAGCGAATGTTCTCGAAGGGGCAGTGACGTACCTTGGAGATGGTGGTGCGGTCGATGGAGTACACCACCTCAAGAGCGAAGCCGCCCTGGATCTTCAGGTCGAGGCAAGCCTTCCGTACTTCGTCTTGCAGTCCCCACTCCTCAATCTTAAGGCGAGCCTCCAACGTGTTGGCCTGCACCCCGTCGCCGTAAATCATATAGGCGATAGAAGTACACAGGGCGTTATGCGTCGCGCTCGACTTATAGAGGTCGATGAGATACTGCGGGAAGAGGTTGTCGTCACCGTATTGAACATAGCCCTCGTTGGAGGGCCTCTCCTCGTAGGAGCGTTCTTGGTATTCTTTGAGTTTGAGAAGTTCCATTACTCGTAATATATCACGTTATCGGGAATTGAGACGGCGGGGATAGTCCATGCAGGCTCGTCAGAAACCCTGCACGGCCCCACCTCGCAGATACCTACCACGCTTGCGTCGGCTGGATCTAAATTGGAGGCGGAGTTCTGCCCCCAAATCTTGTACGTATAAAGGCCGCTTTCGGTGATGAGCACGGCGTTCAAGGTATCGCTATTCGTCGGAAGGTCAAACTGCGTATATCGCTCGTTATCGTAAGTCAGGACAGGGACGGCGTAGTGCTTTTCCTGCGTGGCTTGGTTGGTCAGTTCGAGCAGATAGTACGTAAACGCAGACAAGAACTTGCGCGCCTCGAAGGGCGTCACGTTGACCGTGTTGCTCGCGCTATTTGGGAGGAGGTGAATCATGTTTCAAAATAAAGGGGAGAGCATATGCCCTCCCCCTCCTTGTAACGATTGAACGGTGAACGCTTACGCCGTAGGCGTGAGCTGCAAGTTCGTGTCGGTCGTGTCGTGGAATGGAGCAGGGATAGCTTCCTCTGCTGTGAACTCCAACGTGTAACCAGCAAGGTCTCCGATGGCGGTGCCCGTCGTCAAGGTTCCCCCTGACAACTCAGCTCCGCGCGTGTGACCCATCACGAAGTAGTTGTCGTTATTGTCTTGGACGATGATACCCAGACGGCCCTTCGCCAAGTTGGTCAACTCCACCACGTCGGCCACGACGGGCTTATTCAAGACGAGAGAGAGTGTCTGCGTGTAGAAGATAGTTCCGTTCTCGATGCTTGAGTTGACGGTCTGCGTGAACGAAGACGTATTCTTAGGAGACACGTAGTCCTTGGCCGTGGTAGCGGCAGAGGCTACGACATCACCGACGGCGTCGTCGTATGTCCACAGGCCATCAGTAAAGGCACTTGTTACGATCCACACGTTCTTCACCCCTCCGAGGGCATCGCGGCACGGGAGCGAGCGTCCAGTAAGTGTAAGGCTACAAGCCATGATATAGGGGTTTTATGAGAATGGGGGGGAGCCGAAGCCCCCCCTTATCTCGGTGGTCAATTAGGCTGGAATCTCTTGGCGCCAAACAGCGAGGCCATCAAGGTCTACAACTTGGCAACCGCCAGAGAACTGCATGATGACACGCGTCACGTCGTCACCCGTCACGTCGCGGAGGTTCAAGATAGAAGCGTTGATGTGGTCGGTCAAGAGGTCAGTACCGAAGTAGAGGTTGTCGACCTTGCTCAGAAGGATGCAATCGTTAGGGAAGCCCGCGGGCGTAACGATATCGTACCCAGCGTAGCGAGAGACAAGACCATCATTCAAGAACTGGAGCTGGTTGCTTCCTGCAACTGCACGGTAGTACAGGTTCGCAGAAGCGCGGCTCATGAAAATCTTGGTGTTTGGGTCTCCAATAATTGTAGAAGGTGCTCCTTCAGCTCCGGAGGTCACAGCCGTCAAAGCTGTCAAGATGCCCACCGCGGACGCTCCGTCAGCAACAGCCAAAGGATTTGCGCTTACTGTCTCGCGGTCGGGTGCGCCGGCCACAATTTGCTGGATAATACCCGTGAAAGAAGCGTAGGGGGCAGCTTCGCCCAAGTCCTTCTGCCACTTACCAGCCCAGATGTTGTGCTCGACGCTCTCAGCGGTCTTGGCGGCCACGTACTGAGCCACGAAGGTCGTGAAGTCAGCAGGAGCAGAAGAGTTTTGGCCGCGCATCAAAGTACCTTCCCACGTAGCGCGGAGGTCTTCGTTGCACACCTGCTCGTTGATCTTCAGAGCGTCTACCGCGAGGATAGCCTCGCCCAAAGTCAAGTAACCAGCAGTAGGGGTTGAGAAACCGCAGTCGTCGTTGGGTTGGATAGCGACGCCGGAGAACTTCCGGAGGACTGCTTTAGAGTGGACATTTTCGCGGACGGTGATGTAACCGTTGGCGATGGTGTCGGCTGACAGGACAGCAGCAGACACGTAAGGACGTGCCGCTTCTCCTGCGTAAGTACCGACGGCAACTGATGCGTTAGCCATTACTTTGAGAAATTTTGGAGGAGAGCAGACACGCGCTCCTGAGTTGATAGATTCTTGAGGTTGATAGGCTCACGCTTCTGCGTGGGGGCCTGATGCTTGAGGCCCGCGTCGGCGGCCTGCTTCTTGATGGCTTCGAGTTCAGCTTTGACTGCGGCCAGCTCGACGGCTGACTCGTCTTCTTTTTCCTCTTTCACCTCTTCCACCTTCGCGGCTTGGGGGGCTTCAGGGTTGACGGCTGACATCTCTTCTTTGTCCTTGTTCATAGACTCCAAAGCTGCCGCGATCATCTCTTCGACTTCTGCTTTGGTCATGTACTGGGGCTCGTCTTCGGCTTCCACCTCGACTTCGACTTCGAGCTCTTCGGTAATTTCCTCTGAGGCTTCCACCTCTTGGACTTCCTCCACCACCTCTTCGGCTTCGCCTACTGAAGTGATGACTCCACCTTCGCCCACGACAATAGTGCCGCCGTCAGCGAGAGGGTAATCGCCGGGAGGCAATGGGATGCTCTCACCTTCGTCATTGATGATGTACGCTTCTGCGCCTTCAGCAAACGCCTCAGCGTCTGTGTAGATGACCGTGCCGTTTTCGAGGGCGGCCTCTGCGAGTTCGGTGCCCTTCTGCTCGCTCACCGTCAACTTGACGTTGAAACGATTGAAGACTTCCTGCACCCTTTCTTGAATGTTCATGAAGTGGTTTTTTTGTATAAGAAACTCAAGGGGTCAATCCTCAAGTGAGTCGAGTTCTTTTTTTATTGCTGACCACAATTCCTCCTTGATCTTGGACTCTGCCCACCGCAAGCCAGCCTTGCCACCCCATAGCAGATAGGAGATAGTGCCGCAAGCACTCATGTCTGATTCGTCGTAGTCTTCCTCCGCTCGTGAGAGATAGGAGGCCATGCGCTTCACAGTCTCAAGAGAGACGGGTTCGCCTTGTGCAAGCTGTTGAGCTCTCACCTTGCCCGTCTGGGTAGCGCACTTGTTCCCGTTCTTCTCGTTCAGGTCGATACCTTTCTGCGCGTTATTCTTGACGGCTTCGGGATAGTCGGAGTAAGACTCCATGACTACCCGCTTTCCGCTCTTCGTACGTCCGTCAGCTTTGACAATGGCACGCGTGAGCTCGGCGAGCATCTCGTCGTCTTGGTTCTTCTTGAGCTTGTCGGCGAAGTATCCCTCAATGGAGAAGCCCTTGACCTTGCCTTCCTTGACCCACTCCTGCCAGATAGCTTCGTTGTCTACCTTGACAGCTACCATCCACGTACCTACGGGGACGTCCAACCCGTACACGGCGGACTTATCCTTCTGCTTGTCCTCTACCATCCACGACTCTACCACGGTGAGCCCGTTGATGGTGTGCTCGTGTTCGAGGGTGTGGTTGGCTTGGTTGCCGTGCTTGAGGTATAGCTCCGCCGCACGACGTACCGTGCTCTTCGAAAAGTAGACGTAGAACTCGTCTTCTCCGTTCTTGCGGTAGATAGGCTTATCAGGTACAAGGGCGGGGCCGATGAGGATACGCTTGTCTGCGTCGGCCTCAGCAAATTGCACACGCGCCTCCTTTAGGGCGATGAAGTCGAGCTCGATGGCTGGACGATCTACGAGGGAGATGGCGTCGATGCCGTACATCTCGGCATCCTCGTCGATGATTAGTTCTACAATTCTCATAGTGTTGCTTGGTCTTGGATTTTCTGATTTGCTTGCTGGGCGTTGCTCACGTTCTCCGCGAGTACATACGCTTGTATGGGTTGTGACTGCCCTGCCCCTTGTCCAAGGAAAGAGAGGTCGAGGGTAGGGGCCGTTGGTGCTTGCTGGGCTCCGCTCGCAGGAGAAGACCCCGCCGAAGAATAGCCTGCACCACCACCCCCTGCGCTTGCGCTTTGGTATTGTTGGCTTTGAATCTGCTTGACGTTAGCCAGACCCGCAGCGGTAGCAGCGGCCGCAGCAGCGGCACCGAGACCCGGCCCCACCACGGGGATACCTGCGAGCGATTTAAAGGCCTGTACCGCGCTCTCGTATGTCGAGATGAGGGTTTGAGCAGATTGAATCGTCTTAGAACGCTCGAAGGCTTTCTTCTGTTGTTCTTCGGTGTCACCTGCAAAGGCTTCGTTCAGTGCTAGGAGCGCGTTTAGCGTTTGGTCTCGGACGTCTTTCTTTGCCTGTTCAATTCGTTTCTCTTGCTCGGCCAATCTTTCGGCGCGTGCTAAGTCCTCAGCGGCGGCCTTGTCCTTTTCCTCCTTTTCTTTCTTTCGCGCGTCCTCCTCGGCCTTGGCTTTTTGGTCGATGTATTTCTGCTCGATGGCTGCGAGGTCGGCGTTGAGTTGCTCCGTGGCCGCTTTTAGCAGCCCTTCGTCGTCGCCTGCGATGGCCACACGATCATCGTACTTTTGCATGAGAGCCAACTCTTCACGCTCTCTTGCCGAGAGGGTCAAAGCGTAGAGCTCGTCCTCAAGTTTTTGACGTGCTGACAATTCGGCTTGATATGCCTTCTCTCGTTCTTCTGCTTCCTTCTCTGCCGCTTTGCTTTTTTCTTCCGCCTCCTTCTCTCTTGCATCCTTTTCTTTTTGCCTCTGCGCTTGAGCCTGAAGCATCAAAGACTGCCGCTCACCTTCGAGACGTTTCTGCATCCGCAGGGATGCCGTCTCCATGTCAATCACACGAGCCTCAGCTTCAGCGAGGGAGTCGAGGTCATCCTCAAGGCTCTCCCCAAGCGCAATCCGTTCCCGGACAATACGAGCTCTCTCTTCAGCCATCCGCAGTTCTTCAGCGGCGGTCTCCTGCTCAAGAGCGATAGCTTTCTCTAATGCCTCGACACGTTGGTCATAGGACAATGTCTCGTCTTCGACACGCAGCCGAGTCTCTGCAATAGCCTTGTTCGTCTCTGCTCGTACCTTAATGAAATCGCGTTCTGCATCCTTGAGCGCGTTCATATCTCGCTGAAGATTGCGAGCGGCTGAAGCCTCGCGAATAATTTCGTCCGTTATACCTGTGAACGCTCCTTTCACGTCTTCGAGAGCACCAGAGAAATCTCCCGTGAAAAACTTCACCAACGCACCACCAATTTGGCTCACCCGGTCTTTCAGAACATCGAAAGCCGCACCGAGAGCCGCCGTTGCCACTTTCAGTTGTTCTGCTCCTTTCTTGGTGCTTGTGAAGTACGAAATCAAAGTGCCCACCGCTACGATGAGAAGACCAATACCGGTTGCCGCGAGTGCCACCTTGAAAGACTTGAGACCAGAAATACCGCTCTTCAGTCCTTTGCCGAAATTCTTGAGACCCGTGACGGCTCCACCCGTCATCTTGTCAAGCTGAGTTGTCAGGCCCGCTGTGGCTTTGGACGTATCCTGTACGCCCTTTTCTACGTTGCCGATGCTCTTTTCTACGCCCGAGGTGTTGGCGTTGAAAGTGATAACTACCTCTTGATTCACAGCCATGAGAGCACGGTTTTAAGGAGAAAGACACAGACCCCAAAGAAGGCCGCGAGGTATCCCAGCGCGAGGGTGTAGTCCAAAGGCACAAGCCACCACGGAAGGGGGGCCTTGACCTTGTAAGCCTGTAAGAGGTCGATGCCTCTCATAATATGCTGGGGGTCTTTCATTGGGGTTGGGTTGTTTGGTTTTTGGGTTTGCAAATGCCCATAGGAGACGTGCCTCCCGGCACACCGACGGGGATGGTTACCCAGTCGTAGCCGTATAGCTTGCAGCACTCCTCCGACCCGAAGTCAGGAGACCCTGAGGTCGAAGAGTTGAAGAGGATGAAGTTGTAGCGATCGTCGTACCCCGTTGGTGTGTCGGCACATACCGCCACGTCGGACAGCTCCTTGATGAGTTCCACGTGGCACACCCCCTCCACGTTGGCGTCATAGGCCCGCTTCCGAA
>UEXM01001396.1_pt1 | contig 20623 bp, 41 predicted proteins | sample 1796661 | NCBI WGS metagenome assembly UEXM01 (sample SAMEA4772469, study PRJEB27181) | metagenome | reverse complement strand
ACTCTAAATTCATCTGGATAGGAGTTGTTAACAATCCACTTTTCACCCTTTTTGATTGTTTTTATATATTCGTCATCAACATAGTTAAAATAAAACTTATTAAGTTGTTTAGTCGTTAAATAAGTCCTTTTAGATGCATCTTCCCAAGTTTGAGACTTGAGATCTGAATTAATTAAAAATAATAAACAGCATAGCAGAGTTAATAAAAATTTGTCCATAAGTATTCGAGTCTACTTATAAATATCAGCGAAAAAAAAACGGGGAAATGAATCCCCGTTTTAAGTTTATCTTATTTGTGAAATTATTTTTTATCCACAAAGAAAGATGCTACGAATAAAAGGACTACCAATCCAACAAAACCTCCTTGACCGAAGCTTGTTACAATATTAGACAAGTTAGTGATCACATCCATACCAAATACAGTTGTTCCACTTAGAACTTGCCAAAGAATTGCTACTGGTAGAAGAGTCATAAATAAATTACCTAAACCCTTTAAAAATCCATTTACCATATCAAAAATCTTTTCCATTTTTTTGTCTTTTTTAGTTAATTAAGATCTCGAAATCCGATCGAAAAGTATAGCTATTATTTCGGATCCATGTTATATAAATAGATGATATAAGTGGATTTGTCAATGAAAAACGTTAATTTATCGTGTATTAACAACACCTAAAATCAATTTAAATCTACTCTCATTGTATTACCAGACGGATAAAGTCCACATCCTTCATAGAATGAAATTAATTCATCAGAACACGTTAAAATGACCTTATAACAGTCCGTTGACTTCGAAAACTCAACCACATACTCAACCAATTTTTTACCTAATCCTTGACCTCTAAATTCATTATGAGTACAAACTTCTTCAATCAATCCAATTGTAGTACCACCTTTAATAATTTTAAAAATTCTGGAAAACATTAACATTGATACGATCTTATCATCTTTTAAAAGTACGAAAAAAATACTACCTTGATTAATGCAATTATGGTAGTATCTTATTACTGTATTTATATCAAAATTACCACCCCACGACTGATCCAAAAGTTCGATAATAGAATCGATATCGGTAACCAAAGATCTTCTGATGTGTACTCTTTCCATGAAATATGTATTTTATCAAAGTATAATGAATTTAAATCTATAATCCAAATATTTATTGTATTATGTCTAAGAGCAACAAATTAGGTCTATTGAATATTTTACTCACTGAAGAGTCAGGTGATGAGATTTACAACAGTGAATTTTTCGAAATGTATTTCAATGGTCATTGTGAAGACACAACAGAATTTCTCATTAAGCAATTTGAAAAATCAAAAGTCTCTTGGGATTACATGCAAGAGGTTACAGAAGGAATGGATTGTGGTGCTACTATGGAGTATGAATTATTCAGACACTTCCCGGATAAAATGGTAAAAACTTTTACCGATCAGATGAATTATGATTATGATCCAGAGAAAGAAGAATTTTTACTTGATAGGACAGATTTCTTTACATTTTTAAAAGGAGATGGAGCAACTTTTTGGACGAATTTCATATTAGAACCTGATCAACAACACCTTGAAAGTTACGTTGATGATTACCTTACTGAAACAATAGTTAATGACTTTTTGACTGAGCCTATTTTACTTGACATATATGACAGATTAGTAGATAAGGGTGGTATGAAAAACAAAACAGATATTTTAGATTTAGGAGGAGGTGCACTTTTAATGTTGTTAAATAAGGATGAAAACGAAGAAGTCATGGATCAAATAAAGAAATTAGCACGGTGGGCTGCTGAATCAGCTACTGAGGAAGCATATTCCCAAGAATTTTTTAAAAGACTAAGAGATTATTTTCAAACGGACAAAATCGTATATGATCAAACAACTAAAGGTGAAAATTTATTAAAAGTTTCTGACCAAGGGTTTATATATAATCTTATACAAGATGGTGTCAAAATGAACTCTCAATACTCTGATTACGCACTTTTAGATGAAATTACTAGTTTTGGTTCACTACTCGAACAAGGTATTGAACAAGGATTTTTAGATAAGATGGATCCACCAGATATGGTATACCCCAGTAATGATCAATATGAGCAAAATTTCTTAAACTATTACGCTGAATATGGTTTAGATGGTTAATAAACAGAAAAAGGGATCTAATGATCCCTTTAACTTTAAAAGGACTCGTGATAATCGTCCTTGTTTAACATGACATGAGTTCCTTTATACTTACCGAATACGTCATAGTCATATTCCTCTTCAAATTTAAAATCAGAAAACTTGAAGTTTTCGACTAAGGTATATTCAGACTCATTAGGGAACCTCACACGAGCCTTTTTACTTCTCTGTTTCAGTGTAGAAGCTTTTCCTTTGTTTGCCATGATTATAGTTTCTTATAATAATGGACTCTGATCTAAGTAAAGTCAATACTCGTCTATGTCATCATATCCTTGGTAGTATTTGTCTTTACGCTTTTTACTAGGATAGTATTCTTCATCTACAAAATCCTCGAAATCTGAATCATCGTAGCTCATATTCTGTTCCATACGGGGGTCGAAAGAAAATCTCATTGTCCGATAACTTTTTTACCCAAAATCAAAGGTGATTCGTCTTTATTTGATTTGACATAAAAAACTTTATCAGTTTCATCAAACATCAGTTCTTTTTTGTTGTAACGGTTAGGGTAGTTTTTGCGAACGTATTGTTCCAAGAGGTCTTTAGTTTTTTGATCCATTGTTATTAATTTTTTTCAAAGATATAAATAGTTTTTTAAAATACAAAATTTAATTTACTTTTTTTGTGCTTCGTAGATTTGTTCTACTGAAGGTTCGATATTTTCATCATCGGGCATACTAACGATACAACCAATGATTCGAGATACAGTATCTACATTACAATAAGAAAGGTGAATCTCAAGATCATTCTTACGAATCATAACTTCTGCGGTGTCAGATTCAATACGATCCAAATAATTAGGGGATTCTTTGACACAATCGTTAAATCCTTTAAGAAAGTTGTCGGAATACGTTCCTGGTCCCCATTGTACATTTACACGATATCCTTTAATTGTCATCACATATCCAGATTTATTAAACGTACAGAAAGATTTCATTGATTATATTATTTTTGTTGATTACTGTTCTACAAATATACGACATGAAAAGTATTCTACAAAATAAAAAAGTAAAAATATTATTTTCTGTAGTAATTTTAATCTCATCACTACCATCAATTTATAAGGATCTCACATTAGGTTATCAAGGGACCTTATCACATTATGGACTTTTGATTATAGGAATTTCTACTTTGTTCGAAAATCTATTGTGGGTATTAGATATTTGGGAAGAACAGAATAATAATAAATCAACTTAATACTATAGACCTTAACGAAATATCTCCCGTGTTTCCATTTCGACCCTATTACATTTCGATCCTATATGGGATCGCATATGAAAAAGATTCTTCATAAGGAGTGTCCCGGTATTTCTTATAATTTTTTTCTATATTAAGAGCAGCTTCATAATGATCTTTACCCATAGAGACTATTTGACTCAACCAATCATCGTAAGAATCATCACCACCTACATGTTTAATTGATTTGTCACCCCATTTTTCATCCAAAAAGTTTTTCTTGGTTTTAAGCCATCCACGCATCCTCATAGCAACATCTGTGTCTAAGAACCCATATTTCCGAAGGAGTAAAATAAATTCCTTAATTTTTTTATAATCCGGGTTGTTAGGGTAATCCACATAATTTACTAAATACCACATATAATCGTCCAAAGAATTATAATTGATACCACCCGCAGAATCCTTCATTATTTTAGGTGAGTTTTTATGAAACTCTATAGCATTTTTATGCCAACTAGTTTCTTCGTTTAAAACTCTCATAATAAGTGGTCTAAGGTTTTTCATATTTTAATAAATATACCTAGGAATAAAACAAATTAAATTGTATATTGTAATCATGAAAAAACTATTTTGTTACTGTGTAATTTTCTTTTTTACTTTCAATACTTTAAAGGCTGCTAGAATCTATCAAATGATTTATCATCCTACAATCAAACAACCAGATATCCAGACTAAAAAGGAAATAAAATCTGAAACCCTACCAAAACAGACCAAAAAAAATGGTTTGAAAGAAACATTGAATTACCTTAGAAACAAAAAAAATAAGACAGATAAGGATAAAAATTCACTTTCATTTTTGGAAGGTATGAATCTACAATGATTTTATGTATTCTTTCAAACGATCTTTTGGTTTCCATCCCAATCGATCGAGTGCATCATCATTTTCTCTTAAAGTTTCTTTGTAATTACCTTTCTGATCAGTGATATATTTTATGGAACAACCAAACTTTTCCTGAAATATATCCGACACTTCCTTGATCGAATAGTTATTACCAGTACCTAGTTCCCATGCATCATCATGTTTATGATTTTCAATTCCAATTTTGTATAAGGCATCGATTATATCATCGATATGTGTAAAATCTCTTCTTTGTCTTCCATCACCTACAACAGTTATAGGTTGTTCATTACGAACCTGACCTCTCCACTTACCAATTACAGCTGCCCAATCACCATCCACAATTTCGTGAGGACCATAGACGTTATAAAATCTACAAATTTCAACATCTAAATCGTAAACTTTTTTGTACATCTTGAATATTTCTTCACCTAAATGTTTAAAACAAGCATAAGGTGAAATCTGTGGATCGTGCCATCTTGAAGAGGATCCGGCATAGATAACCTTGGTATTAGTTTTTCTAGCCCATTCAGCAACTCTCATACATCCATCAGTATTAACTCTGAAAGTTTCATAAGGATTATCAAAGGACGGTTGAATACGGGATAAAGCTGCTAAGTGAAAGACAATATCATAATCATCATTATACCAATCGATTTTGTCTATATCGAATACAAGATACATACAACCAGGTATATGATTATCAGAAGAGCCACTTTCATAATCATCGAGTGATGTTACTTGATGACCTTCATACAATAAACGTTTAATTAAGTTAGTACCTACAAATCCAGCGCCACCAGTTACAAGAATATTCATTTTAGAAACTTTTGTGATAAGTATAACTAATTTACAGATTAAATAAATTAGAATATTATGTTTGAAATAAATTGACGGCGATTACTGTAAAAACAATCAAAAAAATAGTAATGGTTAGTACTAATTGTTTAATTTTTTTAATTTGTGTCATTATTAATCCAAGCCCCATAAATAATCCGACTACGAGTAAAATATTGATCATTAGTTTAGGTGTTTTTACAAATATACGCAAAAACTATTATTTAAAAACTTTTAATTAACATTAATTTCTGGACATTATTATCATTTTAAATTATATTTATTTATATGGACACGGACCTAAAAAAAAGGGAGGAAATCGAAAAATTCATCGATGAAAACTTTACACCATTAGTTAATGATAATGGTGATAATGTGACAATTATATATGAAGGTAAAGTTGGTGGTATAGAAAATGGTATTGTGTGGATGGAAACGGCAAAAAAAGGATGGAGTAAGAAGCCCATTCAGAACAAAAACAAATATATTATTGTGGATGCCGATCTAACAGGAGTACTAGAATTCTTAAGTAGGTATTATAGTTTAAGTGAGGAAGATTATGGGTTGGTACGTAGAATATTGATTGAACATTCTATGGATGCCTTAAATGAGTATAGATGGGATGAGATGGATGCACTTGACCAAGTCCTTAATAATATGGTGGAAAGTCTAGATGGAGAAAATATATTTGATGAAAATGAATGATTATCAAAGAGGACAAAGAGATTTGATAACATACATCAGAGCTCATATAATTTCAATAATGAAACAATCCAAAGGATCTGATATAATATTAGATGTTATAAATTTCCTTAAAAGTTTAACACCCTTAAAAAAACCTGATGATGATAGAAACTGAAAAAGAAGAATTTATATTCTGGGAACAAAATTAGAACACTCAAATAAATGAATAGTAAAAGATGATTATAATAGACCATAAAACATTTAAAGATAATCGAGGAAGTTACACTCCAATGGAGTTAAACATAATGGGAAAGGAATGGACACAATGCTCTATTTCAATTAATGATGATAGACATACCTTTAGAGGTTTACATTATCAAACAGACCCACCACAAGAGAAATACATTAAGGTTATTCGTGGTTCAATCATAGACATCGCTTATGATTTAGAAACTCATAAAACACAACACGTAATTGTAAATGAAGGGAATGCAGTTTACTTACATGATGAATATGCTCACGGGTTCTTAACTTTAGAACCTGACACAATCGTTGTATATATGGTTAAAGGTGAATACTCTCCTGATTCAGAACATTCGATTGTATGGAAAGACATTCCTGAAGTAAAATCTATTATAGAAGAGTTTACAGATAATCCAATCATTTCAGAAAAAGATAGTAAAGGAAAATAAATTATAAAAAAATATCAATACTATTTGTTTTACCAACATTTAAACAAATGAATAATTCACTTCACCCAATGAGACTGGTGAACGTTTGATTGATTTAATTTCGACATCTTTACAATTGTACCCACTCATCATTGAAACAGTAGATCTGAGGACGCTGGATTTACGATTTAAAGACCAACGAATCCAACGATTTGTCTGATGAGACTTGTATTTTGATGAGGTATAGACAATTCTTGGACTATCAGCGTTTACTGTATAACATTCAATATCAACAGAAATTGATTCTTTGGATGTAACATATTGAGACGAATGATGATCCCATCTCAACCCTTCACGCATTCTAAGAATTCTGAACTGATGAATATCACCCTGATCATGAATAGTCATAATTTGTGACTTTAGAAGTTTGTTGATAGATCTCCTTGTTGCTTTCTTCATAAAACAAATATACGAAAAAAATCTTTATTATAAGACATATTTACTATATTTGTTTTATGAGTAATCCAAAAATTATATCATCTAAGTTAAAAACCATACTTGAAAGTAGATTTGATACACTGACAATCAATACAGACTACATTTTGGAAGAAGTATTAACAGAACAGACATCGACTTATGTTGTATCACACGAAATCGATCTAAATAGGCTTATAAATTTTCTACCAGAATACCAAAAAGATTACGTAAAAGAAATAAATAAAATAGCTGGGGAAATAGAAAACGCGAGACATTACTTCAATATAGACAAAGATGATATAATAACCGAAGTCACATTTAAAAACCAAAAAAAAGTAGATGAGTACTTGGAAAAGATAGAAGATAATATTATTGACGTACTATTTGATTTAGATAACCTTCCCGAGTTTTACTTAAATGAGGGTGTAACGAAAAATTTTTTAAAAGATCATATGAAAGATAATAATATCAAATCATCTCTCGATCTAAAAAAGGCTTTTAGCTTCGGTATAATACTAATCAAGGAAAGACACCTTACAGATTTCTATCATTTTTATTTCTCAGTAATCTCAACCAAAAGAATATGTCATTATTTTGATCATAGATCAGTGTTTAAATTAGTACAGAATATTTTTGATCTACATATACCAACATACGATTTAGATAATTCACTTTGTGTATTATAACTTTCGCATATTTATAGTATTATGACTAGAGACAAAAAACAGGGCTTTAAAGCCTTTAAAAAGATCTTTTATAACTTATATGATAAAGGTCTTCTAAATGTAAGGTTTTATTCAAAATATGATGATGAATCTGATTTTGAATCAGAATCAGTTGCAAAATTACTTTTCGATCCATCTAAATATTATGTTTTCAGTCCAGATTTCAATCCTAAATATGGTGATGAATTAGTAAAACTTAGATATTCTGTCGGTGATGCACAAAGATATCTACCAGATGATGTGTTTTCTGCTCTATCAATTATAGATATGGAATATCCTGACAATCATATACCAGAATATACGGACAAAGCAAATAAAATGATCGAAGATTTTATTGTGAATTTGTTCATGGACGAAGAAGGATTTAAACAATTTTTAATAAAGGAAAGAACCAAGAGTTACACAATAGATGACGTAGAGGATGTGATTAGTTTTATAAAAGTAAGGTTGGATGATATAGGAGAAAAAGGATTACGTGATAAAATAGAAATTTTTATATATGAAAATGAGTATCACACACCCGTAGAATATATGATTTCGATGCACGATCTATTTCCAATTAGGGTCAATCGTATGATCGCAAGACCTTTAGTTGAGAAAATCGAACAATTTATAAGACAAAATATCGATAGAAGGGCAACAATAAAATTAAGTCAGTAAGATTAATTCATCCGAACTCTAAAGTCTGTCTCACGGTGAAAATAACCGACACCATACTTATCTTCAATCAAAAGTTGTGGTGATCCATTCTCATTTATATAATACAAAAGAAATAACTTTTGTTGTGGATTATAAACCAAGAATGTGGGTACTACATCATATAAGTCTTCGTACATAATATCCATAACCTCCAACTTATAATCCATCTTATTACCATTATTATCATATTCAGTAGTTTCCACGAAATCTAAATTAAAATTCAACTCAACTTTTTTGTGATAACCACCAAAAGACTCACCATACTCGATCTTATTTTGCCAATTTTCGTTAAAGATGACCATATTTTTAGGTTCACTGTTAAAATACTCTGTATGACCATACAAGTCGAATGTCATGGTTTGTGCGCCAGCCACCACCACAGAGAAATAAAGAAGGAAAGATAATAGATAATTCATTTACATATTAATAAACTAAAAACATTTTTATGTAAATCAAAAATAACAAATATTTATAATTAAATCTAGTCATGAAATTAATTAATACTTTAGTAGAGATCACTGGACAAGGAGTTCGGGATCGTATTAATCCAGAGGGTAAGAAACACGAGGATTTCATGAAAGTACTAAGGTTGTGGAATCAGGCAGGTAAAATAAATCATTATGTATTAGAACTGTTACGTGAAGAAGATTATCTAAAATTCTATATACAAGAATACTGGAAACTATTCGGAAAGAAAAAACTAGAGGATTTAAATAATGATATCAAAGGAAACATAGTAGAATTAAGAAATAAAGAACCCTTTCAACTTTTTCAAATCTTTGTAAGACTAAAAATAAATGGATTTGAAGTCAAAGAATATGACAATTTTCATAATAATGATTTAGATCTGTCTTATGATATATTAGACGGATCATATCTTGAAGTTCCTAAATTATTTGGGGGCGATAAATTAGATCTAATTAAAGTTATAGGTAGAGGTGATGAAGAATTTAACGATAAGTATGCCAGAGTGATGATGAATGAAAATACCTACGACATTATAATGACCAGACTAAGATTAACAATTTTGAATGAGTATGTTAATCCACTAGAACTCCACTTACTTACGGGAATATGGCCACTAGTACTTATTAGACAGCATAATTATAGAGATAGGTCCAAAGGTAATTAAAAATTTCTGGGGTCGATAACAGGATTGTCTTGATCATTAAACATATACTGAAAACTAGGAATTACATTCTGAAGTTCTTTTACTACTTCAGTAGCATCATTAAGACCACACATCTCCAACATATCTTCTTCATGTAAGTTATAATACAAGAAAGGTAAATTAACAACATATTTTCTATCTTCACCGAAATGATTAATCAGACGATTTTCAATAGAAGGTGTAGAGAAGGATTTTGCGAACCTAGCATTTTGTCCAAACGTCAATGTCATAGGTTCGGTTAAACATCCAAGAGTTCTAGATACTTCCAATTGTTTCTCCTGACAAAAGCTTTCCATCACATCGATAAGGGTGGGATCAATAGGTTTATATAATCTAGCAAAACCATAACTGAAAGGATTTATATTATAATACTTCATAGTATCTTGAACTTCCTTAAGCATCTGAGGATTCATAAGAGATTGTGAATACTTAAAATCAAAATCAAAATCGGGGGGATAAGGATATTGTTTCTTAAGATCAACATCCATAACCAAAATAAGATTAGAAGGATGACCTAAAACTCTAATCAAAGGATCAGATTCCAATACTTCAGGATCCAAAGGTCCGTCATAACCAACAAGATTACCAGTAAGACCATACTTACTTAACACAACTTTATTAAGTGTCCTATTGATTTTATCTAACATTGTCATAAACATAAATATAACTATAACTATAACTATTTATTATAATATGAGTCAACTGCGAGCCACCATACGAAAGGTATTAAAGGAACAAGTCAACTATAACAATCCTCCAGAGTTATCTGATAAACAAGTAACTCAGATAACAAACTACTTCATTAAAAAAGGGGAATGGGATCCAAAGATATTAAAAATGCTTGCAATAAGAAATATGGGGGATATAGATAGGATAAGAAAAGAATACATACAAACTTATGGATTAAATAAGTTCAAAGAGTTAAAAGATACCATAAAGGATGGTAAAGAATATACTATAGAATGTGATGGAGTATATAGACAAGATAAAGTAACCATGACTGTTAAGATATATAATCTAGAACTAAAATTATCCAATAGACAAGCATACCTAACACAACCAGTAGGAGAAGATGAACTGGATCACTATACATTAACAGTAGAACTATTAGGTGGTACATACACAGACGCAGTAGGAGAAGAACATGATCTAATAGAATTCTTTAAGAACTACGTAAGACCAGGATCTTCACATGCAGAAGGAATGGAAGACGGAATATACTATTGTGCGAGGAACTACTTTAACAATCAATTCGAAAATAAGTTCGGTATGCATTCCACTAACTTCCATATGACTACAACAGATTCTGATATGTATGAATTCTTTTAAAGATGGTTTATGTAACCAAATTACTCACTCCCCCATTTCCTAAAGGAAACACTCCACTACGTTCCGTTATGGGTCATTCCTAATTCAGTTCCCATAAACCATATAGTAGAAGGTATACCCCACAATACTAACTAAACCCTATCCCATAGGGATATAATCACTATAGTATAATACAATACCTTATAGAAGAAAATGTACTACATAAGTGATACAATATACTTCGTATTATACAACACTTTCTACCACATTTTACCACCACTAAGGTACCATAGTTTATAGGTCATTTTGTCACCATTTTAAAAAAACCTACCTGACGGTATCGTTGGAGATAGTTTGTTATGTCGGTAAGGACTACGTCTCACCCCTACCTGTTCTTTAACTACCTTTTTTTGCTGTAAACTGTGTATAGTACTTCTGTTACTATCTAAACTATACTAATACTAAATAATCCTCGATTTCATCGGTGGAATCCATGATTAATTAGGTTTTAGCTGTAAATCGTATACAGTTTTGTACCCTTAAAAACCTTCCAAGGGATTATCCCCTATCGCGAGCTCACCTGACATTTTGACAAATCCAAATAAATTGTGTTAAAAAACCCTAATGGCTGATCCCCTAGAAGGGATTTGTGGTGGGAATATATATGTACCTTAACCATAGGATCATATGATACTATCACCTGGGAGAAGGGAGGGAGGAGTATGATCCCAAAGAGTATAAAAAAAGATCCCTAAACATTTGGATATTAAAAAAGAATTCCGTAACTTAGCTTTATGTTTGTAACCAATAGGGGACCGAGTATACTCCACCCTGCCTTATACTTTCCTAACCCTACACTCTAGGGCATCAATACAAAGATACGAAAGAAAAATTAAACTACCAAAGGTTTGATCAATTATTTTGTCAGGATATATACTTACTTACCAACCCCCCTGGTCAAGTTATCAACTGACACCCCCCGTTAACATATAATAACATACCCCCATATATAGTCCCCCCTATAGCCCCTACTGGGGGGTCCCCCTCCCGTATCCCCTCCCCTAGGGCCCCTTTTTTAGGTCAGAAAGGGGGGTTGATCCCTTAAATGTAATTTATGGGGTGCAGAAATTTTTGGGTATTTTTTTGAAAAAATGATATTTATTTGGTATGGAAGAATTTCATAAGAAGTATGCTACATTTTTAACTTACGCTTTGGAAGTAGTTGATGAATGTATTATATCAATTAAAGATGTAAAATGGGTTGAGGAGCGTACATCATGGGGTGAAACAGTTTTATCTCCTTCTGTTACGGTTTTGGTTAAATATGAATGTGTTCGTAATAATCTAACCAACGATGTGAATACTGACATCTATCGTGATAAAATAGTTAACTATATTGATAAACTTAACAAGTCCTATTTCCCTGAGAAAAAAATATATGTTACCAAACGTAATCAACAGGTAATAGTTAAAAGATAAGACCCTATTTCTAAAAAAGGTGTAAAAACCTTTCTGAGAATTTTTGGGAATTTTTTTGGAAAAAGGGAAGTATTGTTGTATCTTTGTTATCTAATTAAAAAATCATGATAAACAAAATTAAAATTTTTTGGGAAATTTACTACCCAGTGGTATTAGCTTTTCTTTCCTTTCTGTATTCAGTTACTCTTTGGTTTAACGGATATAAGTTGGAGGGGATCTTTGTAGGAATTTGGGTTCCTTCAATTCTTGGATTTGCCAGTACTATCCGTCAACGTAGAAACGATTACTATAACTCTAACAAATAATAAGATATGGATATTTTAATGTTTGTTATTGGTACTCTAATTTTTATTGCGTACATGTTTGGATTGTTGACTATGATCAACAAGTCACATAAGGATCAGGCTAAAGAGATTAGGAATGGTACTCAAAGAGTTGACGATATTGATATGGATGGTATGGGGGACTTTAGTCGTTTTCCAACTAAGACACGTAGGATGGAAGAGTTTGGATATCGTAAGGTTTATTTCAAAGGAGATAAAGTAGAGAAAAAAGGTAACTAAATTTTTGGAAAAAAAATAAGATTGTCTTATCTTTATAAAAAAACAAATGACAGGTATTATTTCACTATTCATCATTTTTGCATTCTTGTGGTATGGGGTTTCTATTCTAGAAGGTGTAATTTCAGTTATTGGATTCTTTGGTAAGTTTGTAGGTATCTGTTTGGGTATCGTACTGTTTACTATGTTTCTATTTGGTGGATGTGGATAATGTAAAAATAAATTATTAAAATTGTAATTATGAATTTAAATCAAGTAATGAAGGCTGTAGAAGAGAATCCTAACAATTATGAATTGGGTAATATTATTCGTAAGATGTACTGGGAACATATCAACGTAGACAGTGAAGAGGATATCGATAAAGTTGCTGTAAGATCACTGGATTAACATGGGATATTTCAAACGTATAATTTCCAAAGAGGTTATCGAAGAGAACATGGATCGTTTAGACGAGTTGTTCTCTGAATGTCAATTGTTATTTACTGATGATTGGTCATCAGACTTTTATGAAAAATACTTAGAAGATGCAAAAGACTAACTTCAAAGAATTTGAAAAAAACACTTTAAAGAAATGGTTTTTCAAAGGAGTTGATTTCCTAAAGGAAAACCATAGACTTAGTAATATAGAATTGGAAACTATCTTCAATGATGAATTTGAAAAATACTATGATGAATAAAGAAGACTCTAGGATCTGGTTTCTTAAAGGAGTCAGATGTGTTAAAGAATACGGTTCTTTGGTTTCCGATGAGATGGTAGATCTATTTAACTTTGAATGGGAAAAGGTCAACAACGATATGATTGTTGACAACAAGGAAGATTTGTTTAGACAGATTGATAATAATAATCTTAATGAAGAGGACATTAAAGAATTGTCTTCTATTATAAATAACTTCAAAGATAAACAGTAATACTATGATGTTAGAGATTTTTATAGTCATCCCCGCGATTTTAATGGCAATCTATATATCCTTAGATCTTAAAGACTGATGGTATATATATTTTTATTCATCCTGATTTTAATGTTCGTATCTTTAGGTGTGTTACGTCACATTATTAAACACGACCGCCTTACACAACAAAACTCAAATTATTATATTATGTTCAAGAACTTATTTAAAAGAAAAACGAAACTAGAAAGACTTCAAGAAAAACACAAGATGCTTTTAGACAAGTCGTATAAAGCCTCTACTGTTGACAGAACTCTTAGTGATCAGTTAATGGTTGAAGCTAACTATATTGAACAACAAATTCTTGATGAATTAAACAAATAAAATATTGATTTGTCTATCTCAATTTTTTATATTTGTGTATATAAAAATTTATAGATTATGAGTTCATTTATTATCACATTTTTAATTGGTTTCGCTTCTGGTAGTTTATTTACCGTTATGGTACCATCTAAGGAAGAACGTACTAAGAAACAAAATAAGTCGTTATAAATTATTGTTACTTTTACAAAAATGAAACCTGGTATTGCCGAAATAACGTTTGCTGAGATGAATAAGTTAACAACTCTTAACGAGTATGTTTTCGAAACCTTTCTTGACGACTATGTTTGGAAGTATAGTCATGATAATAAAACGTGGTATTTGGTCTCTGACAGTAAAAAGAACTGTCTTTTGGCTCTTAATCGATGGGGTAGGTGTATTTGGAGTAAACAATTATATACTGACGTTTATGAACGTTATTTGGGTCTTAGTCTTTCGGAGTTCCGTATGGTTATCAGAGTTTATATTAAAGACATATTGGATAAGGAGGTTGATGAATTTAAGAAAACTAATAAACTTCTACCACCACACTATTATTTTAAAAACTAATGCATAATTTAATCTACGCCTTTTTACTTTATTTCATAGCTCAGGGTATGATCTGGTTTCAGACCTATGGACAATTCATTTGGCCATGGATAAAGAACAACCCATGGACTGTATCTATCGTTAGTGGTACGCTTGTAAGTTATATATTCATTAAAGCTACGTATTTTGCCGTTACTTATTTCGATGGACTGTTGTGGCCACCCCGATTATTGGGTTTTGCTAGTGGTATGTTAATTTTTACGATCTTAACATGGTTTTTTATGAAAGAACCTATCACTTTGAAGACGGGGGTATCACTTTTACTATCCATATCCCTCATTTGTGTACAACTATTTTGGAAATAATTAGAAAAATTTTTTTTTCGGGACCCCTCTTTTGAGGGGTTTTCATTGTTAAAAGTATTTATTTGATATGAGAGACCTCATCCGTAAGATATTAAGAGAAGACCTTGAATATTATCACGTTTCTGACGCTTCCCCTGAAGAGGATGGGTATATGATGGGTGAGGAGGATCCTAAAACAGGTACGGGGAAGAAACCGAAAGGATCTGGTAGACGATTGTATACTGATGAGGACCCTTCTGATACTGTTAGTGTTAAGTTCCGTACAAAAGAGGACATTGTGGATACGTTGAATAAAAAATCTTTTAAGTCTAAGTCCCACAAAAGACAGTCACAGATTATAAATCTTATTCATCAGAGGGTTCGAGCTGCTCATGGTAACGCAAAAGACCCTAAAACAAAGAAAAGATTGAAACGAGCACTCGAATATATCACTGGCAGGAAGGAATCTTCTAAGAAAAAAACTAAAAGATTACAAAAAAACAAATAAAATGAGATTATTATTACAAAAATTTTTTTTTTCGACCCTTCGGTTCGACATATATTCTTTAGGGATGGATGTCATTTGTTTAGTGGGTGTCTATGAATGTGTCTTATTACACCGTTAAAGGTGGATTAATCCATATTCTTGTATATTTATAAGCATGTCCCACAAATCATTTATTAGACATACTTACATTTACCAGTGTGGGGGATGTAAAGGAGAATGGAAAATTAACGAAGCTATAAACATAGACAGATTAAATTGTCCCCATTGTGGAACAAATGACTATGTTGAATTTGTGTTAGAAGACCAAAGAAAAAATAATAATAATCGATGGGGATGATCGTGAATTCTACAAGTAGGTAAATTAATCCATATTTTTATATATTTATTATAAAATTACACTTATGGATAAGAAAGTTTTAAAAGAAATTCACGATATACATGAAATGATGGGTATTGATAAGGTTGCAAAACCCATTATGAAGATGTTTAAGATGGATGTTCCTGAAGAAATGACTGAGGTTGAAGAAGGGGAAATGACTGAACAATATAAAATACCTACTTTTAAGGACGGAGACATGCTTTGTGATGTTTATTGTGGGGTAAAGGCGATGAGAAGAGGTTCTAAGGGTGAAAACGTTAAAATGATACAACAATCTTTAATCGATTGTGGTTTTGAATTACCTGAATTTGGTGTTGATGGTGATTATGGATCAGAGACAAGGTCTGCTGTTTTAAGTTTTCAGAACGGAAATGAATCTATCACACTAAGAGATGGTGTTGTAGGACCAGAAACAATAAGAGGTATGGTAGCTTCCGAATGTGCTGGTATGAGTGGATTGAAATTGGATATGTGTAAGTGTAATCGAAAGAAATCAATGGTACCTGACGATAAACTTTCTGATTTATCACCTGATCAGAAAAAAGGTAGAGACGCGGCTGATAAGTATGAGAAGGAACAGTCTAAAAAGAGAGAGGAAGAAATGATGAAAAAGTTACCAATTAAAGGTGACGGTTACGAATGTGGAAAATGTCCAAAATATGTTAATAGAATGCCTGGACCGAAAAGAAAAGAATTAACTAGTATGGAAGCTTGGTGTATTAATAACTGTGATACAAAAGTGGTTGTATAATATAAAATACTGTAATGAGAAAAGAAAAAAAATACATAATAACTGAGTCACAACTAAAGACGGTTATCAAAGACGTGATTAAAGAGCAAGGATTATATGGTAACACTTCAGATGTTGTTGATTACGATTTACCTGAGTATCTTTCTGATGTAATAGTGTTAAAAGACTTAGAGTCGATGAGTGATGTTGGAAACGCGATTAAAGAATTACATAAGAGAGTTATGAGATTAGAAAAAGGTTTAGATACCGCGGGTTCACATCAAAAAGCCTATGGAACAGGTTTAAATTATTCAGAAAAGAATAAAAAGGATTTAGGTAATCTAGAGAGAGATATCGAAGATAAGACAGATTCACAAGAAAGGGATAATGAACTTAAGAGAGATATCGAGGCGTTACAACAAATGATTCGTAACAACAAATGACTTACAAGACCCCTCATTTCGAGGGGTTTTTTGTTTAATGTTTTTAAAAAAAAAGATAAACAGTTTTATTGACATATTTGTTTAATTTGTATACATTTCTTTTACAAAAAAAACAAAATGAAAAAAATTATTATGACTTTTGGGTTAGTCTTAACAACCCTCGTTAGTTTAGCTCAAACAACTGTCGTTGACATTATCGTTAACAGTGAGGATCATACCTTATTAGAAGCTGCTGTAGTACAAGAAGGTTTGGTTGAAACATTAAGTGGTGAAGGTCCATTTACGGTTTTTGCACCTACAGATTCTGCTTTCATTACATTAGCAACCTCTCTTGATTTAGAACCTACCGATTTGTTGAATCTAGAAAATCTTACTGACATTCTTACTTACCACGTTGTTGGTGGTAGTGTATTGAGTACAGATTTATCAGATGGTCTTGTAGTGAATGCAATTAATGGTGGATCACTTACCTTCGGGGTTGACACTATGGGTGTTATGGTTAATGATGCAATGGTTACTGTCGCTGACATTATTACGGACAATGGAGTTGTACACGTAATTGATGCTGTACTTATCGAACCCCAAGTAACCAACGTTATTGAAATAGATAATAATAGAGTTAATAACGGTATATACTACAACATTACGGGTCAGGAAATACGTTCTTATCAAGACATTCCTTTAAACGGATTTTACATCAGAAATGGTCAGAAGTTTATTAAGACGGTAGAGTAAGTTTTAATTTATTATAACGGAATAAAAAACCCCTCATTTCGAGGGGTTTTTTATTTGAATTTATTTCTTTTTTTATTTATACTTCGGTATGAAATATCTAATAGTTGTAGGTCACCCAGATCGTAATTCATTCTGTTATAACGGAATATATAAAACCATAACCCAAACATTAGAGGACAATAATCAGGAATTTGTAACTATTGACCTTTATGAAGATAAACTACATAGAAATAAGACGGATCTAATCCAATCTTATAAAGATCTTGTAACTGAATGTACTCATATTGTTTTCGTTTCACCTGTATGGTGGTTTAGAATGGTACCAAAGATGGAAACTTTTTTTGATGAGGTATTTACACCAGGATTTGCTTACAAATTTGTCCCGTTATTTGGTGTATATGCTTTCCCAAAACCATTTTTGAAAGATAAAAAAGTTAGAACTTATATTACGCACGGAGCACCAGCTCTCCCAGTACTAACTCTGTATCTAAATTCTGTAAAATTAAGACTGGTTATGGGTGTTTATACATTTGTATTTGGGTGGAGACCCTCAAGATGGTTGAAAACCAAACAATTTTGGTCTGTACCCTTTGTTTCTCATGAAAAAAGAGTAAAATATTTAGGAGTTGTTAAAAATGATATAACTAAAGACATTAAAAAATATGGATAAGAATATAAAAGATATATTAAAGAAAGAAATCAATAGACAGGAACAAGAACATAACTTTATTGCATCTGAAAATTTCGCATCTGAATCAGTGAAATTATTTTGTGGTTCTGATTTTACAAACAAATATGCTGAAGGTTACCCAAATAAAAGGTATTATAATGGATGTAAACATATTGATGAATTGGAAAGTTACGGTATTGATCTAGTAACAAAACTTTACAACTGTAATTTTGCAAATATTCAACCACATTGTGGTGCTAATGCTAATTTGGCAATTTTTAAAGCATTCTTGAAACCCAATGATACTATACTTGGTATGGATTTATCTTCTGGGGGACATTTATCCCATGGATCACCTGCAAATATTAGTGGAAAATGGTTTGATAATAACTTTTATGGTGTTAATGATGACGGTTTCTTGGATTATGATGAAATACAGAAACTAGCTAAAGAGTTACAACCAAAAATGATCATAGCAGGAGCATCCGCATATCCTAGACAAATAGATTTTAAGAGATTTAGAGAAATTTGTAATTCCATAGGTGCGTATTTGTTAGTTGATATGGCACACTATAGTGGTTTGATAGCTGCTGGTGTTTATGATTCACCATTACCTTATGCTGATTTTGTAACTTCAACTACACATAAGACTTTACGAGGTGCTAGAGGTGGTATGATTTTATGGAATGATGAGAAATATACAAAAAAGATTAATTCGGGAGTTTTTCCAGGAACACAAGGTGGTCCACTTATGAATCAAATTGCAGGTAAAACGCAATCATATTATGAAGCAAGTAAAACTGATTTCAAACAATATGGTCAAGATGTTTTAGACATGGCTAGACACATGTGTGAAGTTCTAAAATCAAATGGTATTAAAATTACTACAGATGGTACAGATTCTCATATAATTTTGATACATACTGGTGACAAATCAGGTGCTGAAGTTGCGGACAAGCTCGAAGACATATATAATATAGTGGTAAATAAAAATAGTATCCCTAACGATCCTAGAGGTGTATGGGAAACTTCAGGTATTAGAATTGGTACTGCGGCTATGGTTACTAAAATGGGTACGAATAAAGAGTACTTTACTAAGGTTACTAAACAAATAGTTGATGTAATTAAAAATTAAAGATGGAATCCTTTGGGACAATCTACCGATAGTGAAATGAAACTAAATTGTTATTTTAATTTTGAACATTATACGAACACGTATTGGGCTCAATGTTATAAGGAGATTTTCAATTCACTAAAACAACATTTTCCTCAAGTGGAATTTACACATATCGAATCTCATTTTATGGATAAAGATCCTAGAAACCACTCGTGTGCTCAATGTGATAAAACACACGTAGTATATATGAGGATTGAAAATCCAGACACAAAAAAATATCTATTAATATCATATGGTGATAAACTAAGTAGAGTACATCACATGAGGGGTTGGGATACTGAAAATTTAGTTGAGATTTATACTAGTGCTGGTGTTCATAAAAGTGATATGTTATTTAATAGTTCCATAGAATATGTACCATTTACTTACCTAACGGAACAACCAGTATATTATGATGAGATATTCAGACTAAGAAATGAAGATATAGATAGAGTTTTACCCGAAAAACTATTTTTATATTCTGCCTTGTATAGATTTCGACACTTTATGAAAGGAGATGATAGATTCTACGTTCGAGATAAAGATGAATTTGAAAATATAAGAGAAGGATTAACATACCAGGAATACATGAACAAATATCAAGTAGGGTTTAATTTGAATGGTATTGCTGAAATATGTCATAGGGACATTGAATTTTTAGGATTAGGAATCACCCTATTCAGACCAAAGTTAAATGGTAAATTCCACAATGAATTGATTCCAAATTATCATTATGTTTCAGTCGATTATGATGATTTAAAATCAAAAGGATTTAACGGAGATTTTAATAAAAATTTGACGGATAGAATTTATCAACGTTGGGTAGAAGTTAAAGATGATAGAGATTACCTTAAGTTTGTTGCACTGAATGGTCAAAAATGGTTCGATGAAAACTGTACTAAAGATAAACATGCAGAAATATTGACTAAAATCATAGATTTAAATAAAATATTATAATATTTATAATAAAACACATACAATTATGGAAAATAAAAAAGTAATCAAACTAAC
>UEXM01001395.1_pt1 | contig 20625 bp, 24 predicted proteins | sample 1796661 | NCBI WGS metagenome assembly UEXM01 (sample SAMEA4772469, study PRJEB27181) | metagenome | reverse complement strand
AGGGGAGGGGGGTAGGGGGGCAACACTTTACCCCTATATTTATAATGTACTTTTTTAAGTGATACTATAGTCATGACATATAAAATGAATGGTCCTTTATTCTTCAACGATCCTGATAACAAGAAAGAAGAACGTAGAGAGAAAAAACAAATGAAAAAGCTAAAGCGTTTAAGAAGGCTTGAGGCTAAAGGTAAGACTGATACTAAAAGATACGCTAAGCTAAAAGAAAAAGTTTACAATCCTTTTCCTAACGAAAAATAAATATGGCAAAAAGACTAAAGAATAGAAGCATGTCCATGTATAGTGGACCGCTTAATAAAATGATAGAAGATGCTGTTGCTTTACGTATGTCAGCTCTTAAAAACGATAATGAAGCTACAACTACAAGAAGAAGAAGAGGTGTGGGTAGCGACAAAGTGAAAGGCGTTAGAACTCTAACAGAAATAATAAAGTCTACCGCAACAAGTACTAAACCAGGTGAAACCACTAGAGGTAAAGGTCCTGGGTACGAAGATGCTTGGGATAATTTATCTGAAAAAGAAAAGGCAAAGTTCGGCAGCATTGACAACTTTAAAAAAGAAGCAGAAGCGTGGCATGATAAAAACACAACGCCAGATGAAACTGTAGAGACGGAAATAGAAACTGAGAAAAAAACCCAGAAAGCTAATCTACAGATGCCAAGAAAAGTTGACATAAGCACAGCTACTGGTGTACGAGGTGATTTTAATGTTATTGACCCTGAAACTAAAGACTTGATTCCTTATAGTTCTTTAATGCAGAACGCACAAAAAAATGAAGACGGTCTTTTAGTAAACGAAAGTGGACAGCCTTACTACGGTCAACCTATTGCTAAATTTGCACCTGAGCTAAAAGGAAGTGAATCATCAGGTTTTACGCTTGGGAAAGGTAAACAGTTCAACCCAAATAGCAATAGCGCTTATATGGGAGAATTTAAAAATAGGAAAGCTATGATTCAAGGTATGGGCTACACAGAACCATCTTTAAATCAAGCTATACAGGTTCCTGTAGGAATGACAGACGACAACGAAGTGCAGTACAATAATATGACTGTTAGCCAATTTGCTGATGCTAATCCAGATTCTATGTCTATGTATGGTATTGGTGATCAAAAAGGTACGCTTCAAGCTGTAAATCTTCAACAGGATTACAGCAAGATGCAAGATGCTGATCCAACGCAAGGCAAGGTTGGAGGAGCTGGCGGAGAAAGCAATAAGATGATGAATTTAGACCCTGATGGTAATTTTGTAGGTCAAGACTTCGGACAGTTTGGAAGTTACAAAGGTGGTGGTGATAATTCAATACAACGTTTCCAGCTGCCAAAACCCGAAGTTGAGGCTAGTCAAGAAGAAAGTCCAGAGACAGTAACTCAGTTTAAATCTTCAAAAGGACAATCTAGCATGATAAAGAACTTTGGTAAGCCAATGTCATTTAGAAAAAATAGATAATGAAAAGTAGAAGAACAATGCATGGCAAAAGGCGTAAGCGCTCTAGCTGCTTAAAAAAAACAAGGCAAGTAATTGATGGTTATTTTGGTGGAGATATAAAACCTGCACCAACACAGAACTATGCTCCTACGGAAAGTGAAAAATATAATCCAATGGATCAAGCAGCTAATCGATTAGAGGATAAAGACATGAATATAGAACGAGATAAATCATAAAACTATGGGATTAAAGAACATTAAGAAAAGATACAGCACACTACCTGGAGTAGATCACGGTAAAACGCCAACTAAATTTATGCCAGGCATGGGATTAGTAGGTAAAGCAGCACAAGCTATAGCTCCTGGAGCGGTAGATAAGATGAAAAACACTAAACTTGGCGGTATGCTTGGTAAATTCATGGGAATTTAAGGTGACTATACTACCATAAACTAATTATTAACCAATACATAAACCAAAATGACGTATTTGTATTACAAAACAAGCACGTGGACCAACGATCCACAAGTAAACGAAAAAACCAAGGGCCAATGGGAACACCTTGCAGACAAAAGAAACTGGCGAATAACCCAATTACCTAACGGTTACTACCAAACAGAGGTTAATAACCCTGATGACGCAGAAAAATGGTCTGACGTTACGCGTAGAGAAACTTTAGAAGGCGCAGAACAAGCCGTTGACGGCAGCGTTGAGCACTTTACTAAGAAATTAGAGGCAACGAAAGGCCCTACAGTTGTAAAAACTTTCGACAAATAAGCAATAATTTAATTTAATTTACTATAATGGAATACAATCTCCCTAGCGAGATCGTCAAAGACTTAAATTTTGGCGATGAAGCAAAAAATCGCGTCATATCTGGCGTGAACAAACTGGCAAAAGCAGTAAAATCTACCCTTGGTGCCTCTGGTAAATGTGTAATTTACGAAGATGCACGAGGAAACCCTGTTATTACTAAAGACGGCGTTACTGTAGCGCAGTCTGTAGTGTTATTTGACCCTGTGGAAAACATTGGAGCTACGCTTATCAAAGAAGCTGCAAGCAATACAGTGCGAGAAGCGGGTGATGGTACTACAACAGCGACTGTTTTAGCTGAATCATTGCTTACACATGTCTATAATTCTATGGACAAAGCTACTATAAGAGAACTTAAGCAAGGTTTACAGTCAGGTCTTACCAAAGTTGTAGATTATTTAGAATCCATAAAGATAGACGTTAGTGACGACATGCTTTCTCACGTAGCTTCTATAAGCTGTAACAACGATAAATCCTTAGGATCTATTATATCTGAAGCTTATACTGTAGTAGGTAAGGACGGAGTTGTACTTATGGAAGGATCAGAGACAGACGAGACTTATGTTGAGACTGTAGATGGTATACAATTTGACTGTGGACTAACTTCACCTCACTTTGTTACTAACACTGATAAACAAAAAGCAGAACTTGATAATCCTTTGGTATTGATATGTACATCTGAAATACCTAACGTAAGAAAAATACAAGGTATACTAGAACATGTTATAAAGCAAAACAGATCTTTACTTATAGTAGCTCCAGTATCTCAACAAGTAAGGTCTGCGTTGTTAATGAACAAGGTCAAAGGCAATATAAAAATAAACATTGTAGACCTACCTGGCTTTGGACCTACTAAGCTAGACTCTTGTGAAGACTTAGCTATACTAACAGGCGCTACGCTATTCAATGAAGAACTAGGAGATGACTTAGATGTCATGACGCCTGAAGATTTAGGTGAAGCAGAGTACGCTGAGACTGACGACAAGAACACTGTTATAACTCTAGAGTCAGACACAGAGGCTGTAGGTGAAAGAATAGATCAAGTTGCTAAATTAGTTGCAGATGAAAAAAATACTTTCCTTAAAAAGAAGTTGGAACAAAGACTGTCTATGTTATCTGGTAGTGTTGGAATTATCCGTGTTGGGGCAAACTCTAAGGTTGAGCTTAAAGAAAAGAAAGACAGGGTCGAAGATGCGATATACGCTACAAAAGCTGCCCTCAAAGAAGGTATAGTACCAGGTGGAGGTATAGCATTGCTTAACGCTTCTCAAAAAATCGAACCCACTAACGTGGGTGAAGAGATAATGCTTAACGCTATTAAGTCTCCTTTCAATGTAATAATGTCTAACGCTGGGTTCGAAGCATCAGGCTACCCTGAAGATACTGGCGTGGGCGTGAACGTAGTTACTGGCGAAGAAGTTAATATGGTTGAGTCAGGTATTATAGATCCGGTTTTGGTTACAAAATCGGCGCTGAAAAATGCTGTTAGTGTAGTATCAACTATTATATCAGCTGATTGTGTAATCTCAAACATACGTGTAAATGAAAGCAGTTAACCACTACGTAGTAGTAGATAGAATAAAAGAAAACAAGAAAACAAAAAGCGGTTTAATATTAGACGAAACTAAAGACGAAGAGATAAGGTACTTCAAAGGTAAGATCATATCTGCAGGTAATTTAGTTGAAGTAATAAAAGAAAACGATATCGTATGGTATGATCGCCACGCTGGCCACGGAATAGAATTTGAAGATAAGTTTTATTTTGTTATAAAGTCAAGTGATATTGTACTAGTAGATTAAACGTAAACTATAAACCAAAACCCACAAACAAAAAATCTAAAACAAATTAATTATTAATCATTAAAAAAATTTAAAAATGAAAAAATTTTTGTATTTTGCATCCGGCGCTCCTGATGCAACAACAAGCACCGAGCAAGTAGCTTGCTTTCCTACTGACAAACTATCTCACCTTGAGATGCACAACGCGACTACGCTTAGAGCTTACTTTAACTCTGGCCAAGAAGCGGATGATGACTCAGGTATAGATTTACCGGTTGTAGTTCTTACTGTAAACACTGGTAAGCATAAAGAAGTTATGGAAGCTATAACTGGAGCTTGCGCTGCTGCTAGCGCTATCAACACTCCGTTTATCGTTGTGGCTGACAGTGAAAACTCTAAGTTTTTACACGCGGATATTACAGCTTGTGCTTCATTAGCAGTAGTTGACGCATCGTAATAAGTGCGACTAACTAGTCACGATTTACGTGAATTACAAATCCTAAAGTATTACAGGCTCACTAGAAAGTGGGCTTGTAAGACTTACGGGTTAACAGATGCCGATCTTGAACTTCTAATATTTTTAGATTGTCAAAAACGGTTTACAAGACAAGAATTTATTGATGGTACTTATACCATGAGCTGGGATAAAACTCGGTGGGATAAACTAAGAAAACTAGGCTGGATAGAGGTCTGGCGTCATCGAAATCGAACAACGATTAAATACAGCGTCTTCAAAACCTCTTTTAAATGCAGCCAACTTATAAGTAGAATATATCGCATCTTACTCGGAGAAGAAGATTTACCAGTATCAGATCGAAGCGTATTCTATAATAACAAATCATATACTGATAAAGTTTACAATAAAGCTATTGACGATATGATAAAAGACCCAAACAGATAATGGCTTTTAAACTAGGTAGTAGAAGAGGTAATACTGATAACAAGCTAACCATAGGTGGTAACAAAAATATGGTTGGTGGTATTAGAGTTGAGTTCAAAGACTTAGACGAAGGAGTTATGGGTGAAGCTCACAAAGAAGGTCTTATATATATCAGCAGTGATATAGAAAAAGATAGTGAGCAATACAACAGAGTACTACAGCATGAGATGAAACATATAGTCCACATGAAACTCGGTAGAGTAGATTATGACGATGACTATGTTTATTGGGATGGTGGTAAGTACGAAAGAAAAGACGGTTATATTAACTACGAAGGTGAGATGTATCCAGAAGGAGATATAGAATTACCTTGGGAATTTGAAGACTAAAACTATGGCATTTAAAATGGAAAGACCGGGTAACGACACAGTTGCCCCGGCTTTAAAGAAAAAACACGTTGATCACGAAAAAGATATGGAAGATCAAGTTGCTGGACCTGTAGCAAAAGGAGATATAGGCCCTGTTAGTACGCAACAAAAACATAAAAGTATAGAGCAAGAAAATCAACTTGAGTCTATGATTGAAGAAACTAGTTTTGACATAGAGAATGAGAGAATATCTGAAGCTGAAGGTAAAAAAAAGGTAGAGCAACTTCGAAGTAAGCTAAAGAATTTAAAAACCGGTAGGTAATGATAAGTAACTTAGTAGGAGGTTTATTCGGTAAAGTATTAGATAACGCGGAAGGAATACTTGATAAAGTAATTACAACTGACAAAGAGAGAGATGAAGCTAAGCTAGCGTTAAAATCAATAATGCTTGAAGCAGAGCGTGAAGCTTTTGCGAAAGAAGTTGAAGATCGCAAGTCTGCACGTGATATGTATAAAGACGATGCTATTATTCAAAAGGTTCTAGCAACGTTATTTACTGTAGCTTATTTTGGTATTACATTTGTAATGTTTAATTATTTTGTTACAAAGTCAATAGACTTGGGTGAATTTGAAATAAGCTTTATATCGACTATATTTGGCGCCATGAGTGCTAAGGTAAATACAATAATAGACTTCTTCTTCGGTGGAAGTTCAAAGAAAAACGAACAAGTAAAAGAAAAATAAAATGGCAGTTAGTAAATTTTTTACAACAGAAATTAAACCAGCGTTTACAGACGTAGCGCAAATTATACAATCTAACAAAACTGATTTAGCTTTCGCAGCAGGAGACGTACTATTTGATTGGCAAGAGATGCAGTTACCAAGGGGCGCGGCTAAACTTACTGATATTAACGTTATGCTAAGAGGTACACACACAGCTGGGGCTATGCAGTTATTTTTTGCTAAGCCTAATGCTGACGGTACAGCTCCTTCTTCTATAGGAACGCCTAACGCTACGGCAGATGGAGTTGGATATTTCGAAAATGTAATAGGCGCTGTTGTATTAGATGATACAGCTGTGAAAAACAGATTAGACTTCATGGACGTATACAGCATGGGTGCTGGTGCTTCCGCGGATCAAATGGCTAGCATCGTAGTGGAAAGCAGCCCTCAGTACGGACAAAACGTTGGGTACGATAAGATTTACGTTTGTTGTGTTGGTCATCAAAACTTTGCGTATAACTTTTCTACGAACACAACAGCCTCAGGTGCGCACAGTGACGACACTACAGCGTCAATAGGTACGTCTGGCGTGGCTCCTAACAAGTTTTTTGTAAAAGGAGACATAGTACACATACACGATGTTAACACAGCTATAGGCACCGTGTTAAGCGTGACGGATTCGGCGATTGTCCTAGAGTCCAACAACGTAGGTGCTATTGCTTCGGGCGATGAAATAGTACACTTAAGCCCCATTAAATGTATATTTAGCTGGGAAAAATAAAAACAATTAACTTAAATTAAATTAAATTATGGCAAAAAGAAAAACTCCAAAAACTGTGGAGCTAAAAGCTCGTGCAGAAAAAATTACAGACGAACAACTCTCTAGGATGAGAGAGGTAGTCACTTCAATAAACAAAGCTCAAATGGATATAGGTGCAATAGAAACTCGAAAGCACGAGGCTCTTCATGCTATAATCCAAATGCAGCAAGTCATTCAAGAACTTCAAAAAGAATTTAAAAAACAATACGGTACAGACGATGTAAATATTGCTGACGGTACAATTAAATACAATGATGATAACAACGAAGCTGATAAGAAAAATAACGATAGGTAAAGACTACAAAATAGATGCTATGCATTACTCCGTAGGCCAAGAGGTCTATGGAGGGCATACTATCTGCGATATTCTAGAAGAAGACGAAAAGTATTCTATATACATTAGAAAAGGTAAAACAGTTTTACCTTGGAAAGACTTCAATAAGAACATGGCTATATCTATTGAATATAATCTAGAGTATTAATGAAAAGTCCTTATTGTTTTGTAGTGTCTCCAGCGGGAGAAAGATACAACAACTCTAAATCTTTAGGTGATAAAAAGCTAATACTAAACACTGAAGTGTATAACCATGAGTATGTTAACCGTAGAGCTACTGTTATCTCTTGCCCTATTGTTGGGGATTACGATATATCACCTGGAGACGAAGTCATCGTCCACCACAACGTATTCAGAAGATGGCACAACGTGCACGGAGAAGAAAAAAACAGCAGAGCTTACTTCAAAGAAGGAAAATATATAGTTTCACCTGATCAAGTATTCTTATGTAAAGACAAGGCTATGCCTGGGTACTCGTTTGTCCAGCCTTTGACTAGTGAAGATAATTACGACGAAAGCAAAGAACACCAATCAAAAGGTGTGATAGTATATAGTGATGGTACTTATAAACCTGGAGAAGTAGTAGGATACACTCCTTTTTCTCAATACGAATTTATAGTAGAAGGTAAAAGGCTTTATAGGGTCATGAATAAATTTATTACAATTAAATATGAGCATAAAGGAAACGAAGAAACGTATAATCCTAGCTGGGCGTAAAGCTGTTGATGAGTTAATAAAAGTTGCTCAAGAGCAAATTATAACTAACACAGAGGACGATGTGTCTACTGATCGATTGAAGAACGCTGCTGCTACTAAAAAGTTAGCTATATTTGATGCATTCGAAATACTCAACCGCATACAAGAGGAAGAGAATATTCTGGAAGGAAAGACACAAGAAGAAAAAGAAAACAGAGCATTCAAAGGCTTCGCGGAAGGCAGATCGAAATGAGTTACAATCAAACACTATATAAAATTATTGAACCAGTTAAGAGAACTACTATAAGTCGACTTAACAAAAAACGTAAATGGGAATATGGATACAATAAAGAAAATGACATCATTGTTATATCAAAAACTGGTAAAATCGGTGAGATCATTGAGATACAAGGGTTGCAAGTTGCTTTGCCGTTGGAACCAGTGCAAGTGCACTCCAATGAATTAAACAAGTGGAAAAGGCTTGAGTACCCTAAAGAGTTAGGTAAATTAAAAAGTATATTTGACTGGAGAAGCTACCCTGAAGAATCAAAAGAAAAGTGGTACGATTTTATTGATGATGAATTTAAAAATCGTGAACAAGGCTTTTGGTTTAGTAATAACGGTGTATCTACATATATAACAGGTAGCCACTATATGTATCTTCAATGGTCAAAAATAGACGTTGGAGCTCCAGACTTTCGCGAGGCTAACAGACTGTTCTTTATATTCTGGGAAGCTTGCAAAGCTGACAGCAGGTGTTATGGCATGTGTTATCTAAAGAATAGGCGTAGTGGTTTTTCTTTTATGAGCTCGGCTGAGACTGTTAACTTAGCTACTATATCGAGTGATGCTAGATATGGAATACTATCAAAAAGTGGTGCTGATGCTAAAAAAATGTTTACCGATAAAGTTGTACCAATATCTGTCAACTATCCGTTTTTCTTTAAACCGATACAAGACGGTATGGACAGACCTAAGAGTGAACTTGCTTATAGGGTTCCTGCAAGTAAGTTTACGCGTAAAAAAATTACTGCAAACGAAAAGCAGGAAGAGCTGGTTGGACTTGATACTACTATTGATTGGAAAAACACAGGCGATAACAGCTATGATGGAGAAAAGCTTAATCTACTAGTACACGATGAAAGTGGTAAGTGGGAAAGGCCTGATAATATTCTAAACAACTGGAGAGTAACTAAAACTTGTTTAAGGCTAGGTGCTCGTATAGTTGGTAAATGCATGATGGGGTCAACGTCTAATTCGTTAGACAAAGGTGGTGATAATTTTAAAAAGCTTTACAATGATTCAGATGCTACAAGCAGAAACCGTAATGGACAAACAAAGTCTGGTTTATATTCTTTGTTTATCCCAATGGAATGGAACTTTGAAGGATTTATTGACGAATACGGACAACCTGTTTTTGATAGCCCAAGTCATGATGTACGAGGGCCACAGGGCGAACTAATAGACGTAGGTGTCGTCTCGCATTGGGAAAATGAGGTTGAAGGTTTGAAAGGAGATCAAGATGCTTTGAACGAATTTTATCGTCAGTTTCCAAGAACTGAAGAGCATGCATTTAGAGATGAAACAAAAAATAGTATATTTAACTTAGTTAAATTGTACGAACAAATAGATTATAATGATGGCTTAGGTAGCTCTGCTGTGTTGAACACAGGAAACTTTCAATGGGCCAATGGAGTTAAAGATACAGTAGTAACTTTTAATCCAGATCCTAACGGTAGATTTAAGCTTAGTTGGGTTCCAGATTTTAATTTACAAAACAATGTAATAATAAAAAATGGAGTTAAGTATCCAGGTAATGAACACATGGGCGCCTTTGGCTGCGATAGCTATGATATTAGTGGTACAGTGGATGGTAGAGGATCCAACGGATCTCTTCATGGATTAACTAAATTTAGCATGGAGTCTGCTCCTGCTAATACATTTTTTTTAGAATATATTGCAAGACCACAAACCGCTGAAATATTTTTTGAAGACATACTAATGGCATTGGTTTTTTATGGCATGCCGTTATTAGCAGAGAACAATAAACCAAGATTACTTTATCATCTCAAGCGAAGAGGCTATAGAGGATTTAGCATGAATAGGCCAGACAAAATTTGGAACAAGCTTTCTGTGGCTGAAAAAGAAGTTGGTGGTATTCCAAACTCTAGTGAAGACATTAAGCAAGCTCACGCTGCCGCTATTGAGATGTACATCAACGATCACGTTGGCTTGATGAGTGATGGTAGCTTTGGCACAATGTATTTTAACGAAACGTTAAACGACTGGGCTAAGTTTGATATAAACAAAAGAACTAAGTTTGATGCTGCTATAAGTTCTGGATTAGCAATAATGGCTTGCAATAGGCATTTGTATAGACCTGTTAACGTAAAAGAAAAAAAACCACTAAACTTTTCGCTATCTAAATATAGTAACGATGGTGTAACCTCTAAAATAATTAAAAATTAAATATGGCTTACAGAAACACAAACAATTTTCCAAGTCAGGTAGTACCTGATGTAGAAAAAATAAGCTACGATTATGGTTTAAAAGTTGCGCTTGCTATTGAAGGTGAATGGTTTGATAGAAACGAAGACGGAAACATAAGAGGTAACGGAAGATTTTACAGCAATAAAAACAACTTTCATAACCTAAGACTTTACGCTAGAGGCGAGCAGTCTGTGCAAAAATATAAAAACGAGCTTTCTATAAATGGTGACTTGAGCTACTTAAACTTAGACTGGAAACCAGTTCCTGTTATACCTAAGTTTGTAGACATTGTAGTTAACGGTATGACAGAAAGAAACTACGACATAAAAGTATTTTCTCAAGATCCATACGGCGTGGCAAAAAGAACTGAGTATATGGAGAGTGTACTTAGAGACATGAAAATGAAAGAGTTTGACGCCGTGGCTAAAGCTCAACTCAATATGGATCTAGCAGAAAACGATCCTGAAACTTTACCAGAGACAGAGCAAGAGCTAGAACTTCACATGCAACTTACATATAAGCAAGCTACTGAGTTAGCAGAAGAGCAAGCTATAAGTGTATTACTACAAGGAAATAACTACGAACTAACTAGAAAAAGACTTTATTATGATCTAGCTGTTTTAGGTATGGCCTCTGTAAAAACAACGTTTAGTACATCTGAAGGTGTTAAAGTAGAGTACGTTGATCCTGATAGGATGGTACATTCTTACACAGAGTCTCCTTATTTTGACGATGTCTATTATATTGGAGAAGTTAAAACAGTACCTATAAATGAGCTTGTAAAAGAGTTTCCTCATTTATCAAACGAAGATTTAGAAGAAATACAACAATACAACAATAGTAGAACTTACGAATACAATAAAGGTAGAAGAGATCAAGATATAAACCAAGTTGAGGTTTTATACTTTAACTGGAAGACTTACATGAACGAAGTTTACAAGCTTAAAGAAACTGGTAGTGGCGGAGAAAAAGCTATAGAAAAAGACGATCAGTTTGATCCACCTACAGATATGCAAGGTGGCTTTGCTAAGCTATCAAGACAGGTTGAAGTATTGTATGAAGGAGCTACAATAATTGGCTCTGACAAACTACTTAAGTGGGAGATGGCAGAGAACATGATGCGATCTAAAAGTGACATGACTAAAGTTAAAATGAACTATAGTATTGTTGCTCCGCGTATGTACCAAGGTAGAATAGAAAGCATAGTAAGTCGTATTACCGGCTTTGCTGATATGATACAGCTTACACATTTGAAGCTACAACAAGTTATGGCTCGTATGGTTCCTGATGGCGTATACTTAGACGCTGATGGTTTGGCTGAAATAGATTTGGGCAATGGTACAAACTATAATCCTCAGGAAGCTTTAAACATGTTCTTCCAAACAGGTTCTGTTATTGGTAGATCATATACTGCAGATGGTGATCCAAACCCAGGTAAGGTACCTATACAAGAAATATCAAACGGTAAAGGTGCTGGTGGTAAGATGCAAACTCTTATTGCAAACTACAACTACTACATGCAGATGATCCGTGACGTAACCGGTTTGAACGAAGCTAGAGATGGTAGCACGCCTGATAGAAACGCTTTGGTAGGTGTTCAAAAACTAGCAGCAGCTAATAGTAACACCGCGACAAGACATATACTACAAGCTGGTTTGTTTTTAACTGCTGATATAGCAGAACAATTATCACTAAGAATATCTGATGTACTAGAGTACTCGCCAACAAGAGATGCTTTTCTACAACAGATCGGTGTTCACAACGTGGCTACATTAGAAGAAATGTCAGAGCTACATCTGTATGACTTTGGTATATTCATTGAACTAGCTCCTGACGAAGAAGAAAGACAACTACTAGAAAACAATATTCAAATGGCTTTAGCTCAAAAGATAATAAAGTTATCAGACGCTATTGACATAAGGAATACTAAAAATGTAAAGCTTGCTAACGAACTTCTTAAAATAAAAGAAAAGAAAAAAGTAAAAGAAGACCAAGCGATGCAGCAACAAAATATTCAAGCACAACAACAAGCTCAACAACAAACTGCACAAGCTCAAGCACAGGCTGAAACACAAAAGCAACAAGCATTAACTCAGTCGCAAATACAGTTAGAGCAAGCTAAAGCAGAATTTAGAGCAAAGACGCTACAGCAAGAAGCTCAAATAAAGAAAGACTTAATGGAAGCAGAGTTTCAGTACAATATGAAACTAAGAGCGTTAGAGGCAGAAGGCAAGGGTATGGTTGAAGATAAAAAGCAAAAACAAGCAGCGAGTAAAAAGTTTGAGTCAGCAGGTAATGATGAATTAGGGACTGGCTTGAATATGAATCAGTTTTAATTATTATATTTTATATTATGGAAGAAACAAAAGAAGTACAAGAAGAAAACGTAACTAAGGTAAGCTTGAAAAAGAAACCAGAAGAAACAGTTCATAAGGTGGACTTAAACAAAAAAGAAGATGTTGAAGAAAGTGGAGTTGACGAGGCAGGAGTGGCTGGAGGCGATGAAGCTACCGACTCCGCACCGGAACAAGAAGAAGTACAGGCGGAAAACGAAACACAAGAGCAGCCAGTACTAGAAGAAGTTACTGAAGAAGAAGAACAAGAGCAAGTTGAAGAGGTTGCAATTGAAGAAGTGCCAGAGCTAAGTCTACCAGACAACGTAGAAAAGCTAGTAGAGTTTATGAAAGAAACAGGTGGCACAGTTGAGGATTACGTTAAGCTAAATCAAGATTACAGCGAGATGGACAATCTAACAGCCTTAGAAGAGTACTACAAAGTTAAAAAACCTCATCTTGACGCTGAAGAAAGAAAGTTTTTAATGGATGAAAGCTTTTCTTTTGATGAAGAATTAGATGATGAAAAAGATATTAGAAGAAAAAAAATAGCCTTAAAAGAGCAAGTTGCCGAGGCTAAAGCCTACTTAGACGGGCAAAAGTCTAAATATTACGAGGAGATTAAAGCTGGTTCAAAGCTTCCGCCAGAGGCGAAGAAAGCTATGGACTTTTTTAATCGATATAACAAAGAGTCTGAAGTAAGCAAGCAAAAAAACGAAAAGATTCAAAGCGTGTTTAATAGTAAAACTGAAAAATTATTTTCTGAAAAATTCAAAGGTTTTGAATATAATGTTGGGGAAAAGAAATACAGGTTTAATGTTAAAGACGTTGATGGCGTTAAAGAAACCCAGAGCGATATTGGTAACTTTATCAAAAAGTTTTTGAATAAAGAAGGATCAATAGAAGATGCAGCGGGTTATCATAAAGGTTTATATACCGCTATGAACGCTGATGCTATAGCTAATCACTTCTATGAACAAGGTAAAGCTGACGCTTTAAAAACTTCTGTTGAAAAGTCTAAGAACATTAACATGGATCCTAGGCAAACAAACAAAGAAGTTATAGTTGGTGGAACTAAGTACAGGGTATTGAGCGGCGATTCTTCTTCAGATTTTAAAGTTAGAATAAAAAAAGGAAGGAAATAGTTTTCTTCCATAACTTAAAAACATATTTATTATGGCAATTTCAAATCCCGGTGGAGGTCTGAATAGTGTAGCTGCTCCAGTGAGAGCTACGTTATCTTCGAACTACATCGATTTTACAAGCGGTGCAGGTAATGACTGGGCACAGCAATATTTACCAGACCTAATTGAGGCTGAAGCTGAAGTTTTCGGACCGAGAACTATTGCAGGTTTCTTATCTCAAGTAGGTGCTGAAGAGTCTATGACTTCTGATCAAGTAATTTGGACAGAGCAAGGTAGACTTCACTTATCTTACACGGGTACAATTAACACTGCGACTGGTGAATTAACTATCCAAAAAGATATTGACGGAAACGCTTTAACTACTACTCACGGTATTAGATTAAACGACCAAGTTGTAGTAGCTACTTCTGAAGGTGTGATCAAATGTTTATGTACAGACGCTTTAGTTGGTACAGCTGATGTAGTTACTGTTAAGCCTTACGAGCATGACGAAATTGATGACTCAGCTTCGTTCTCAACAGGAACAGTAGCATGCACAGTATTAGTTGTTGGTTCTGAATTTGGTAAAGGAGCAGTAGGTCAAGGATCAGCTGCAGAGGGTGCTAAGTCTGTTAAGCCACAGCACAAATCATTCAGCAACAAGCCAATCATAATGAAAGACTACTATGAGATCAACGGATCTGATGTGTCTCAAATTGGTTGGGTAGAAATAGCTGGTGAAGACGGACAGAATGGTTACTTATGGTACTTGAAAGCTGAAGGCGATACTCGCTCTCGTTTCACTGACTACTTAGAGATGACTATGCTAGAAGCTGTTAAAGGTGTTCCAGGAGCAGCTGCTGCAACTGGTACTGCTGACTCTGATCTTGACGAGTTTTTATCTGCATCAGGCGATAGCTTCGGTACTGAAGGTTTATTCGCTGCTATTGAAAACCGTGGTAATATTACTACTGGTGTTACTGGTGTTAACGCTGCTACTGATTTAGCTGAGTTTGACGCTATCTTAGCAGAGTTTGATAAGCAAGGTGCTATTGAAGAAAACATGATGTTTGTAAACAGAGCTACGTCTCTAGCAATTGATGACATGTTAGCTTCTATGAATTCTTACGGTGCTGGTGGTACTTCTTACGGAGTATTCAACAATGACGAAGACATGGCGCTTAACTTAGGTTTCTCTGGATTCCGTAGAGGATCTTACGACTTCTATAAGTCTGACATGAGATACTTAAACGATAAAGCTACTCGTGGATCTATCAACGATAGAGCTGTAGGATTTGGTATCCGTGGTGTTGTAATACCAGCTGGTGTATCAACTGTATACGATCAAACGTTAGGTAGAAACTTAAAGCGTCCGTTCTTACACGTACGTTATAGAGCTTCTCAAATGGACGATAGAAAAATGAAAACTTGGATCACTGGATCTGTTGGTGGAAACATCACATCTGATCTAGATGCAATGCAAGTAAACTATTTATCTGAAAGATGTTTGGTTACTCAAGGTGCTAACAACTTCATGTTAATGAAGTAAGCATAATTATTAGGTCGGGGCTTCGGCCCCGATCTTTTTTTTAATTTTTTATTATATTATATCATGGCAAAAAAACAAACACAAAAAGAGGTGGAGGCACCTGTTGTTGAAACACCGGTTGTTGAAACACCAAAACCTAAAAAAGTTGAACCTATAAAACCTTCTTGGGAAGTTAAAGATAGGATTTATTACTTAAATCAAAATAGAAGCGCTTTGTCTTATTCGATGAAGTCTTCAGGTATATATTACTTTGACGAAAACAAAGGTTACGAAAGAGAGTTAAAGTATTGTGAAAATCAAAGAACTTCATTTGTTGATGAAATGCAAGGCGACCAAAGGCTGGCTCATATTATGTTTAGAAATGGAGCTTTGTTTGTTCCAAGAGAGAAAGTAACTCTGCAAAAGCTATTATCTTTGTATCATCCAATGAGAGACAAGCTCTACAGCGAACACAAGCCTCAAGTAAGAGCTGCTGAAGAATTAGATTACTTAGAGCTAGAAGCTGACGCGCTAGTATTAGCTAGAACTTTAGATATAGATAAGATGGAAGCTATAATGAGGGTAGAGTTAGGATCTAAGGTATCAGACATGAGTTCTAAGGAGCTTAAGCGAGATTGTCTAGTGTTTGCAAAGAGAAACCCTCTTTTATTCTTAGAGCTTGTTCAAGATGAAAACGTAGAGCTTAGAAACTTTGGTATTAAAGCTGTTGAGGCTGGAATACTAAAATTATCTAAAGATCAACGATACTTTATGTGGGGATCAAATGATAGAAAAATCATGACAGTTCCTTTTGACGAGCACCCATATTCTGCTTTAGCCGCTTGGTTTAAAACAGACGAAGGTATGGATATATACTCTAACATAGAAAAGCAACTAAGTATGTAATTACTTTATAGGAGAGTAGCCACTCTTTATAGGGTGGCTACTTAACTATAAAAGATAATTATATGGTAAGTGTAGATACAGTATACCAACGTGTACTGGCGTTAGCAAATAAAGAACAAAGAGGTTATATAACTCCGCAAGAGTTTAACCTTCTAGCGAATCAATCGCAGATGGAAATATTCGAAGAGTATTTTCACCACTTAAATCAATATCTTAGAAACCCTGGTAACGATTCGAGTTACTCAGACTCTGTTGACTACATTCAAGATAAAATATCTAGGTTTTTAGTTGATTCAGATACAATAAACTTTACTGAAGCAAAGACTAACGGGCACGTATTGCCAAACAGTAGTCTTATGTATAGGCTAACTAGAGTTAGTGCTGGCACGGATGTTCTTAGTCCTACGGCCCAGCAAGTTACTTTTAAAGATTTTAAAAATCAAGCTAGAGCAGTCTATGCCGCGCAAGCGCACGACAACTCACCTATATATGTTCGTATGTTTAACGATAGCGCAGGAGGACCAGCGTTCACTGATGACAATGTAAATCTAATAAAGGTTTATATTAATTCTAGTCAACAATTTACAGGCACTATATCAATAGGGTACATACGAGTGCCTAACAAGGTTAACTGGGACTACGTTGTAGTAAACGAAAAAGCCTTATATAATGCCAACGGAGCTTCAAATTTTGATTTGCATCCATCTGAAGAAACTAATTTAGTATATAGAATACTTATGTTAAGTGGTATAACTATTAATAAGCCTGGTCTTGCTTCTTTAGCTAAAGCTGAAGTGGCAGAGCAAAGCAATAATGAAAAATCATAATGGGACAATATAGCGACTCAACAATAAGCAATTACTATAATATTTCTTCTAATCACGGTTCTTATCAATACCAAACTTTAGACGCTTTAGTAAGTACGTTTTTAATGATATACGTAGGTGAAAACAAAATAATATCAAAAGCTAACAGGCAAGATGTTTTCTTTTTTGGCCGTAGAGCTTTACAAGAAATGAACTACGATGTTTTACGATCTAAAAAGACTTGGGAGTTTGATCTTGACAACAGGATGTATATACCAATGCCGCACGATTTTGTTAATCATACAGATATTTTTTGCGTAGACGGATCTGGTATAAAGCATCCTTTATATCCAGCTAGAGATACTCAAAATACTTTTAGGCCTCAAGTAAAACAAAACGAAAAAGCTACTGAAAGAGATACAGACGAGTGGTGGGAAACTGTTAACGATCCAGCCGTAGGAGATGTAGTTGTTACAGGTTTAATTCAAGAAGACTCTGTTACTACAAAAAACTTTCAAAATACTTCTAGCAACGAAGATCAAGTTGCTGACTTTAACTACAATGACGGGCACGCTGAATTTGCTTTAGGGCAAAGATTTGGAATAGAACCAGAGCATGCTCAAACAAATGGTAGTTATTACTTTGACTATGCTAACGGTCACATATACTTTAGCCCAGGTCTAGTTGGTAAAACAATAGTTATTGATTACATAACAGACGGCTTAGCTGATGATGGAGATGCGCTAGTACCTAAGCTAGCTGAAGAAGCTTTTTACAAATGCGTTTCTTACAGCATAGTATCTACAGGATCAAACTATAGTCCAGCTACAATTCAAATGCTAAAGAAAGAAAGATTCGCTGAGCTAAGAAAAGCAAAGCTTAGATTATCAAATTACAAAACTCAAGAACTTACTCAAATTATGAGAGGTAAGTCTAAATGGATAAAATAAAATATGCCAGAATTTAATAGAAATTTTGCTAAGGGCAAGATGAACAAAGATCTTGATGAGCGTCTTGTTCCTGCGGGTCAATATAGAGATGCATTAAACGTACAGGTTTCTACTTCTGATGGTAGTAATGTAGGTTCTTTGGAAAATATTCTTGGTAACACAGAGGTTTCCGTAAATATTATATCTGAAGGTGGATATTGCGTAGGGTCAATAGTCGACAACGAAGTTAACTGCATATACTATCTAGTAGCAGGAAATGAGTTTGAGCACGCAGATGGAAATGTCTTGCAAAAAAACTATATAATAAAATACAATATAGACGAAAACAATTTTACGTTTGTTTTTGTAGATATTTACAGGGTCACAACAAATTTAATTAGCTTTGGATTACTTGAAGGACTTGGACTTCCTCAAGCAAAAGTTTCTAGCTCGTTTGGCATAAGAAAAGGAATGAGCTCTTCAGGCATTGAAGTTCAAGCTGTAGATATTGGCGAAGGAAATAGCTTGCTTCACGATAACGAATCTTTCGCAGCTGCAGCAGGGCCAATAACATTTACATCAAGATCTGTTTTAGGCTTTAATAGAAACACAGATATAACAGCTATAAACATAGTTGAAGACTTATTAATGTATACGGACAATGTTAATGAGCCTAAGACCGTAAACATAAAAAGATCTATATTAGGTACGGGATCTGACAACGACGCTTTAAATATTGGTGCTAATAACTCTGGAGAGTACCACACAAGACTTGTTAGCAGAAGAAAAGATGGTAGCTTTGTTAACGACGGGTTTGAGGTAGTTACAAACTTTAGTATTTTAGACTCTGACGTTCCAGTATACTCTGAGCTAGAAAACAATACTACAATAAGAAAAAGTCCTTTAGCTCCACCTACTTTAAGGATGTCAGCAAGCTCTGATAATAGAAGTCTAAGAGTTGATTCACCATATAATCCAGCAAGTATTACTGAAACTCCTGGAGGTCCAGATGGTGGAAGTGTTACTTTAAACAATCCTTTTATACAATTAATTGGGCCATTTGGAGAAGGTTCAACGCAGTTTCCTACCAGCGTGGTTGGAACTGGAGCTACTATAGAATTAGTTTTACAAGAAGAAGTTTCATTTGAAGCAGGAGACTTTATATTAATAACTTCGGATACTTCTCAAAACCCTCTTTCTTTTACAGACTTTGATATTAGAGCTCAAGTATTATCTGTAGATCCTAATGACGCAAGCATTTACACTATACAAATAACAACTATAAACCCTGACTTAGGTAACTCTGCTAGCTTCTTTGTTATACTAGAGCAAAGCAATTCTTTGTTTGAATTTAAGTTTCCAAGATTTTCTTATAGATATAAATATGTAGACGGTCAATATTCGCCGTTTGCTCCATTTTCTGAGATAGCATTTTTACCAGGTCCGTTTGATCATTATCCTAAAGAAGGTTACAACTTAGGTATGGTTAATAGACTTAGAAGTCTTAGAGTAGAAAACTATGCTCCACACCCTAGTGAAAGACCTAAAGATATAACTGAAATAGACGTATTATACAAAGAAGACAAGTCTACAACTGTATATACAGTAAAGACAATAAAGCAGTCTGACGGACAACCTCTTTGGCCTTTAGAGCTGGGCTTAGCTGGTTATAGTGTTAGCGCAGGAAGTGCAGTTAACAATGGGCTACCATTTAGAGGTAGTTTAAAAATAGAGTCAGAGTTAATACACGCTGTAGTTCCTGCCAATCAATTGCTAAGACCTTGGGATAATGTTCCAAGAAAAGCGCTAGCTCAAGAAGTTTCTGCTAATAGATTAATATATGGTAACTACATACAAAACTACAATGTTGTAGATATTAGCAATAACATAGTAACGCCTGAGCTTGGGTTAAGTTTAAACGTATCTAGCTATGCAGATTTAGGAACTCAAATAGAAACACCTACTAAGTCTATAAAAAGCCAAAGAACTTATCAGCTAGGTGTTGTTTATAAAGATGAGTTTGGTAGAGAAACACCTGTCCTCGCGGACAAAGAAGGTGGATCAATATCCATAGCTAAAGAGTTTTGTAACGACTCTACTTCTTTTGTTTCTTCTATTAAAAATAATGCTCCAGCTTGGGCTAAGTCGTTTAAGTTTTTTATAAAAGAAACTTCTAACGAGTACTACAACATGGCAATGGATCGCTGGTATAACGCTGAAGATGGTAATATATGGATTTCATTTGCATCATCTGATAGAAATAAAGTAGACGAAGAAACTTTTTTAGAATTAAAAAAAGGTCACGACAGCCCTATACCTGTAACAGAGCCCGCTAGATATAAAATACTAGCTATAGAAAACGAAGCTCCACAAGATATAAAGTTAGATAGAGATACACAAGGAACTTTAACTAACGGAACTTTCGATACTACTTTAAACGCTTTCTTTGGAACTACTGGTCAAGGATTTCCTGTGTCAGATGGTAATTTTGTTACGGTTAGAGCAAATGAATTTAACTCAACGTTTGATGTAGAATCTGCTGCTAACGTAATTTCTAGAGCTTCAGAGTGTAGTTTAAAGTTTCAAACTATAACCGGTAGCAGAACTAAGTACTATAAAATAATAGATATAGTTGGACCTAACAACGAGTTTGG
>UEXM01001392.1_pt1 | contig 20635 bp, 8 predicted proteins | sample 1796661 | NCBI WGS metagenome assembly UEXM01 (sample SAMEA4772469, study PRJEB27181) | metagenome | reverse complement strand
GGAATAACCAATTATGTCTGACTCATCATATTTAACACGAACACAGATCTACCGCGCCCTTCTTGGCACAGGTTGGAATCTTGGCACTGCCAGTGATCCTGACATTCAGCCCCCCAACCCACAATTAGTGTTTAAACCCCGGAGTGATTTGGGGTTCCGTAGAGAATCCTGGACTTCCGGACAAAACGAGATAACTATTGATTCCTGGCAAGCAGAACAGGACGTCCTCACATCTCTCGGTGCAGAAAACAACTGGATGGAACGCTTTCTAGGAAGTGATCTTCCTGGGCAAATCATCACCGCCGGGATCGGCGATCGTAAAACCAACCCTCAGGCTCCCTCTAGACGCCGTGATTGGTTTATTCGCCTAAAGACAATGAACGATTCTATTCTACAAAATCTGGCGGCTGATGAATTTTTTACTTTTGGCAATCCTGCCACCATGTCGGAGAGCCTAGCAATCGCCGCCGGACTAGATACCGGTGATTACAGAACAGGCGACACCCTCAAGAACGCAATGAAAGAAGAGTTGCGACGCATGAGAAACTATTACACCCTGAAAGACTCCGATGATCCATCAGCCGGAACCCGACCGACCAAGAGCAGTCTTTATTATGACATGGCGTACGCAACGGGGAACGACAGTAGAACAACATATACGGGACACTCTACCAGCATGTCGTCCTGGTCCCTGGAGGATTTCCTACTTTTAGAGAGAAAGGCACACAACAGACCAGAGCCCAATCTTTTTACGCTCAACGCTGCAGCTGCCAATACTCCATATCCCAACTCTACTACTTATGTTGGTACAAGAATCCTGGTTCGAATCGCCGCCCTTCACAACGCGTTATACGGGAGCGAGATAGATCCACTTTCATACGACTTGTTTAGAGTACGGACGTCCGGACACATCAACACTCAAGTCTGGGATATGATCATAGCTAATATTTACGCAGCCATCGAGGTATTAGTGGCAGATATAGAAGAGCTACGAGAAACCGCGCCCGCCAAGCAGCAAGCCCGAGAAGATGCAGCCCTCGACGCTTTGAACGCTACATTAGAGGAGACCGGGTTCTCCCTCCGCCAGCCCACCGAAACAGAGATCTCGACATTTGCTGGTAACACCAAATATAAGAATTATTTTAATACCACATTTCAGCAAGGGGTTATCCAGTCGGTTCCCATTATACACAACCTCTATTTAACTGAAAAATACTTTGATGGGATTAGTCAAGCCTTCTCAGCACCGAAGATCCGAGCGCTCGACATGCTCATAGACATTCTCCGAGAAGATCATGATTTCTTAAAAGAACCTAACATGAACCGTCCAGCTGCAGCCGCCGCCATTGCCGCAGCAAACGGTGATAATAACTTCAACTTCGAAGCCCGCGACTTTATACTCAAAATGCTTATTGAGACACCTATCGAGATTCTCAAGGGCATTGTGGAACTGGTTGATCCCCATGTGGCCATAACAAAGTTGATTAAAACAGGATCCGCCGCCGCCTTTAATAATGGTGTAATAGCACTAGACGCAGGACCCGCGGACACGATAAACCAAATGCTTAAAGAAGAGTTTGGCGAAGATACACCTCTCCGCACATCGGGAGAACAACTAATGGGATTAATAGTCTGTTTAGTCGAGGCTGGCTTCACAGCAGGCGAAAATGGACTTTGGGCTGCGATTGATAGTCAAGGACTACCAGAGCCCCCTGCTAACTTCTTCCCCACAGCTACTCTTGATGGCGGTATCGACTTCACTGGCACGGTAAGCGGCATGATCATGGCGCCACCTTTACCGCTGGGACTACTTTATTTGTTACTGGAACTAATTAGAAATAAGCTTAATGAAACACAAAATGTGGATCAGCCCACAACGGACCCTGGTTGCGACCCGGAAGAAGGAGACTAATTCGTGAGTTCTGGACTATCAGTATCTTTGCCTCTTGTTACAGACGATGTGTTTGGTGTATATCGCCTGAATACTACTTTTGTTGAACTAGCCAAACAAAATATGCGCATGCTGGTACTTACCAATCCAGGCGAGCGTATGATGGATCCCAACTTTGGAGTGGGAATTCAGTCCGGACTGTTCGAGCTTCAAAATAGTTCCACTTACGGAGCTATATCTACAGCTATTCAAGAACAAGTTCAAAGATATTTGCCCTATATTACCATAAATGAAATAAGATTCTCATCACCTGAAAATCAGCCCGATCTATTTCCAAATTCCCTAAATATCAACATATTTTTTACAATTGTGCCAGTCCGCGCTTCTGTCGCCTTGCAAATACAAGTAAATCAGCCTATTTAATGAGACAATAAGATGCCCAAGAAACTACAACCGATTAAATATACATCCCGTGATTTTGATTCTATCCGCAAAGATTTAGAAAATTACGCCAAGAGATATTATCCCGATACATATAAAGACTTTAACAAAGCATCGTTTGGGTCTCTTATGCTTGATACGGTAGCTTATGTGGGAGATATTTTATCTTTTTATCTCGACTATCAATCTAATGAGAGCTTTTTAAATACTGCAATTGAATATGACAATGTAGTTCGCATAGCGAAACAGCTGGGATTCAAGCTAGATACTAGCCCCTCCTCCTATGGACAACTTAGCTTCTATATTAAAGTCCCAGCGCTGGGAACAGTTGGCAATCCCGGACCAGATACCTCCTATGCACCAGTTCTTCGAGCTGGCTCTACTTTTTCATCCACTGGCGGCGGACTTTATAGTTTAATGACAGATGTTGATTTCTCGCGTACAACTAATCAGGTAGTCGTCGGCGAAGTCGACTCATCGACAGGAAGCCCGACAAGCTATATTATTCGCGCCTCAGGACGAGCGGTCTCCGGACGCACGGCCTTCAAGGAGGTTACTGTAGGGAACTTCCAGCGATTTCGTCGTATTGATTTGGGCGTGCAAAACGTTGCGGAGGTATTATCTGTTATAGATTCCGAAGGACATGAATATGTGGAGGTAGATTATTTATCTCAAAATATTATCTACAAAGCCTTACGCAATTCCAATCCTGCCACGAATGATACAGTAAAAAACATCCTTAAAGCTACCCCAGTAGCGCGCCGATTCACCGTAGACAGAGCCAGAAACCAAACTTTTATTCAGTTTGGCTATGGATCAGATTCCCAACTACTCACTAATGCAGTCGCTAACCCCTCTAACGTTGTTTTGGACCAGCAGGGACGCACCTACATCACCGACATTGATTTTGATCCGTCCAAATTAATAAGTACAGATAAATTTGGCATTGCGCCGGCGGATACAACACTCAGAATTGGTTATAGATTAAATACCACCTCGGACGTTAATGCAGGTGTGGGAACCATAACCCAAGTAACACGGCCGCTCCTCCACTTTAGATCACAGGGGTCTTTATCCGTAGCAACCCGACAGGGAGTAGTTAATTCCCTTGAAGTAATAAATGAAGAGAGTTTTGTGGGAGACATATCACTCCCATCCTCAGAAGAATTAAAACAGAGAGTAATGGGGCACTATGCCGCCCAGAACCGCGCGGTAACGGCACAGGATTATGTTTCTGTGTGTTATGGCATGCCCGGCAAATTTGGAGCAGTCAAAAGAGCTGCAGTCGTCAGAGATTTTGACGAATTTAAGAGAAATCTCAATATCTACGTATTGTCAGAAAATACCAGCGGCAAACTGATACCTCCCAATATTACTTTGAAAAGTAATTTAAAGAATTGGATCAATCAATATAGAATGATAAACGATACAGTTGATATTCTCGACGCTCAAGTAGTGAATTTTGTCCTTAACTTTACAGTAACGGCAGATATTAATTCAAGCGCTGCAACCGTGCTGAGTCGCTGTGTCACCGCGCTGAGGCAATATTTGTTGGACAATCCATACCAGATCGGCGAGTCTATAGTATTTGGGGACTTCTATAGAGTACTCAATAAGGTTGATGGGGTGATCGATGTGGTAGATATAGGGGTCGACTCAGTAGCCGGAGCAAGTTACTCTGATGCCTACTATAACTTCCACGGAAAGACATCCCCAGATGGACGACGAATTAACGGCACGGAAAATGTAGCTTTTGAACTTAAGTTCCCCAACGTAGATATTAAAGGATCCGTAAGATAATGGCTATTCTTCGATACACAGCTAGTGCTGACACTACCATAACAAACGCCTTCGAGTCTAACTTGGTTACTCGCGGCAGCGGCTCCAATATGGGATATGCAGACGCGCTGGAGGTATTCTCTATCTACGGACAAGAATCTGGTTCAAATGGTCAATCCCAGGAGCTGTCTCGGATCTTAATTAATTTTCCTATTGACAGTATCTCCTCCAATCGGTCCGCCGGCACTATTCCCGCTTCGGGAAACGTCTCCTTTTACTTGAGGATGTTCAACGCCCGAACACCCTTCACGCTACCGCAGGATTTCAATCTTATAGTGGCCCCAGTCTCAGCCTCCTGGACTGAAGGTTCGGGTCTGGATATGGACAATTACCAAGATATTGGTCAAGCCAACTGGGGACAACGCGCCGCGGCAACTGATTGGACGAACCAGGGTGGCGACTATCTTACAGCATCCAACTACAATGTATCTTTCCCCCTCGGCTACGAAGACATCGATCTAGATGTGTCCGAGATTGTTGAACGCTGGATCACATCGGGCAACGAATTTACTAATTATGGATTTGGCGTTCGTCTCACTGCTAGTCAAGAAGCATATTTCTCTAGTTCTGCAGGTACTGACTCGGGGTCAGTAATCCAGAACACTGTCGGCGCTACACAATCTTATTATACCAAAAAGTTCTTCGCGCGCTCGACTGAATTCTTTTATAAGCGCCCCGTAATTGAGGCTCGATGGGACTCCAGGATCCAGGATGACCGAGAAAACTTTTACTTCTCCAGCTCCCTAGCCCCAGCCTTAGATAACTTAAATAATCTCCATATTTATAACTATATCCGCGGCCGGCTTGTCAATATTCCCTCCGTGGGAACCAATGACCTCTTAGTCTCTTTCTATTCTAGTTCCAATGGAGACCCAGCCGGTTCCAAGCTCGCACTGTCGGTAGGCGGCGGAACAGCTACAGCTGGCGATTTTAACACTACTGCTAGTTATGTGAGCCCCGGTATCTATTCATGCTCCGTGGCTCTCACAGCGGCAGCTACGCCTTTAATGGCTATTCATGATGTATGGCATTCCGGAGGCGTTGAGTTCCTCACCGGATCCTTCTACCCCGAATTGATGCCTACATATGCTTATGCGCCAACATTTAATCGTATTACGAGTTGCACAAATCTTAAGAAAGTGTATTCAAGTCAAGACACCGGACGTTTCCGTTTCTTCGTACGAGACCGAAATTGGAGCCCTACAGTGTATGTGGTTTCTACCGCCAATAATCCAACAGATATTATTCCGAGTGCCTCGTATAGCATCACCCGCGTAACCGATAACCACAGAGCTATCCAGTACGGCACTGGGTCTAATTACAGTACTTACCTCTCCTACGACAAGGATGGCAACTACTTTGACCTGGATATGGGTCTTTTGGAGTCCGGATATATGTATGAAATTAAGTTGTCTTATTACAACGATAGCATAGGAGCATGGCAGGAACAACCACAAACGTTCAAATTTCGAGTTGAAGAATAATTAGAACATGACCATTAAGAAGTATTTCGAAGTTGCTGAAAACATACAGTCTCTCGCAAACAAGTCAGCCGCTGACATAGGATCAGAAGTTGAATCTGTTGGGTATCACGAGCAAGATATCATTGAAGAAGAGAGATTCATACCTCGTGTCGATTTTTCCAAGCCGGAAAACTTCGCCCGGTATGGCTCGGCTGAAGAATACTACGACAGTTCCCTCCGGCGCATCTACAATACATATCCTTATGACGGTTCGCTCCAAGAACGATTAAAGTGGGTTAATGCTTCCACATACCTAGATCTTTACATCTATGACGAGAAATACCCCCGTACCACTGGGTATGTCATTATGTCTGCAGAAGGCTCCGCAACAACCCAGGTCATCGACGGCTACGGCCGCCCCAGCACCCAGGAGTTTATCTATGTAAAGGGCGGACCTAATACCAACCCAAACGGGATGGAGAATCTCGCAGTAGGATTTACGGGCTCCAACTACTATGAGCCCTCAATGCGCCGGACTTCAAACCTGGCCTTCGATTTGGCTTCTCATGGCGCCTCGGTTGAGTTTTGGCTAAAGAAGGATACATTCTTGGATCCTGCCACTTCTAGTCGCGAAGTGATATTCGACATGTGGAATGGAGAAATATCCTCATCAGCTACTTACGCGCGATTAAGGTTAGAACTCACAGGTAACCTGTCAGATGGATCGGACCCGTTCTTATTAACCGTCATGTCCGGCAACGCGGGCATTTATCGACAGCCCATTGGAAGTGCCACAGTCACAAGCGCCTCGGTTGCTGACGGGCGCTGGCACCATTACGCCGTAACACTCAGGTCCGCTTCTGCAGGAATAAAGACACGTTTTTATGTTGATGGCGGACTTGATGGAGACCAAACGCTGGGATCTGCCGGCATAAATGACATTGCCATTCCGGGACTTCAAGCATATCTCGGCGCACTTATCGCCCCAGTATCTGGCACCGCCACGCCTAGCGCTACAAAAGCCGGCGACGGCAAGCTAGCCGCATCCATGGACGAATTCCGCTACTGGAAAACTCAACGTTCTTCGAAAGATATCGGTCGCTACTGGTTCACGCAAGTAGGGGGAGGTGTCAACACAGACCCTCAGCCCTTCATAGAGACGGCTGAATCCGGCAATGTAGATCTAGGGGTCTATTATAAGTTTAACGAAGGTATAACGGGTGTGGCGGCGACTGATAGTGTCGTACTGGACTATTCTGGTCGCATCTCCAACGGTAGCTGGACTGGGTACAGCGCAGGATCGCGAAACACCGGGTCAGCTATAGTTTCTTCTAGCGCAGCCATTAAGGAATTCCGGGATCCTATTATATATTCCTTCCACCCGGAGGTCGTCGCGCTCGCTAGTTCGCTGAAGACATCGGGATCAGCATATGACGGTATTAACAACGCTGCCGTCTATAATTCTATTCCAGCCTGGATCACCGAAGAAGATCAAGAGGGAGAGGGTAATCTTCGATACCTAACCCAGATCATGTCAAGTTATTTTGACACTTTGCAGCTTCAAATCGAAAGTCTCAATACACTTCAAGATGTCCAGTATCCTAGTGGAAGCAACAAACCACTACCTTTTGCGCAAAACTTGCTAGCGGCTAAGGGCTTGGTAGCCCCTGAGATATTTCTTGATGCGGATATATTAGAGAGATTAGCTGACAGGAGCGAAGATAAGGTATATGAACAAACCCTAGCTGACACTAAGAATATTATCTATCAAAATCTATACAACAATCTCTCGTATCTTTATAAGACGAAGGGGACGATTAAGGCGTTCCGAAATATTCTTCGTTGTTTCGGGATTGATGATGAGTTAGTTAAATTCAATATGTATGCTAACAATATTGAATACGAGCTGCGCAACAATAGGCGCAATGTTGTAGAAGCTGATAACTATGTGGATTTTAATACCACTCCCGGAAACAATGCCACAGTCTATAACTATGCTGATCCCTTAAATACAAATTCTGTTGGCTTCATCGCCTCTAATACTCATTTGACCGGCGGCTATGCTCTTACGATGGAAACAGAAATCTTGTTTCCCAAAAAAGTCGACCAAGCATCTATTGCATATATTAATACTAATGTTATTAGTGCTTCACTTTTTGGTGTGCATGGCGCCCTCACTACTGCCGCCGACACTACGTGGCCCACACTAGACGGGACAAACTTTCAAGTATATGCAGAAAGAGATGAGCTGCAGTCCTCGAATGTAAGGTTCGTTCTGACTGGATCGTCCGGCGGCTATGTTCCAAGACTTGTGTCGGATTTATATCAAGAAGTTTATGACAACACAAGATGGAATTTGTCCGTTCGTATTAAACCTCTAACCTTTCCGTTCAAGGGTATGCCCACTGGCTCCGCTCCGGCTCCAGCCTCTGCTGTTAATAACGATTATGTTATAGAACTCCACGGCGTCCATGCTGATTCCGGCGTAATTTTAGATGAGTTTACGGTCTCTGGTACAATCTTATCGCCTCCTGTCGGATTCATGACAGGATCCCGACGAGCCTATATCGGAGCGCATAGACAAAACTTCACAGGATCAGTGCTGGCTTCTTCAGATGTTAAGGTGAATGCCGCCCGGTATTGGTTAGATTATGTTGAAGACGAAGCCCTCCGCGGACATGCGCTGGATAGTCAAAACCATGGGGCGCTCCAACCCCATCTCTACGCATTTCCGTTTAATCCATCTGCGTCTTTTGGCGAGATCACTAAGTTTGACACACTTGTGTTTAATTGGGAGTTTCTCAACAACACCGGCTCTAATGCATCGGGACAGTTCTCAGTCACCGATTTGAGTTCTGGATCCGCGTCCCCCTCGCGATTCGGCGCCTTAGGAAATATTCTTAATAAGCAATACACGGGCTTAGGTAATTATTTCTCGCCATCCTCCACTACTGCAATCGATAAAGATTTCATAGTATCGTCCAAGTTAAATCTCCCGGAGCAGCTATACGGAGAAGAGATGGTCAGAACCCTAGGAGCCCAAGAGCTTCATGCTCTGACGTCTGATTCGCGACCCGTTAATTACTCCTTTGCTTTTGAAAAAAGCATGTATCAGGTGATTTCGGAAGAAATGGTGAATTATTTTGCTACTCTTAAAGATTTTAATAACCTGATCGGCGACCCCGTAGAGAGATATCGTACAGACTATAAGAAACTATCGTTCATGCGACAGAAGTTTTTTGAAAGCATCGAAAATCCTGTCCTAGACTTTGATAAGTTCTATGAGTTTTATAAATGGTTTGATAGTTCGCTGTCTGTTATACTCTCCCAGTTTGTTCCCGCTAGTGCCGATGTTACAGATAGCATTCTGACTGTGATTGAAAATCACATCCTGGAGCGACCTAAATATCGTCATAAGTTTCCATTCCTAGAGAAAATCGGAGGCAATGAGATAGGGTCGTCGATAAATAACATTACATCACCCCCACCACCATCGACGCCGGCTCAGCCTGGATTTAATAATTCTCAGGACTTAACTTACCGACAGATTGGCAGCTCTAATCCCCCCGCAATGCGCTCGTGGCAATATCTCCATGCGCCCATTGGCGCCGGCTCAGAAAACAATAATTTGTACTGGCATCGTTATCGCGCAGAGGCTTCCACCTCTGATCTGGACGCGATCACCTCTGTGATTCAAGAACGTTTCCATCGCGGCAATCAATCCAATGCGCGCCTGTCCATGCGGGCCCAGCTAGAGCTAGGTGGTGTCAGCCGCCACCCAAACAACCGACCAAATTATGTTTTTGCCGCAACTGCGCCTTTTGGTCCGACCGTCCCAGGCACAGCACAAATACCACAAAATATTATGGTTGGTCTGGGTACAGAGGTCGAACAGCTGATAGAGACCAACGATCAATTCTATCCCAGCTCCTCCTATAAGCAGCGTCTAGGTTTCTCCCTCGACCCGGGTATTAATAGAGGCGCTAGCGATAATCAAAAACAAGATGGCAACAATTATGCGCCCTTTAGTCTTTACAGTTCGTCAGTTAAGACAGGCTATAATGAGGCAGTAGTGACTCAATACAGGTCGGGAACTCTTATTACCAACTTGCATGATGATTTTGTTCTAGGTCACGATAAACCCCTGCAGGGACCATTTAGCGAGAAGTTCGTTGGCGGACGATTTTATCGACACACGCCAATCAATAGCGGCGACGATACGGTTTTGTCCCGTGCAGAAGGTTTCCGCATTCAATTCACGGGAGTAACATCCTCAGCTGGGACCGTGTTTGCCGACTCTCTGGCTATTATTCCGGCAAATTCCACAGGTGGTGCCCCGGTTCCACAGATACCAACCGCTTTCCGCATGCGAGAAGAGACGGCTAAGCGCCCGGTGAATATTAAGAATATTCTAATGACAACAGCGTCGATGGGCGTCACTCTATCCGGAACGATTGCCCACGATAGGATAGGAAACTATCAGAAAAACTATCAAGTCATTAGTACGAATGGCCGCACCACTAACGATCCTTTCTTCAATGATCAATCATTTGATTTCGCCCTATATCCCGAAACACTAGCTACTAGAGGCAAGTTTCCTCTCGACGCAACATCCACCGCAAATCCTGGCGGAGAAATCGATTATGCACTGCCTAATCGTACTGGAGCTAACTCTAATCAGACAATTATTGTTAATAGATTTTCCTCTCCCGGCGAATATAGCACGCTATCACGGGGATATATGGAGCCCGCGCATGAAGAGTTATCTGTTAATAATGCCGGACCTTATCGTAACCAGCGCGTAATAAACTTTGGCTTCCCAGGCTCCGCCTCAATGGATCCATCAATTCAGAACACAATTCGTGTTGTCGATCAAATTCAGAAGAACCGCGGTCTTAATCAGTTATCTACTCTTCATGCCGGTAAATTTGGTATGGACGCAGCTTACGGCACCCTCGCAACGATAGCCCAGTTCCCATCATGGCACAAAACTAATCGAAACCCACGCCGCCGCATGGAACTTCTCGGTGCCAGCACGGACACCTATATCACAGGTACCGTATATGATAACCTTTATGTCCAGCACGCTATTCCACGATCAACACAGCAATACAGCTGGGTGACAGGATCCATGATCAGCGGCACCGCCATACTGGGACTGCAACCGCCGAGCTTTAATAGTGCCTCAACCCTCAGTCAAATAGTAATCAGCGGCACCTATCCTGGGTCAAACTTTGTTGGTATTCGAAATAGGATCCTCGACCCAGTAACGGCCTCCTCGCACATATTGGGATTTCCTTTATCGTCGGTAGCTAGTTCCTCCTATTACAATAGCACTCTAGGTTTGGGACTAAGTAACGGCGCCGACTACTTTAATGTATTGATGAATAATCGAGGGAACGTATACGGCACACCTAGTTGGAAGCAAATTCGCACCTCAGAACACCCCATTGTACGCCAGCTACGACAGACTAATAAGATCGGGGCTACACTTGTTCCTCCCAAGATCCCTAATATCATAGGTGGAAATACGATTGGATTCATACAGCCCCAGAATCCCAATGCCTTTATAGATTATTATGAGCCGCCGATATCGAACAACTCGTCCCCTATTCAGTTTTATTTTGAAGATAATACAGCGAACTCAAATCCCGCTAACAACATGGTGGTGTCGGTCCCATTTCATGCTTCTCTCGAACATTTCAACCATCGAGGACTCAACCAACTTCTAGGTATAAACACAGAATTTAATACAGCGAGTCCATATAAGCAAGTAGCTAGCTATACCCTATACAGCCCACTAAGCGTCGCCGTTAATTATTCCCAGCGAGTATACCCCTCGGCCCTAAATGTATATAAAGCCGCAATTCGATCGCGCACGAGATTCACTATCACTAATATCTGGGACGATAGTCGCGATAAACGCAGTTTAACTTATGGCGGACAGCTCGGATCAATGGGACAAACAGTAGCGTACGAAAGTACGTGGCCAATGGATGGGCACCTAAATTTCACCACCAGTGCATCAACAAACCTTAATGATGGTGCAGGCGAACTGCTAAATGCTTATTCTCGATACAGCGGCAACAGCCTAGGCGGCGATCGAACTGCCATCATCGCTGCCCCAACATATGCCATGCGTCTCCCGCTAGGGGAGGATCCGATCTCCGAATTCCCAGTGTTTGTGGGCGACGCGCAGTGGCTAGCTGGCTCTCAGTCAGGCAAGAGCCCCTACTCAAATTATGTGTCTTATGCTGAGAAGATGCGCGCGCATGGAAAGGACTACTCGATCGTTCCTGAATTTAGGATGAGCGGACTCATAGAAACCTACATTAATACTTACGAGGGTGATTTTCAGGCATCACTGGATAATATCCTAGAATTAACAGGATCTAGTCTTAGCTCTAGCGCACAAGATGGTTTTTACAGAATTTATACAAATGGCGATTTCCTTAAATATTTTAGTGTTATTGACAACGATCTTAATGAACAGAGGTCTGGCGATCTTAAAATTATCAGAGACAAGATAGCCCTCAAATGCGACGCACTGGTTAAGTTCTTACCATATAAGGGCTTTTATCCAGCCGAGCGTACTGCGGCAATAGCACAACTGTTATCCCAATCCTATGGTTCCTCTATTAATGCAAATGCTGAGAGCCTACGTATTTTACTAGAACCTATGGTCTCCCCCGGGATCTTGTATAATACCATTAAGTCGGGAATCGCTGTATCTAACTTTGTTTTGGCAAACACCTCCTCATCCCCAGATTTTATGAACAGACCTCCCGCGTCCGGACCTCCGTCTAATCTATTTACTTATAGTGATGAGCGGGAGAAAACCATAGCGATCCCTGACAATATACCTTTGAATGTGCCGCTTGATGACACTGATGCAGCCGGCGGATATGTACCGAATAAAATTCCTTTTGAGGCTCTTTATAAGCCTGAAAGTTTCTTCAACAATACCGTATTGCAACAGCTGCCATTAGGGGGCGCCCTAAGCACTAAACTCTATGACACGGGTACGAAAGATAGCTCCGCGGAGCCCACACCCTACCCCTCGGGACAAAACTCCTCGATTGACTTTGTATCATTCCAGGGCGACCAGCTTTATAAACTGGCGATGGACAACTTTTTGTGTGAGACAACAAATATGTTTATGGGACGCCTGACAAACTTCCAGTCCGCCCGCGAAGAGAGTTTTCAGCCTGTGCGCTCGGGCTCTACTTATTCTATGCAACTCAAGCTGTTTAGGACCCCTATTCCGTCTAATGCCAAGCAGGGACCAGACACTGAGCGATTTACCTTATATGATAACTCCCTGGCATTCGGACAGCCGTTAGTGGCAAAGCCCACCTCGGCCAATGGACTGTCGATGACGCACGTTACGCCTCCTTATTACGGCGCCGCGGCATACTGTAAGTTTGAGTATACAGCCACATGGTCAGGGATCCCCTCGTTACAAGAGATATTTGCTAACACTACGATGACCTTCACGCGTAACTCGCTGAACGGCACTGCAGATGCAGCCACAAATCCTATGAAAATGAATATCGATAGCTGTTTCAACCTAACAGACACACTTGAGACGGTTCCCGTGGGCACCGTAGAGCAAAAGGATCGATGGCTGATTCAATCTAAGTTTGAGACCCCAGCCCTTAATTTTGCCCACGTTTCTGCTTCTGTGCCTCCACAATCAACCGTCCTTGCGGGCATTGGAGCTGAGGAATTTAAGGTAAAGGGAATGTGGCATCAGTACGGGCAGATCCCAGAGGACTCGAAAGATGGTATCTTTGCTGTTATTAGTGCCGGCTCCGGAAGCATACAGGGAGATTTAGCACAAATTATTGGCATGCCAACCGGTATTCCGAAGCGAATCGGCACTCTCCAACCCGGCTTTACGATGAGCGAGGCTTTGGTGGCTATTCCATTCCGAAACAAGGACAATGAGCGCCAGTTTATCGCGATGCCACCGGGCGCGAAAGACACTGCCACATATGAGAAAGCCGTTAATGCGCTGAATAAATATGTATTTCCTCCAAAGTTTGATTTTGTAGAGTTTGACTCAGTTCTCCCGATTATGATGTATGTGTTTGAGTACTCTGTTAATTTGACTCAACAAGACTTGGTAGATATTTGGCAAGGACTACCTCCTAAAATTGGTGAGAAATTTCAAACTCAAGAAGCCTACGTCGAAGAAAAAGAGCTTATTGATCTTCTGATTGCTGAGGAATCTCCTGTGCAGTGGATGGTTTTTAAAGTTAAACAACGCGCGAAGAAGGACTTTGAGACCTACCGCCGGTCGCTTGTGAGCGAAAATACTGATTCTATCACACCTAATATTACGAGCCCCTATTCATATAACTGGCCATATGATTTCTGTTCTCTTGTGGAGCTAGCAAAGATCAACGAACAAGTTCAATATGTCTCCACGGACCTTAAACAGAACACCAATATCTCAACCAATGAGTCGCTCGATGTCGACCGAACAGAGAACTAAGTTAATGGAGGCGATGTACTAAATGGAATTCTTTAACAAAAAAGAGGAAGTGTTAGACGTTCAGCTAACGGAATATGGAAAGCAGCTTCTAGGACGCGGACAGTTAAATCCTACTTACTATGCATTCTTTGATGATGACATCTTATATGATGTAGGAGGAAGTCAGGACTCCTCAGGCGTACAGCTCCAGGAAGTCCAGAACGAGACGAAACCCAGAATTCAGTACAACACTCCCCGTCTGAAAATTCAAAACCAAACGACAAGTGCAGAACGAAGAGTTACTCAGTTCCTAGATGAAGAGGGGTCTTCGTTAGCAAACATCAGCGTTAACTCGGAGCCCACCGTTGAAGAGCATACTCGCCGCAACCAACAGATTTATGCAGAACAACAATACCTTACTAATCATATAATCGGCAATTCATCGCTTAACACTCCGTACAACGCGGCGTGGCAACTCACTCTTCTCTCTGAACCAACAATTGTTTCAGCCGAAAGATATACTGAAGAAGAGCTGCCCGGTCTAGAAACCGATAACGATCGAACCGTCATTCGGAATATCCCTCAAATCAATATCACGATAGATTACGAGACCTATTTTAGCAACGATGCCTCTCTTGCCGCCGCCATTACAGACCGCTTAGGAGAAACAGAAGTATTTTTAGCATTAAGGGATAATTACCTTATGCTTGAGATTATAGAAAATAACACTGATTTTGAATCAGAAAATTTTGAGCTAGAAGTATATGAGCAGGTGCGAGACGGAACTAACACTACTTGGAGCCAGAAGGCATTCGCCGACCTCTCCGGCGGAGAATTTGTGGCACCCACCACGGAGAATGTAGAATATTATATGAATGTATTTGTCGACGAAGAAGTAAGTGATGAAGTCATTGAGGAGTTGAACATTGCTCCTGCGTCTCTTACTACAACAGCAAGCCGACTAAGATTCAATCGTAATCTTTATACTACAATAAATGAGGAGCCATGCGAATGAGCGTCGCAACAGGACCATATCAGCGCTCGACCCCGTTCGTATTGATTAGGGAGATACAGACACGCTTGGATGTAGAGAGAAACATTGTTGTTTCCTTATCTATTGCCAATCAAGTTACGCGTCTTAATCCACTAACTCAGGTTTCTAATTATGTTTATTGTGCCCCCACCGCTCGCGCAATAGAGCTTCTGACTGCCAATCCTCAGCAGTTATTGGAAATGATTGCAGCCTCCCCGACAGATCGGTATAATTTGTCTCTTGTTCCGGCTGACTTTGAGCTAACCGCCAACATCCAAACCACCAATGCGCAGTCGGTTTATTCCATGACACATCAGGTCACCAAGTCATTCCCCAGAAATACAAAAAACATTTATGCGCTAGTGGTTTCCTATATAGAGACTCCTACTGGACTAAGGATTGGAAATATGGTTCGTGAGACTATTATGGTGAATGGTGTTACACCCTCTGCCACTAACTTATATAGATTAGCCGATACCACCCCCGATTACGGATCAGAGAATCAGATTTGGCCTGGATCAGCCCATCATATCGCTGACACCCCAACAGCGGGATACGCCCCTACTACCCATTCTCAGCCACGACTATTGTCAATGCCAGCGTTAAATGCGAAGAACAAAGATCACCGAATACTGAGTCTAGGCGAAAGCCTAACCTTCTCTCCCCGTCGCCGCAAAGAAGATCTTCTGAATACCAAGCCGGTCTACCTATCCCCTGCAACTTTTTCAAGAAATAAATCGGGATACGTACATGGAGTGTTTTCCTTTAATCACCTGAGCTTCGCACAAAATAATACTAATCTTGGAAGGTCCATTGTAAATCCAGCGACGCTGCTCTCAGCAGCTCAAATAAAAGATGTTGTAGTATATCAGAAGCAGACTCAACTAAACAACAGGTCGAACAGTTTAACGCCAGGAATAGCAATTCAGGGCGGACTGCAGGCTCAGAATGATTATGTTCAGGTTGCTTCTCTAAATCAAGGGCTTCGCATCCTTAGTAAGTTTAACAATAATACAATCGTGAATATGAGCTTTATAGATAAAACGACAGATAAGCTGAGTCACAATATGGTGGAGTATAAAATAGAGATCATCTTACATGATGATACCCTAGACTCTATTAAGGCGTCTTATTCCAACCTATCGTCCGCCCTGAGCAGATACACCGGCGCCGGACCTCAGCCTTCCTCTGAATCAATTAAGGACTTAATAGATACATACATCGCTTGTATACAATTTATTTTCGGTCGGGCGCCTTTCCGCACAATCTCTCGCTCGGCCTGGCAGCGCTATCTGATGGCTATGATGTCTGTTAGTGCTCTGGATGCTGAGAGTAATCGAGAGCTGGTGATAGATATGATACAGAATTTCTGTGTTCATTTACAGACTAGTGTATCGCCGGGATTATCGCTGCGTCCGGATGCTAAACATGTTCAGGATAATATTTCTAACCCACGTGGCAATTCGGCGCCCCGACTCGTCAAGGTTCTCTCACAGCGCTTTCAAATTCCCGACACGAAAAGCGTAGGGTTAAACTATATCGAAGCGAGTATTATGGGCTCTAGTTCTCCGGTCCCCACCATAAGTTATAATTCTATGCAATCAAGAGTAGCCGCCGAGCTACAGAAGTTCTCTATTAACAACCCATCAGCAGGCGCCATAAATCAGGTAGGGTTTTTAACACCCCAATCCGTTGGTCTTCGCGCGAATCCAGTTGTCGTTCCCACCACTAGTTTGGAGAACACAACTGGTAATTTTCTTTCTTTTCTACGGAGCAATGTAGAAGACTCCGACACAACTAACTTACAGCCTTCAAAAACTCCCCAAACAAATATAGTAGAGATAATAGCTGCATCTGGAATCACGGCAGAAGCAAACCAAAAGAGTCTTCGAAAGATGGTCTTTGACACCGAAATTCAGAATCCAACAGGCATTTCATCAACGGAATATCTTTCCTCTGGATCTGTCTTTGCAACCCCCCAAACACGTGCCGACTCTATGGCTAGTGGATCTGTTGCGGCTCCCCAATACATTCAAGATCTCTTACACCGCCCAACTGAATCCGACTTAGTTATGGAGCTGGTTAATAAATCTATAACCAACTTTGAAAATATAACGCATATGGTGAGTTCGGACAGCGTCCGCGGCTCATTGGCGCTGCAAAAAGCCCAAGAAGACTTTAATGTTATTCAGCAATCTGATACTATGACAAATATACTTAATTTTGGATCTATAGTTCAGGTACAATATTTAGCTGAATACGGAGATAAGAAATCTGTGGAGATTGGAAGTCAGAACTGGGACCTTATGACCCCGGCAATATATGAAAAGGCTGTAGCCACCGGTGCTTCTTTGATATGTCGATTAGTGAAGATCTCCAACACCCTGGACGTCCCAACAGCCCAAGTGGGGCTAGAGCCTCTGGCCTCTATCTTTATTTTGGGTCCGGCTCCCTCGGCAAAGCTGTCCAGTTCCCCCGGTTACAGACAACTTTATTCTTCGATATATCAAAACATCAACAGAGCGAACAAACAGATGCTTAAGTACATCAATTCAACAGAGATGATATATGCCAAGAATATTCCAGCGGACACCTCTAGGACTGGCGCCATAGACGTCACCCGCGGCAGTCGCGATTCTAGACAAGAGCGCCGGCAGAAAGCAGCTATCGCTGGAGTGAGGTACTAAGGATATGCCTGTTAGCACCTATCAGGATAGAATTACATTGGTGAATTCTACACAAGTTGGCACGCGCCAGCGCACTAATAATCCAGACGGTTTCCACCCTATGATTCGAACCCGATGGGGAACCATCGACAGGTTCCGCGGTCTGCTTGGAGCCTATTATTTAGAGTATCCCGGCACCCAAGGTAACGCCCTATGGTCTGCCGGCGCACAAGTGACCCCGACAAACCCTAATGCTCTAGACCCCTCTCAAGGCGCCATGGGCGGCAGCGTGGCAGCACAATTCGTCGGACCCAATCATGGCACCAACATCATCCTCGATTATGACATTGTTGGTGATCTTGCGCCCTACCCCACAGGAGAGAATACTATAAACTTGCAATTTTCAGACGCTGCATGGTCTAGTTATGCCGGCATCTCTGAAACAGCCAGAAACTATTTTCGATACGTTGGCATACCCAATAATGGGGACCTTTCAGTCTTCGCTCCTGCCCAGGCAATCGCATCTCGACTAAAGAATGTCCTCGATAATCGGCCAGCCCCCGAGCGCCCCCTAACTCATGCTGACCAAACTCCGGGGATCTTTCATGGACTCATAGCCACCCCCCTCCACGACCATACAACCAAATTCTTCCTAGACTCAGCTGATCCTCTTATAAGAGAGCGAGCCGGCTCTCGCTTTTCTATCCACTCTGTATATGAGAGATACGAAGGCGGGTTTCCTGCTTATGAAGATATCATAGCTCCCGACAATGTTCCCGAGCATCTTATCCCAAATGGCTACTATTTGCAGCTTGAACTACAAAACGAATCTGAGTCTCCATTGGCCGGCGGACGGTATGTAACAGCTCTATCTCTGAATCATCAAGAAATCGCTGATGCAGCGGACGGATCTGATCGTCGATGGTTCCAACAGACCGTTTCCTGGGCCAATGGCTTCGGCTATACCGAACAGCATGTTACTGGTTTTTATCGTCTTTATTCTGAAGCTCTAGCCGCCCCAACCATTAACTTAGCGTCACTTTCGACCCTTATTGAAAAAGATATTTTTGTTCTCCATCGAGATCGCGAGATTTTAGAGGAGAATAATGTTAGCCCTGATGCTCCTTTTTATAACGTTATTACTATTCCCACCCCGGGCTACTTTGTCGATGGGGAGATTCTCCGAACCTTAGCCGGACATACTGGCGAGCCTGTCGAGAATGGACTAGACCTAATAGATATGCTGCAGGTAAAAGCCATCGAAAACCTGAGGGCAACAGAGTCCCAAACGATGAGCTTCAAAGCCCAGATAAAACATGTGACAGCCGCAACCGACGATGCGCCCTTTACCAACACCGCACCTACTATTGAATATCCCCTGGTTTATGACCTCGACAGGGCCACGGATGAAATTGATGCGGAATCATCCGAGATTGCCGTGCAAATTGAACAAGACCACGTGATCGCGGGCGTCGGCGGTCTCCATGATCGCCCCCCAGTTGGAACAGAGGAGGACCCCTCCATTGATGTTAATGATCAGATCGGATCCGCAGTCGAGACCCTAGAAATCCTGTCCGACCAATCAACTCGATCCTTTCAGCAAATGCTTAATGGCAACTCATGTCATGTGGAAACATTAATGTTTGTCGTCAAGAAATACCGCGATAGCGATGGACCAAACGCAGCCCCACGCCAAACTTTTTATCTCACTAATTTTATGGACCTTGAGTCGCGAAACATTACCTATTATGATAGTCAGGTAAAGATGGGAATAAAATATCGATATACTGTAGAGAGAGTGGCATTGATATTTGGCAATGAGTATAGATATGCATTCCCGAACGGCACCCTGGAAGTCGAGGCAACACCCATTCAAACTCAACTTGAATTGTCCGAAGTATATACTCGTTATGATACTACTGTTAAAGCCTTTAATACCTCCAATGTTAAAGCAGTGCTGGTTCCGTATATTAATGGTACTCTAGCAACAGTTATCCACGATAAACCACCCGTCCAGCCGGACATATCCTTTTACTCCTTTCAGGGAATTAATAACCGAGTAAAGATCCTTCTCCAACCATCGACGGGCAGAGAATCTCAGAAGCCAGTAGCCATTCTAGAGCAGGATAAGTCATATTTTGTTGAGCAATATTTGGCCGAGACGGGCATCCAGACATCATTCGATAACATCGAGAGACTCAGTTTCCTATCCGATGATCCTGTGGAATCATATCAGTTATTTAGAATAAACACAGAGCCTACCACTTATGCAGATTTTGAATCTGGGCTAGTGCGAACTATTGCCGGCAATGTCTCCCCTTCCGAGGACCTTAAAGACGAGATAATTCCAAATACAGTTTATTATTATTGCGCCCGCGCAATCGATGTGCATGGGAATGTCTCCAATCCTACGCCTATTTTTAAAGTTGAAATGGTGGATAACGGAGGACAGATCTTTTTACGCCAAGAACTATTTATGTTTGAAGCACCGACGAACCAATACACCAAATCAGGACGAAGGTTTATTTATATAGAGCCGAGCTTTCAGCAGTTGGCAGTTGATGAAGAGGACCCGACCGCACTGGGCACCCCCAACATCCTATCAGCCCCGATTTCAAGTATCCTGGGAGCGCCGGAAATAGATAAAGTCTGGGAAAAGACGTTCAAAATACGAACAACCAGCAAGAAGACAGGAAGAAAACTGGATCTAAATATAACTTTTAAGAACACTGGGATAGTAAATCCTAGCGAATAAAGACATTTAAGACTATTTATATGAAGAGGACAATAGCATGGGATTCTTAGATAACTCCGGCGACATTA
>UEXM01001220.1_pt1 | contig 20653 bp, 24 predicted proteins | sample 1796661 | NCBI WGS metagenome assembly UEXM01 (sample SAMEA4772469, study PRJEB27181) | metagenome | reverse complement strand
TACGTATTACCAGGGCTTCCGTTTTCAGCAACTACTTCAACTCTAATGTCACTGTCAGAAAAAGCTAAAGGATTTTGAGTTAAGTCTTGCGTTAATATTAACTTATCACCTACGTACCACTCTGTTAAATCATCTACAGTTATTTCTAACGTTGTACCAACCGCTATTGGATTACCATCAGCATTTATAAAATCATTTGTAGTCAGTGAGCTATCTACTCTATATTTTCTTTCTTGAGTAGTAGAAGACATTTTTAAATTTGGCGGTGTTAGAGGAGCTTTTTTAATTGTAGTTATATTTTCTAACTCACAATATACAGGCGTGTTAATCGTGTCAAAGCTTGAAACAACTTCAAACCCTTGCGTTGTAAAAGATCCGTCTTGTCTTTCACTAACAAGTCTTGTATGCACGTCAGCAGAGTTTAATCCACCCGTGTTTAAGTTGAAAGTTCTATCATTAGTTCCTAATATAGATCTTTTTATATTTATAATCTTAGGCTCGTGTATACCATCTGTATACATAACAAAGTCGTCAACTATATTTAAACCCGTTATATCAACATCACTAAACTCAAGTACTGGTTGAGCTGTAAATGTTAACGGGCCAAGAGCTATTAAACTAAGATCTTGATCATCGCTAAATCTTATAGTATCAGTAGAAGGTGATATGCCATCTGCAAAACTTAAAGTGCTTTTAACTTCTATTAAGTAACCTATTCCTGAAGCTTTCATTCCTGGCCTTATACCAGAGTTAACGCCTACAGTTATGTACTTATCTCCAACAACATTGTTAATGCCTGTCACAGTTATATCTGACCTATATATATCGACAAACACATAAGTATGCTCTTGCCTGTCAATATCGTATTTTATTATATAGTCTTTGTAAACTGTAGTTGGTCCAGGTGCGCCTACAAATACAGATCCACCTTTAACTAAATAGTATATACAGTTTTCTTCATTATTGACTATAGATCCTACGCATCTACTGTTAGCCGGAACTATACCAGGTGTTTTTTCAATAGTACCCATTATAGATTGCACAGAGCCAACGTCACTACCCTCAGAAGTTGATACCTCTATGTTTAACGCGTCTCTATACTCGCCAGGTGGAACAAGCCTTTCATCAAGGTCTTTGTTCATTCTACCTTTAGAAAAATTTCTATTTAATTCAGGCATATTTTAACTTTTAATCCATTTAGATTTGTTTCTCATTATTTGAGTAAACTCTTGAGACTTGATATTAGAAAGCCTTATTTTAGCGTTTCTAGTTGTAGCAAATTTTTCTTTTTTCAACTGTTGTATTGTAGCTGGAGCGTACATAGAGCCTGTTGAAACTATATAGTAAGCTAGTGTTTTATAAAAAGCCTCTTCAGCAAACTTATGTATCACCATATCTCCGCCTTCGTCTAAACCATCGCTTAAATAGTCTAACACTACAGTAGAGCCTATTAGCGCTGATCCAAAGTATAATCTACCGTTGGCATAGTCCATGTAGTATGATCCGTTTACTTGAGCATGACTAGGCTCTATACCATATCTAGTACCAAACCCGCCTTGACCATCTCCACCGATCAAACTACCACCAGTGTTTTTCCAGTTTTCGGTTGTTTTTGAATCTTCTATAGTACCATATATCTCTAGCTCAGTCTCATCGTAGTCATACCATACATCACCAGTTGAAGGTATTTCTATATCTGGAGTTACTAGTCCTTCTGTTCCTAAGAACGCTGTTAAGTCTGTTTCAAATAAAGAAGCTTCAAAAGGAGCAAATCCTACATTTATTCCCCAGCCATATTGATCTAAACCACCATAAGTTGGTATTAACTCATCCCAATATGGATTACTGCCTTCAATAGGGCTTAAGTTAGCTATACCACAGCTAGGCGCTATTGTCCAAGTGCCATCAGGAGCTGGCTTATCTCCGCTAGATATTGCAGCTAAAGAATGTAACGCAAATGCTCTTCTTGCTTGTCCAGCTACGCCAGGGGCCGCACCTTGAACAGACGGGTATAAGAACGATCTATAGTTTCCAATGTGAGCACCGTGATTTATTTTAAAACCTTTGTAATCCTCTTTCCATATACTAGTAACACCGTTGTTCGTATTCTCGGGCGATAAGGTAAACTTTGCTCCAGCACTGTCAATACCGTGATATTCAGCGCCTATGTTACCCCATTTGATAGAGTTAAAAGCGGTAGTATCGTCTGGATTTGGAACCGAAGTATCTGCACCACCGCCTTGATGATGATATGCGTTTGCAGATTCGTCTGCTAATATTATAACTAATATATCATCAGTTGAAGCAGCTTGAGGCGGTAAGCCTTTATACTTGTGTGTGTCTGATAATGAAGATAAATCTGTTCCATCTCCTGTTAAGAAAGTTCCAACATAACCGCCAGTTGCGTCATCGTAAAATTGATTGCCAGCTGCTATAGAAGCTACTATAACTGCGTTTTGAGCCGAGTCGTTTGGAGGGATTTCACCGCTAATAGCATCGTTGTAAGTTGTTTTAGCACTATTGTAAGGTGAGAATGGAGCCTCAATGTTGTGATTGTTAAACTGACCCGTCATAGGCATTTGTGCCCAATCTAGCCATCTTTCGTTGCTAACAACTGTGTGAAAAGTGTTTTCACCTTGAACTGGATCAAAACCTTCTTGACCGGTAAGCCAAGCTTGTATAGCGTTGTAACCAGCCATAGCTTGAGTATCACCAAGAGATGTTCCGTCGTAGAAAACATAAACCTTTGTGCTAGATTTTAAGTTTTGACCTTCTTCAAATACTGGTGGAACATAATCGCTAGCTGTTTCTGCTCTAAACGGGTTTTGTGTATTTTGAGTTGGATACAAAGGTTTTTTTATGCCTCCAGCTGAAGATAAATATACGTTTGTGTAACCCACAAAGTCATGAGGCAGCGGAATATACATTCTGTTGTCTACATCAACTTCCCAAGTTTTCTTAGACCTTAAAGTATCATAGCTTAATTCTTGAGCAGCTCTTCTTGCAAAAAACATAACGTCTTCTTTGCTAGCCTTAGGTATAATTTTATTTTCACCTACATAAAAAGCTAAGAAAGTGCTTATCAGATCATTTAACGTTTGATACTGATAGCTACCGTGATTAATATCGTTATTGTAATAATCTCTTTCCGAGTTTAAATCCCAAAATCCAGTGCTCATATCTTACGTTTGTTTTCTGTTTCTACATGTTCTGTTTTCGCGTAACTAGAAAGTCCAGGTTTATTTATTACTACACCTGACAGCTCTAGTATTTTATATACTAAGGCAGATTCTTCAGAAGGATGTAGTTCAAAGTCTGCAGATCCGTTAGCGTTGTATAATGCTTTGCCGTTAACAACAACATAGTCCCAGTGTGAAGTTATTGGCTTTCTAACATAGTCACAAGTAATATTATTAATAAGAGGAACAAATCCTCCAGCGGCATTCAAGTGATATACTAGTAACGCGTTGTTTGTTCTTATATAAACAGGGTGTTCTACTGTTGGTTGAGCTGCGAAAACGCCTTTACGCATATAGTTAAGTTTCTGCTGCGTAACTTGAGCACAAGCATTGTTGTTGTGTCTTACTTCTTCAAGCTTGTATATATCTTTAACCGTGCCAGGATAGCCAACTAAGTTATTTATAGGAAGCAATACTTTTGCTCCTGATAAAATGTTTAAAGGTACATCTACCTCTTGAAATATACTGATCTTATCCTCAACATAGTCAAGGCTATCAGCTGTCGCGCTGTTATTACCAGGGTTTCTTAAAAACTGATTTATATCATTAAAGTAACCTTCAAATATTTGTAACTGTGCTTGATTAGCTATTAGATTAAACTCTTGAGGCGTAATATAACCTCTTTGTTCTTTATTTGCTAATGCTAGTACTCTTTGATATACGGTATCTACACTTACTGCCATATAATTATCTTTTATAGTTGAGCAACCACCCTAAAAAGAGTGGTCACTCTTCTATAAGATAGTTACATGTTTAACCTCTTTTCAATGTTAGCATATATCTCCATACCTTCATCGGTTTTAAACCATTGAGCTAATGCAGAATATGGGTGTTCGTCAAAAGGAACTGTTAGTAGTTTTCTACCATTACTTGCCCAAGAAAATGTTCTTTGATCTTGAGATAATAATAAAATACCTTTCTCTGTGGCTTTAATACCAAAGTCTCTAAGAATAACGTTCTCGTCACTCGCTAACTCTAAGAATAAAAGTGGACTTTCTTTTGCCATTAGCAATATGTCTCGTTTTAATTCTTTTGAGCTCATTTTAGAAACTCTAGATCCATTTTCAGCTCTAAGTATAGCTTCAACTTTATCTATGTCTAAAGATTTAGCAGTAATTAAAGCTTCTGTTTCTAGTTCCAGCCAGTCTAACATATCCGCGGCTTCCTGTAAAGGTTTGTGCTCTTCGTATATATTATTTTTGTGCGGGTGATATAAAGACAAAAGTTTTTGTAATACTGTTTTGTTTTTAGGAACAAATAAAGTTCCATTTCTAAAAACAATATGCTCTAATCTTTGGTCTCCTTGCATTTCATCAACAAAAGAAGTTCTCTGGTTAGATGTGTTTTTTAGCTCTCTTTCGTATCCTTTTTCTTCGTCAAAATAATATATTCCAGACGATCTCAACTGATAACTTAGCGGAGATTTATTTCCTGTTAAAAAATAAGTTCTATCTTTTATTTCCCACTCGGGCTTTTTTGGAGCTTTTGGCTTAGCTACAGGTTTTTCTACTGCAACTTCTACCATTTCATTTGTAGCTTTTATTTCTGGTTGAGCTACTTCAACCTCTGGAGCAGCTTCTGCTGCGGTTTTCTTTTTTGCCATAATAATATAAAATAAAAATTAAAAAAAAAAGATCGAGGACCGAAGTCCCCGACCTTAATAACATATTACTTCAATAACATGAAGTTGTTAGCACCTTGTACTACTAAACATCTTTCAGATAAGAAGTGTACTTCCATAGCGTCAATGTCACTTGTAACATTTCCACCTACAGAACCAGTGATCCAAGATTTCATCTTACGATCTTCCATGTTAGATTGTCTGTAACGAACGTGTAAGAACGGACGCTTAAGATTTTTACCTAACGTTTGATCGTAAACAGTTGATACACCAGCAGGAATAACAACCCCACGGATAGCACCAGCAGCATCTCTATCATTGATAGATCCACGAGTAGCTTTATCGTTTAAGTAACGGAAATCAGACTTATAGAAGTCGTAAGATCCTCTACGGAAACCAGAGAAGCCTAAGTTTAATGCCATATCTTCAGAGTTGTTGAATACACCGAAAGATGTACCACCAGCACCGTAAGAATTCATAGAAGCTAACATATCGTCCATAGCTAGAGAAGAAGCTCTATTTACAAACAACATATTTTCCTCGATAGCACCTTGCTTATCAAACTCAGCTAAAATAGCGTCAAACTCAGCTAGATCAGTAGCAGCGTTAACACCGTTGATACCTGAAGTTAAGTTACCTCTATCTTCGATAGCAGCAAATAAACCTTCAGTACCAGTTAATCTTTCAGCTGCAGCGCCAATAGCACCGATACCTAAAACAGTTTCTACAGCATCAACAGCTTGGTCACCTTTTTCAGATTCCATCATACTCATTTCTAAGTAGTCAGCAAATCTTGAACGAGTGTCACCTTCAGCTTTCAAATACCAGTAGTATCCGTTTTGACCATCTTCACCAGTTACTTCTACCCAACCAATTTGAGCAGCGTCAGATCCAGAGATCTCGTAGTAATCTTTTAAGATGATAGGCTTGTTGTGGAAAGTCTTGAACTGAGGAGTGTTAGCAGAGCTACGGCCGTTAGATCCTTTTGAGAATTCAGAACCGAATACTAAAACTGTCATTGCAGCACCATCAACAGTACCACCATTAATTCCAGTTAAGTTTGCTACTCCAAAAGGAGCTACTCTAATAACGTTTGATGCAGCAGTTACAGTCTCAACGATTGCTCTTACAGTACCACCAGCAGCAGAAATAAGAACTAAGTCATTAGCTCTAATACCGTGCGTACCAGCACCAACAGCGTTACCATCAATATCAAGTGAAACTGTTATCTCAGCTCTACCAGCGGCAGCAGCTACAGCGTCATCATTAATAGTACCAGTGTAAGATAAGTGCAAACGTCCTTGCTCAGACCAGATAACCTGATCAGATGACATAGACTCTTCTGCTCCAACTTGTGATAAAAATCCAGAAATAGTTCTTGAACCGAACACTTCTGCTTCAGACTCCATTAAGTCTGGTAAATACTGCTGAGCCCAGCCTGCTGTGCCTGTTGCAGTAAAATCGATATAATTTGAAATTAGCGTCTGCTGAATTGGAGCAGCCACCGAGTTCAAATTAGGTCCATTAGTAATCATAATAAAATGTTTTTAAAAGTTAAAATTATTTTCGTTTAATTTTGAAGTCTCTTTTAGCCTCAGCGTTTAACACTCTAAACTTAGTTCCACCTACGTTTACTTCGTTATGAGCCTGTCTAGCGTCCATGTTTATGTTCTTGGCCTTTTTGACAGAATCTTTTAAAGCATCGGCTTTACCTTGCTCGTAAAAGTGTTGAGCTACAGAGTCAGGGTTCATAGCTGTGTACAAACTCTTGTGGTAACCCGCGGCATCTTCCATAGAACCTTCTTCGTTCAAAAACTTCTTGACGAAATTGTTTATGTCGCTTTGAGTTTCTTTAACCCCGTCAACATCTTTAACATTAAACCTAAACTTTTTTTCTCCAACCTTATATTCAAAACCTTTGAAATTGTTGAATACCTTTTCAGTTTTAGACTTAAATACGTTGTTGACCTGCTCAAATTTTTTCTGATTTTGTTCAGATTCTTCATTGTATCGACTAAAGAAGTCCATTGCTTTTTTCGCCTCAGGCGGAAGCTTTGATCCAGCTTTAATCTCATCGTAATATCTAGACTTTTGCCCGTCTAGGTAGGCTTTAGCCTCGGCAACTTGCTCTTTCAAGGCTATTTTCTTTCTTTTAATAACTTTATCCTCATCAATGTTTTCATCAAAAGAAAAGTTCTCTTCCATCAAGAACGCTCTTTCCTCCGCGTCTAAGTGAGGTTTAGTTATTTTATAATATTCTTCTAGCGCTGTTAAGTTATCCATTTGACTGTAGTCTTTGTTTAACATAACGTAATCTTCTAGTGTCCCTCCGGTCTCATTCATAAACTCAACGAGCTTATCTACATTTTGAGGAAGTTCAGCTTTTATTACTTCTTGCTCTTCAGCTTTTACGACAGTCTCTTCAAAAGACTCTTGCTCAACCGTTTCTTCAGTTACTTCCTCTAGTACTGGTTGTTCTTGTGTTTCGGTTTCCGGCTGTACTTCTTCTTGTTGCGGTGTGGTGTTGGTACTTTCATCGCTTCCAGCCACTCCTGCGTCGTCAGCTGTTGCATTTTCAACTGCGGTTTCTTCTGGCTTTTCATTTTCGACAGGTTTGCTTAAATCTACTTTAGCTACAGATTCTTCTGGAGCAGCAAATTTTTTTGGTTTAACTTTTATCTTATCTACTGCGTCATCTACAATAGGTTGTTCCTGTGTAGTTTGCTCAACTACTTTGTTTTCTTCATTTTCCATAATATAATATATAATTTATTAAAACTCATTCATATTCAACCCGCCACCAACTATATCATTACCTGACGACTCAAACTTTTTACTTTCTTTCTCTCTTATGTCTTTTCTATCCTCTCCGTAAGCTTGTTGCGAAGCTTCCATCTTTTTTAGCTTTACGTTTATTTCAAACTCATGATCCATCAGCTCTTTTTTAATCTGAGCTTCTTGCTGTAAAGTTTTAGCTTTAAACTCTGCTTTAGCTTGCTCTAGCTGCATTTGAGACTGAGTTACAGCTTGTTGTTTTTGAACCTCAGCTTGTGCAGCTACTTGCTGTGCTTGCGCGTTAGCTTCAGCTTGTGCTTGAATATTTTGTTGTTGAATCTGTTGGTCTTTTTCCAACTTTTTCTTTTCTTTTATTTTTAGTAGTTCATTAGCGAGCTTAACATTGTTTATGTTTCTAACATCGATAACATCAGACAAGTTAACAAGCTTTTGAGCTAATGCCATTTGTATATTGTTTTCCAGCATTTGTTTTTCCTCCTCATCAGGAGCTAACTCAATAAATATACCAAAGTCATACAAATGTAGCTCGGTCATTTCTTCTAGAGTAGCAACGTTGTGAGTTCCTATCTGCTGTATGAAAGCGTCTCTTGTTGGTGAATATTCTATAATATCAGATATACGCAATGATAGTTGCTCAGCTACATCGGCAGTAATATACATACCAGCTTGCAGTATATGTCTTGTTGCCGTGTTACTATTAGCCGCAGCTAATTTTTGTACACCAACTAAAGCGTTTCTATCAGGCGTGCTACCATCTCTAGCCTCGTTTAGTCCGGTTACGTCGCGTATCATTTGTAGATAATAGTTGTAGTTGCCTATTAACGTTTGTATTTTTCCACCACCGTTGCCGCTTGATATTTCTTGAATAGGTATTTTACCAGGATTAGGATCTCCATCTTGAGTAAACGATCTACCAATAACAGAACCTGTTTGGAAGAACATGTTTAAAGCTTCTTGTGGATTATAGTTTGTTCCATTGCCTAAATCAACCTCCGCTAAACCATCAGCATCAAGGTAAACCCCATCAGGAACCATACGAGCCATTACTTGCTGCAGCTTCAAATGTGTCAGCTGTATCATATCAGCAAAACCTGTTATACGACTAACTATAGACTCTATTCTGCCATTGTACATTCTAGGTGCTACAATAGAGTAGTTCATCTTAACTTTAGTGTGGTCACTTTTTGGCCTCATCATATTGTCGGCCATTTCCCATTTTAATAGTTTTTCGCAACCTAGTACTTTTACCCCTTCGTATAACACTTCAACTTGTCTAGCTACTTTAGCGTACCCGCCAACCATGTCTGCAGGTGGATTAAACCCATCGTCTTTAGGTATTATCTTTTCACCACCAGTAGAAGTTTCTTTTAATTTGTAAACCTCGTTCATAAAGGTTTTATAATTAAAATACAGTATATCAATTTGGTTTAAGTCTCTTTCTCTAATGTGTGTATTATGTCTATACGCTTGAGATCTACTTGCGGCTTGTATTTCTTCTAAATCTTCGTTAGTTAGATGAGGGTATACTTTAACTAACTCGTTTATAGGTATAGTTTTAACTTCTCCAACATAATATATATCTTCAAAGTAAGGATCTTCTGTATACGAGTGAACAACCTTAGCTGGATCAACATAATCAATAACAACGCCCTCTGAATTATTGAACGTTGTTTTTACCACACCCATACCTACTACCGCTAAATCGTAGTATAATCTTTTTCTTATTAAATCATATTGATTACCTTGCATTAACACGTTTATAGCTTGCTCTTCCGCTAGCTCTGTAGCCTGCTTGTAAGTAAGCTGCATGTGTAATTCTAATTCTTGCTCTGTTTCAGGTAATGCATCTGGATCATTTTCAAATAGATCCATGTTAAAGTTCTTTTTGGCTTCTTCGTTAAACTCTTTAGATTTCATGTCTCGCAATACGCTTTCCATGTATTGAGTTCTCTTTGCAACACCGTAAGGATCTTGTGAAAATACTTTTATATCGTAGTTACGCTCAGTCATACCGTTAACTACTATATCAACAAACTTAGGAATTATTGGAACAGGCTTCCAGTCTAAGTTTAAGTAGCTTAAGTCACCGTTAATAGATAGTTCGTCTTTATATTTTTGTACTGATTGTTCACCTCTAGCGTATAGTCTTAGTTTGTGAAAATCGTTTCTATTGTTATAAAATCTAGAATTACCTCTAGTCAAACCATCTTTATCTGTGTGAAACCACTCAGCTTCGATTGCCTTAGCTATACTTAACCCATAATCATAACTTAATTTCTCAGCGTCAGATACTATCTGGCTTGGAAAATTTATCATTGATGACTCAGCCATATTTAATTTTTAATTATTTTAGAAGTTACACCTTCGTTGGAATACTTAGATATTGATATATCAACTGGTTTTCTTGTTCTTTCTGCTGTTGGTCTATATAAGTGTCTATTGCAAGCCATTATTGCTAGCCCAGAACTTATAGCAGCATCAAACTTAGTTCGTCTTGTTATGTCAAACTTAGCCCAATCGTTTAAAGTTTCATTAAAGTACATTGTACCATAGTCGCCTTCAACGATTTCACCAACATGGTCGTTTATGTAGGTTTCAATAGCAGCCGCGTGAGCTTGCTTTATATCTTCGCTGGAGTTAGGTATACCACCTATTTCTCTTTCAGCTACAGAAAGCTTATTCCACACTTTGTCTGGTCTATTCATACTATACCCTCTATAACCTCTACGCTTTAAATAGTAAAGTAATCTTGGCTTGTTGTTTTCCGCAAGTAATGGCATGCCGTAAAAAACTAACGCCATTAATACATCTTCAAAAAACATTTCAGCGGTTTGTGGTCTAGCTATGTACTCTAAAAAAAACGTATTGGCAGGAGCATCTTCCATCGAAAACTTAGTTAGTCCATGAAGAGATCCGTTGGATCCTCTACCATCAACAGTACCGCTAATATCATAGCTATCGCAGCCAAAAGCTCCCATGTGATCATTGCCAGGGTATTTTATTCCGTTCTTTATATAAAATCTATTCTGAAGGTTTGCTGGAGGTGCCCATGATACTTTAAATCTACCGTTTGGGTTTGGTGTAAACATAACTTGAGTATCTTTAACACCGTTTCTCCATTGAAAGTTACCTGTATTAACTACAGCTGTTGTTCCAAGGCCTTCGTTATAATCTATTTGCTCGTAAATCTTAACTAGATTAAACAAGCTGTTTTTTGTTTCATCTCTAAAAGCGTGTTCTTCTGTTCTAGGAAATTGACGATAAAATTCATTTAAAGCATCTTGGTCGCTTTTAAGTCCTTCAACTTCATTTTCCCAATGGTTTACTACGCCAATATCTATCAGTTCTCCGTCTGGTCCAAAAACATCGGCTCTTGGAGTAGAGAAGACAGGTCGTCCATGCTCGTCAATAAATCCTTCAAAGTTCCATTCCATTGGAACAAACAAAGCATATAAACCAGATTTTGTTTGACCATTTCTATTTCTTTGCGTTGCATCACTATCGTTATACAACTTTTTAAAGTTATCTCCACCTTTGTCTAAAGCGTTAGAGGTTGATCCCATCATACACTTACCGATAATTCTGCTACCTAATCTTAAACACGTCTTTGTAACACGCCAATTATTAAGTATGTTATCTGGCCTTTCCCACTTACCACTTTCATCGTGTACTAATAACGAAAGTTTTTCACCATCATAACTGTTGTCTCCAGTGTTTTTCCAGTCAATCGTAGTATCCAGACCTTTAATCTCTTCTAGCCTTTCGTTTACCTCTATTTTTTTACGAGTAAACTTACTCGCTGGCACACGGTACGCTAGCTCAGATTTTGGTCTATCCATACCGTCTTGTATGGGTTTAAAGAAAAAAGGATAGTTTATAGATATAGGTACAACCTTATCAGTAAACATCTTTTTAGCATCAGCACCACTTTTAGAAAGTATACCATATCTAGAGTCACTCGAAATTGTAGCTAAGTTAACTGTCTCAGCTGATGACATAAAAGAAAAGCCCGAACGTCTATTTTTAAGATAGCACATACCGTAACATCTTTTATCTGCCTTGCAAGCTTCCCAGAATATATAAAATAATCTATTAGCCTCTCTAAAATCAGGCGCACCTACATCTATTTTGCTCCATTGGAGGTACATGTAGTGAGTTCCTGTAATATAAGTTGGAATACCAGCATTTTGAAACCAGAAACCTTCGTCTCTCCTCTTAAATTCTTCATCTATATAATCGTACCATTGATCTTTTTGATCGTCTGGATAAGCCTTCCAGTCGAAAATTGTTTTAACTTTTTTTAGCAAGCTTGGCTTTTCAATCTGCTTCCATTTGTTAAATTCGTTTTTATAACAATTTTTAGGCGGTGGTGGTAAAGCTATTTTAACACCTTGTATTTCATACACTTCACCTATCTGCCCAGTTTTAGATATTACAACTACGTCGTTGTCTTTATCATAACCGTACTTCCACTTTTTAGATTTATTTAATCTTTTTAAAGTGTTGTCTCTAATAGGCGTTATTATTTTATATAGCGATTGCTCGTAACTCATTTGGATCTTCCTTCAGCAAAACCTTTAAATACTCTTTCTTCTTTTTTATCAGGTTCTTTTCCGTTAAGTAAATTTTCTTCTTCTTGTATTCTGTTAAGTATTTCAAACGCGTCAAATATAGCTAACTTTTTAGTTGCAGCTGCATTCTTAAGTCTATCAGCGGTAATATCATCTCCACTGTCAACAATAGCTTCTTTAGCAACTTTAATCAATTCTTCAACTGCCTTGTGCCCAGCTTGGATTATACGTTTTTTCGTTTCCTTTACGCTCATATTTAGTTGTTATATACTTATTGTAAACTCTATAAAGTCTTTGGCCATCTACTACAAATTCATACTTAGAAAACGGCGTGTATCCTACAATCTCACCTGCTTCAAATTCACCGTCAGAATAAACAACAACACCTTTGTCAGGGTCTTCAACTTGATCTGCCGACAGTTCTTTATTACAAAGTAAAGGTTGAACAAAACAAAATCCTGTTATAGGCTTCCATTGATCTTTGCTTTTGTAAAGATATATCTGATCTTCACAGACCACGTAATTGTTTTCTGAAAACCAAGCCTTACTGTTTCTTTCTACACCTTTTATATCGTGCCATCTTCTAAACACGTTGTGATGAACTATCACGGTGTCACCAGGTTGTATTTTAGTATTGTTAAATCTAGGGCAAGCTATAACTTTAGCTTCTCTGTTAACAAACTGATGGTTATATACCTCAGTGTTTAGTATAAGCTCTTTGTTGTTTACTTTTTTAGAATTGTTGTATCTTTGACCAACTGGTTGTATAACAAAATTATACAGACTTTTCATTTAATACTCAAGATTATATTCGACTGACACAGCCATGTTCTTATTGAAATCTTTCCAAGGCAAGACGTTTTTTCCCTTTCTAATATATATAGAATATTTGTCGTCTTCTTCTATAATATCACAAATGGTATGACCACCATACACATCCTGTCCAACAGAATAGTGCATGGCGTCAATCTTATAGTCTTTGCCTATCGTTATTTTACGAATCAGCTTGCTCATCTTCTTTGTACTTTATTTCACCAGTTTGTATGTTAACGTCTACATCTCCGTACTGCTCTTTTAGTGCCGCGCTTAGTTCGTTAACCTTCTGATTAGCATTATCAAGTTCATGAAGCAAAGCGTGCTTTTTAGCTTCTGCATTACCTACTTCCATTCTTATTTGATTTGAGTAGTTAACTATTTCTTGTATGCCTTTTAGTTGTTCGTCGGTTATTTTGTTAGGTTTAAGGTCGACGACCTTTTCCGACTTTGGAGTTTTTCTTTTTGCCATAATTTTATTTAATAATATATTAATATCCTGGGATGCTCATGTTTTGTTGTAGTTGACTAACTATCACATCCCTCCAATAGCTAGTTTCATTTACGCCGCCATTAGCTGGCGTTAAGTAGGTTGCAGGCCCCATTATAGGGTGGTAACCTATTAAATTGTCTTTTAAATTCCAAGATGCAAAACCATCTGGTTCGTTTATATCACCTATAGTTGCATCGTCTGCGGAAAAATTACCCTCTCCTCCAATGACAGCTGTTCTATTAAATCTTTGAGAAGACGTTTCGCTAGTAGAGCCACCTTGAGCAGGATCTATCATTATAGCCGTGTATGAAGGCGTAGCATTATCAGACCTATTATCTATTAACCCGTTTTCTTTTAACCCGTCTCTTAAGTACGTAACGTCAGTTTGGTACGTTGTGGTTGGATTATCAGTGTTAGCGTTAAAAACACCGCTGTGATATACGCTAGAAGATTCGTTGCAAACTGTTATAAAAACAAAATTGCTAGGAGTAACAAAGTAAGTATCGCTAAATGTTGTATAACTAGTTGTGCCGCTTACAGTCTTCAAAGGGTGTCCTAACGCGTAAACTGTTCTTTCGTTAGCTGTTGGACTAAGATTTGCAACTGATATATGCTTATCGTACTCATCTGCACCGTTAGTAGCTGAATTAGTATTCCAGTCTGGAGCCCCTTCTATTCCGCCTGTAGCATACACGTCTTGAAGCGTACCTCTAAGAGAATCTTCATTTTTCACGCCGTTTTGGTTAGCAGCATCTCCAGAAGAAAAATAATCGCCCAGTAAAGCGTTGGTTAAAGGTGTTATTAAAGCGTTCATTGACCCTGAGTTATCTAGGTATAAAAACGCATAAGTGTCTTTGTCCCAAATATTGCTTGGATCGTCCATATAGTAAGATGGGACGCCTAAACCTGACGGTACTCCTAATCCAGCTATAAAACCCATTTATTTCCCGAAGTAGCAAATTACACCGCCGTCCGCATCAGCTTGAGGTTTAACCTCAGTCCAGCGACCGTATACTATAATTCCTTTTGGATACTTTACGCCTGTAGCGTCTTCACCATTAACACCAGTATTAGAAGAAAAGCTAAGCGTAGTACTACTTCCAGTTATAGGTCTGTTGAATCTTATTGAAGTTCCATCTACGTGCTCAACAACTGTAGCCGGAAGATTTGCGTTTTTATCAGCGCCTAAGTATTCTGTATTAGACCATACCGCCATGCCTTTCTTTATAGCAGTGTTAGCACTAGATAAAGTGTGAGTATCGTTAGCAGCCGCGTCAGATATTGCTTGTCGTGCTTCTCCTGCGCTGTGAGCAGCGGCTTCAGTAGAAAAGCTCATTGACTGATCTGTAGCTATAGTGCCATCGTTGTATTCAGTTCTCATAACCGTAGGTATGTTGTCTGCTAAAAACTGAACTGCGCATATAACCATACCTTTAGGTGGATATACAGAAGAAGCAGTTTTACAGTGTGCTGACCCTAATTGGCCAAAAGCGTAAGCTGTTTGCGTGTTGTTCATTTTATTTATTTATTTGATTGTTCGTTTTTCTTTGCGCTTCCACCGAAGAAGAAGTCTATTATTGTGTTTACTTTAGCACTCATAGCGCCAAATATTGTTGATATAAAGCTAATTTCAAATTCACCTAACTCTAAGCTTTTAGTAACAAAGTAATTAAACATTACAAATGTAATGCCAAAGTATGCTACTGTAAATAACGTTGCTAATACTTTTTGTATGATAGCATCGTCCTTGTACATATCCCTTGCGGACTTACGGTCTTCAACTTCTTTTGCAAAAGCTTCGCGCTCCGCCTCAAGCATTATAGATTTCAATGCTAGCTTAGCTTCGTCTCTCTCTTTGTCAGTTGTGATTACTTTGTCAAGTATACCTTCTGCGTTATCTAAGACCTTGCCAAATAAACCTCCTACCAAGCTGTTTATCATTATCCTAGTAGTTTTTTATTTATCTTCTTAGCTTTCTTAGTATCAGGGTCTTTTTTATTGTTTTTAGCCTCATCAATAAAATCGCTAAATGTAGGTGCAGTAGAGGTTGAACCATCAGCAGCCATCAAAGTTTCGTCTGTATTTTTTGTATTAGGCCTAGCACTAACAACACTTTTAGGTTTAGCTGGCCCATCACCCATAGCGATGTTATCGTTCATCTCTTCAGTTTCAGCGTCATTAACTTGACCCTTGTGATAACCACCATTTTTGTTTAAGGCTGTATCTAATCCCGCTTTTGTTCCAAAGCCCGGCATTTTAAAACTTCCTTCACCTTTATATTTACCTATACCTGCCATAATTTTTTAATCTTTAAATTCCCAAGGAAACTCTGTGCTTCCTTCTTCTAACCATTGACCTTCGTATAGTATATAGCCATCTTTACGTGGATACGCTTGGCCGTCATACATTACGCAATTGTTGTCATAATCAACTTTACCCAGCTTCATGTGAGTCATGTGCTTCATTTCATGTTGCAGCACTCTTCTATACTCTTCGCTATTTCTAGGTATGTTGCTATTTATCTTTATTACACCTTCTTTGTGAGTTTCACCCATTATACCTTCTGGCAAAGGACAATGCTCTATTACTACACCAGCAACATAATCATCTGATGTACCTCTAAAGTTTAATTTTTTATCAGAGTTTCCTCTTTTACTACCTAGTTTAAACGCCATTATCTATTAGGGTCTTTAATCATGTCGTCTATCGACTTGTTGAAAACTTTATCAGTGTAAGTTTTGTTTTTGTAAAATACACTTCTTTCAGACGTAGGCATGTCTTCTTCGCCTAGCAATATTCTATATATTCTACTTATTAGTTGGCTGCATTTAAAGGAGGTCTTAAAAACGCTATACTTTATCGTTGTTCGATTTCTATGTCGCCAAACCTCAATCCAGCCTTTTTTTCTTAGTTTATCCCATCGGGTTTTATCCCAACTCATGGTGTAAGTACCATCAATAAATTCTTGTCTTGTAAACCGACCTTGACAATCTAAAAATATCAATAACTCAAGATCAGCATCTGTTAACCCGTAAGTCTTACAAGCCCACTTTCTTGTGAGCCTGTAATACTTAAGGATTTGTAATTCACGTAAATCGTGACTAGTTAATCTCACTTATTAAGATAGTGCAAGAGTTACTAATGGACCAGTACCACCAGTGTTAACAATACCAGCAGCTGTCTCTAAGTTAGCATAGCTTCCACCTGGGAAGAACTCCATGATAGCTCCTTGGTTTCCGTTAGGACCACACATTTCTTGAACTAAGTTAGCAAAGTATTTTCCTAATTTCTCACAGTTAAGCAGTTTTTCCGCCGCAGTTGCTCCATCTACTGTAAACGTAATAGTTCCGAAAGGCCCTACAACAGTGGTAGTTGTCGCTGACGCTCCAATGTTAACTTCTAAACTGTCAACGTCAACATTAACAATAAAGCCTGTGTTAGCTACTATAGCGTCTGTAGCTACAGTTTCAAATTTTAATAGTTTCATTTTAAAACTTTTTTAATGATTAATAAATAATTTTGTTTTAGATTTTAAGTTTAAAGTTTGTGGATTGTGGTTTACGTTTAATCTACTAATACAATATCACTTACTTTTATAACAAAGTAAAATTTATCCTCAAAATCTATACCGTGGCCAGCGTGTCTATCGTACCACACTGTTTCACCTTCATTTAAGCCTTCTACTAAGTTGCCAACAGAAACGACTGTTCCTTTAAAATATCTGTTTTCTTTATCGTTGTCCTCTGTTAGTATTAGTCCAGCTACTTTACGTTCTTGTGTAGCTCTGAGTCTATCTACAACTACGTAGTGATTAATTGCTCTCATCTGCCCTAGCGTTTGATATTACACAATCTGCAGATACAATAGTCATAACAACGCTCACTGCATTTTTGAGCGCAGACTTTGTCACGAGCACCGGGTCTATGATGCCAGCGTCTACCATGTTAACCTCTTTACCGGTTACTACGTCAACACCTACACCTTCTTTCTCTGGATGTTCTATAACTTGAAACCCTGCGTTATGCATGATAGTCCTGAAGGGTGCTTGAATAGCTTTAAGTAGCATGCTCTCGCCGACGGAGTCGGTCGAAATTTTTTCTGAAGCATTAAGGAGGGCTATACCGCCTCCTGGTACTATACCTTCTTTCAACGCTGCTTTAGTTGCGTATATTGCATCTTCAACCCTATCTTTCTTTTCTTTGAGCTCGACTTTAGAGTCAGCACCCACTTTGATGATACCAACTGAACCCGATAGCATAGACAATCTTTGCTCCAGCTTTTTCTTAAAGAAAGCATTTTTTTCATCGGCAACAAGTTTTGATACATTATCAATTCTTTCTGCAATTTCATCGTTTAAATCTTCTATAATAGTTATAACCGTATTTTTATCATCTGTAGCTACATACTCGGCTTCTCCTAAAACGTCTACTGTTATAGCATCTAAGTCATCACCTAGTTCCTCGTTCATAACTGTAGCGCCTGTCAATATAGCTAGATCTTCGCACGTATCCTTTTTAGTAGGGCCAAAGCCTGGTAGATCTATAATGTTTATTTTAATATTGCCTTTTACTTTGTTCATGAGTAACGCAGACTTAACCTGTTGCGATACCGGAGCTACTATAAGTAATGCTCTGTTATTTTTTATAACATGCTCTAGTATACCTTGTATTTTACGTATATTAGGAATTTCAGACATGCATATTAATATAAGAGGATTATCTAGCTCACATTTTTGCTTGTCAGTGTTCGTTATAAAGTGAGGTGAAGTAAGCCCACAGTCAAACTGTACGCCATCTACGACTTCTACGTAAGTTTCTTCAGTATCTGATGTTTCCATCAACACTACACCGTCTTTTCCAACAGTTTTATACGCTTTGGCAATAATTTTACCAAGCTCTACGTCGTTATTGCAAGAAATAGCAGCTACATTGTTAAGCATTTTGTCGTCAACATCAATTTTAACGCTGTCAAGGTATTTGTTAACCTTTTCTAAGCCAGAGTTAACGCCATCTTTTATAGTTCTTATTGAGTTTTTGCTAAAATCTGCAGAGTTTACATGATTTAGTATAGATTCTGCTAAAACAGTGGCTGTAGTAGTACCATCACCTGCTTCTTTTACCGTATTTTTAGCAGCTTCCTTAATTAAGGTTGCTCCCATGTTCTCTACAGGGTCAAAAAGAACTACAGACTCAGCTACAGTTACACCATCTTTAGTAATTACTGGATTTCCACGAGCATCTTCGTAGATTACGCATTGACCAGAAGCGCCAAGCGTTGATTTTACGGCTTTAGAAAGCTTTTTTACACCTTCACCGATCTTGTTTTTAGCGTCGTCGCCAAAATTTAAGTCTTTTATTAGAAGACTAGGGTTGTTTTGCTCCATTATATTGTATTAAATTAAATTAAAATAGTGCTATAATACCTGCTATAGCAACGCAGTACACAAAGAGTGTAAAAAGCAGCCCTAACCAACCGACTAGAGCTACTATAAAAAACTTAAATCTACTCATCTTTAAAAGTTTTCACTACTTTTGGTCCTTTTGTAGCTTCTAACTTTTTACTAAAGTGATCTATACTTCCGTCAATAGCAGATTCAGCGCCTTCGAGTGTTTCTCTACGCGTTACATCATGCCATTTATCTTCTTCGGGATTGGAAACTTCTGTTTGATAGTAACCGTTGGGTAATTGTGTTATCCTCCAGTTTTCTTTGTTAGCTAAATGTTCCCACTCTTTTTTAGTTTTATCGCTAACATTACTTTCTTGACCTCCAATAGTTCTCGTTGAGGTCTGGTAATATAGGTACGTCATTGTTTATTCGGTTTTTGGTTAATAAAATTTGTACTTGGTTATATTTACTTAATTATTTTAATATTTACTACCGCAGCCTCTTTTCTTCATACCTGAGCTTTTGCACGATGGGCAAATAGACGAGCAGCCTGGGCAAGGAGATTTTTTATTAGCTGGAGTATCAAACTGTTTGAAGTCTGATTGTTGCACTCCTGGCACACCGTTATAATTAGGGTCCATTTTAAACGTAGGTGTTTGTGTCATGCCTGGTTGCATAGCCTGTCCAGCCATTGGATTAAATCCATTAGGTGCTGGAGAATACATTTTTGTTGGAGTTGAATCTACTCCTGGAAGTTTTTTACCGTACTTGTACATATTATCTATATTTTTTCATCTTAAAGTTAGTATCACTTGTTCTGTTGCCATACTTTAATTTATTCATGCCTGATTGAGAGGATTTAAGCTTGTTGTATTCTGACGATGTCAATGTTTGATCACCTACTCTGTAATACTTATCGTTAGGATCTGTTTGTCCTGAAGATGAAGTGCCATATCTATTGTGTTGCAGCTCTACTTTAGTTAAGTCTAGCTTTTCTCTATCAACGCTACCAGCTTTTCTTCCTCTACCTGAAGAATCTACACTAAAAGAACTCATACCCATTTCTTTTAGCTCATCACTATATTCAGAGGTTACAGGCGTTACGTTCATGTAATCCATAGTACCCATGTAGCTTTCACCTAAAATAACTAGGTCTGTAGCAGGATCTTTATAGTATTTGCCATCAGCACTTTTTAAATCTGGATTAATCTTCTTAGCTTCTTCAAAAGATATTTCATTCATGTCGTTAACATCGAAACCTTTATTAGCAAGCTTTTGCTGTTCGTATTCTTCTGTAGCAGTCTTTGGTAAAGCCGACATACTTCTGTTCTTAATTCTTTTATACATAAATGGTGTTTTATTTACGGCCTTCACGTTTAGTTCCTTTACCGTCGTTTCCTCTATTAGCTTTTATTGATTTGAATTTACCAGACTTGTGATCGTAGTCTTTGCCCTTTATATTCTTACCAGCTTTTTTAGCAGCACGTCGCTTACGCTGATTCTCTGCCTTCTTACGTTTACGAGCCATAGTCTTAGCGAAAGCTAGATCACGTTTCTTCTTAGCAGCCTTAGCCTTTGGTGATAATTTTTGAGCCATAGATAAATTATTACACATAGTAGAATATATGCAAAAGTGTGACACAAGCTAGTTACTATATAACCTTAATAGGCTCTTGTCACTATTTTCATATTATAAATATAGGGGTATAGTGTTGCCCCTACTCCCCCCTGCCC
>UEXM01001390.1_pt1 | contig 20665 bp, 34 predicted proteins | sample 1796661 | NCBI WGS metagenome assembly UEXM01 (sample SAMEA4772469, study PRJEB27181) | metagenome | reverse complement strand
CTCTAGTACCACGATGTCGAGCTTCGCATCACGTGGGGTTCCAACGCCTCGGCGTACAAGTGGGAGGTCTACGCCAACTACGCGTACCTCGATACACAGGAGCGTGAAGTGTTCGCCGGGTCTCCCCAGAACATGCTCATCACCCAGGTCCAGAAGGCGGTCGCTTCCGGTTCCAAGATCCAGGAGCTCAACTTCAACCATCCCATCAAGTACCTCACGGCTGCGAACGCTTCGGGTGTCACCATGCTCGGTGACACGAACAAGCTCAAGCTCCAAATTAACGGTACCGACGTGGCTGACTTCAAGTTTGCCAACCCCAACTTCACCTCCGTGCCCCTCTACTACCACACCTCCCACGGGAACGCCACCCCCGGTACCAAGCTGTTCACTTACCCCTTCTGCCTCGAGACGGGTAAGCTCCAGCCCACCGGTACGCTCAACTTCTCGCGTCTTGACTCGGCTCGTATCATCAACGATACTCTGAACTCTGCCGATGACATCTACGCGGTCAACTACAACGTCCTCCGCATTGAGAACGGTATGGGTGGTCTTTTATATTCTAACTAATTACTATATGTGGAAACTCATTTTCCTTCTCGCCATCGTTTTTGTATTGACGTACGATCCTAATTCCAGGACACTCGAAAAGTTTGTCGGTCAGCCCACACCCCCGACAGATAAATCGTGTGAACACGCGCATTACGAAGCCGTCCAATTTGCTCAGAGCCCGTATGAGTGCCCCTCTCCGGGAAAAAGCTTAAAAGAAAGAGTGTATACATGAGTATATGATTCCCGTAAACCGTGAGACCGTTCTCACCGTGGCCACCATCGTGTGCGCCCTTGGTATCATCTTCCTCTTCCGAGAGTTGAACAAAACGAAGGAAGAGATGAATTCGTTCAAGGGATTTTCTGCTCAGGTGATTAAGCATCTCAGTGCCCCACCGCCTACCGTGGTTCCCGAACCAGAACCAAAGCCCGAGCCAGTGGCTGAAGAAAAGAAGGAAGAATAAACATATCGGTCTATTATAACTTGCGAATGCGCAATGAAAAAGTACAAGGCGATAGCAGTCCCGGTTAGTTTCACCGATGGGAAACCACGGTTTCTCACGGTGAGGGACTGGAGGTTCAAGGATTGGATTTTTGTGACAGGTGGGTGTCGACGCCGTGAAATCTTCAATCCCCTTCGATGTGCCCTCAGGGAACTCGAGGAAGAGACTCGGGGTGTGGTTTCTCTCAAGAGTGGTGAATATACCGAATTTAAGTTTACAGTCAAGGAGAGTCCAAGTGTGGAACTCGAATACAACGTCTTTATATTCTTCGTGAACTATACGAGGTCTGAGCAGCAGGCCCAGGTTAAAAAGTTTTACGAAGAGAAACACAAGACAAATCTAAAAAAACTCATGAAACAACCATTCCGAAAAACGTATGACGAAAATGATTTTATGAGCTATGATACACTCGACGAATTCAATTCGAGAAAACGTTGGAATCTCATCATCAATAATGTGATAAAGAATCCACAGTTTTATGCGTGTATAAGTTCTTTGAATAGAAAAACCTTCTCTATAAAATAATGAAGTCCAAGGCTTACATTTTACGACAGATCAGTGAACTTCTCGAAAAGAATCGCGGTCTATGTGAAGAAGAAATCGAAGAGTGGATCAAAGAAAATGAAGTAAAAACAGTTTATGAATTATTAACCATCAAGAAGGAACTTTCTCAGGGTAAAGAATTTCGAGATGTTTCGACGATGCATTGGTTTAGAGAATAGTCTCGTAACTCAGGTATGTTTAAAAGCTGGTGTCTTCAAACCGGCTTTTTGAAAAAAGTCTCCAATCCATCACATGTGCTCCTGGACGGCGGATGTCTGTCCGTGCCATTTGATAGATTGAACGAATTTCACGAAAGGTACGTAGAGGCGGTGAAACGTGGTGAGCGTCTATACGTCGTCGAACAAAAGACAGAAACGTACAACTTTTTCGTCGATATTGATTACAAGGACAAAGAAGCTTTGGATCTTAATGAAATCAAGGACGTATGTAAAGTCATATGTGACAAGGTCAAACGTCACGGAGGGAAGGATTGTCTCATCTCCGTGTCCCCCCCTAAAAAATGTGGAGACTTGATCAAGACGGGTGTTCATCTGAATTGGCCTGGTTTCGTGGTTGACCAAACATCCGCCCTGGCACTCAGAGACCATATCCTCGTCGCTCTTTCCAAGGCGAAGGGTCGTGGAACGGATTGGAATGAAATCATCGATACATCCGTCTATGGAAACGCAAACAGGAAAACGAAAGGAAGTGGTTTTCGTATGCCGTGGTCATACAAAAAGGCGAAACACGATGCATGTAATGGTCAGGGGTGTTCTGGGTGTGAAGGTGGTAAGATTGATCAATTGGCGTATCTTCCGGTGTTCGTGTATCGTCATGGTCCCTTGAGTACGATCATGAACACCACTCAGGACCCATCTATGGAAACATTACGAATGGCGGTCGTACGAACGGATGAGCCTCAGACGACACATGTCGTTCCCCCGTCGACAGTCGTGAAGGAAGGGACATTCACGGCTACCCAGATGAAAGATGAGGTACATGACGATAGGCTGAAGAGTCAAATTGAAGAGTTTATCCGGACGAACATGGAGGGTCAGGGGAACGCGTACGTTCCAAAGGTTTTCAAGAAGAAGGATACGTACCTCGTCTCTACGACTTCGAAATACTGTGAAAATCTCAAGCGAGAGCACGGTTCGAATCATGTTTGGTTCATCATCAGTGGGCAGACGATTCTCCAAAAATGTTTCTGTCTGTGTCCGACCCTCAGGGGAAGACGTGATGGGTTCTGTAAGGATTTCTGTGGTCGACGACATCAGCTTCCACCGAGTATCATCTCAGGACTGTACCCCAAAAAAGATGACCTTAAAAAGTGTCCGGAAATTAAAAAACGGGTCGAGAAACCCCAGGTGAAGTGTGGAGATGTCAAGGCTCCCCTCGAAGCGTTCATCAGGAAACACATGCATGGACCGGAGGATTTACAGGTTGTGAATGTAAATAAGGACAAAACACAATTCATAGCCTTGACAAATTCCAGTTACTGTGAAACGATTAAGGGGGCACACGAAGATGTCGTAATGTCGTATACGATCAAGGGGAGGGAGATTCGGCAAAGATGTCCAAAATGTAAGAAAAACACTTCTAGAACCCACGGTTTACCTCATGACATCATAAAGATACTTAAACAATAGTACCATGTGTATTGTAAATGATCACTCGTTCCGGACGCAAGATAAAGAAACCTGAGCTGTTTCAACCCACGGAGACTGATCTCGTAGATGATTATGCGGACGACGATCACGATACGGATTTTGATTCTGATATAAATACCGATGAAGAGGAGGAGTATTCTACAGATGATGAAAGTGACAGTGATGCCGACGAGAACGGCAACCTTAAGGATTTCATCGTGGATGATGAAAGTGAGTCAGAAGATGCTTAAAAAAAACACACCTATAATTAGAAAATGGAAACGGATATCGGCAACCCCATCGAATACAATCCAACCATGGAACCGGAAAAGAATGAAGAGCCTGTACAGGAGGAACAGCCTTATTACATGGACTATCCTATGCAGCCTCCAATGCCACCACCACCTCAACCCGAGAAGTTTGATCTTTTTGACAAGGTTGACAAGTCAACGTGGATCATCGCATTCGCCGTATTCCTCCTAGGCTTTTTTATGGGGAAAACCATGCAACCAGTGATTCTCCGGTATACTTGAATATGCGACGAATTTTCCTATGTCCCCTACGATAGGTTTGATCTTTCCTGTACTATCCCTCTTTATCAGGGGTGATGGGTACGATGGAATGATGAACCCATCATCCGTATCTTCTATAAAACCAGCGGTCGTACTGACTTTATCATCTGAATCTGTTTTGTTTTGTAATTCAAACGTTGGATTAAAAAACAAAATAAAGAATGCGCTGACCAAAATGATCGTAACGATAATCTTAAACATTATGTTTACTATATATGAATATTATTCTTCCTCCTCCTTGATCTCCCCGAGCTTCGCATCTTCCTCGCGCTTCTTCTGTCGTTCCGCAATCTCCTTCGCGACAATCTCATCAGCCTCCTTGACGAGCTCCTCCATGGGTGTGTCGGGCTTCTCCTTCTTGAGACGCTCCAGGACTTCTGCGGGGTGAGCGATGGGTGGCTCATCGGGCTTGGTGTAAAACTTGGAGTTTTCGTCACCGGGGGTAATCTGGTTCGCCATGGCACTCTTGCGTTCGTTGAACATGCGAGCAGCCTGAGACTGATTCTCCTTGTATCCGGTCATGATCTCCTCGAGCTTCTCGTTGGTATAGTGCACATCCTCAATCTTCGTGGGGTCAGGGGGGATGAGAAGCCACTTGTACATGTCGACGACGTAGATGTCGAAGGTGGGATCCTCCTTCTGCAGACGCTTTGCGTGGTTCGCCGCCTCATCGCGCGTGGCGAACGCACCACGAATCTTGATACCAAACTTATCGTTTCTCTGGGGCGCCTCGGGCCCGATGATCGAGAGGCACGCAAAGATCTGTCCAGGAACGGTCGTGTAGTCGGTTTCGAGGGACATTATAGGTTCCTGACGCATCAAAACTTTAAGTTCCTAAGTAAACACCTTAAAAAGGTAAAACTATGTCCAAATATGGAAGAGATTCGTAAAAATCACAACGATGCGAAGAGGGTGTTGATACAGTCTGTGGCTCGTGAAGGTCAACACATTCTCGATGTCGGTTGTGGTTTTGGTGGTGATCTTCAAAAATGGCACAAATGTGGTGTGAACATCAACATGTGTGATCCCGAGCCATCTGCCCTCGAGGAGGCGCGTTCGCGAGCGAAGAATATGCACATGCGTGTCAATTTCTACGAGGGGGACATACATGCGTGCCCAAATAGAAAATTTGATATCGTGTGTTTCAACTTTTCACTTCACTACATCTTCGCTTCGAAGGGTCTCTTTACGAGTTCCATCAAAGAAATTAAGAAACGTGTCAAACCAGGTGGACACCTCATAGGTATTATTCCGGATTCCGAAAAGATCATCTTTAGAACACCGTACATGGATGATTCTGGAAACTTTTTCAAAATGAAAGACCATGGAAATGGCGGTTTCGGTGAAAAATTGTTTGTTCATTTGACAGATACACCGTACTACGCTGATGGACCAAAATCAGAACCCGTGGCGTACAAGGATCATCTCGTGACCGGTCTCGAGGATCTTGGGTTTACGCTACAAAGTTGGGAGAGTCTCGATGGAAATCCAATTTCCAAACTCTATAGTAAATTTATCTTTGTCTATAATAGATGATCGTTATCGCGCTACTCATTCTAGTAAACATGTGGATCCTTCAACAGACCACGGAACCAATGCGCCTGGTCGAGGTTAAGGAAAAGTATCGAATCCTCAGGAATCACATCAAGGATACGAACCATGAAAAGTTTCATATGCTCAAACGGTGTATCCCCATCACGGGATACTTGCGTATGAACGGTGCCGTCGGGTACAACACGAACAAGGGTGGTGAGATTGCAGTCTGTCTCGATGGTGAGGTTAACGAAATCTTTCATGTCCTGATTCATGAACTGGCACACTGTACTGTGCGTGAATACGACCACTCCGAAGAATTCTGGAACAATTATATCGAACTTCGAGACATCTGCTTGCGTCTCGGTATTTACCAAAAGATTCCAAACAAAACCGAATTCTGTGGTGAGCATGTCCAGGATAAATAATCTGTGTCCATATAAATGAAGACACCTGTCAGCGTTTTGCTCATGGCGATCGCCTATTGGATGGTAATCTATGGAATGTCTCTCGTCCCGACTATGTCCAACAATTATCTCTTGAACATCACATGGATGACCCTCGTCATTCCCAACATGCTCCGTTTAATTGTCGGAAGTATTCCCCGCCTCGCGGTGGATCGCATCTTTTTCCTGACGACCACTTTGATCGCGTTCGTACTCACATATATTCTGAACACATTCTTCGCCGAAACGAAAGAAGCGGTCGAAGATTCCACTGTTTCCAATAACAAGAAGCTTAAATTGAGTGCCTTGTTAATGGGGACATTCACAGCGGGTGCCCTCATAACCTATTTCGCGGGTATAGATACCTCGATCTACAGTAATATGGGATGGGAGAATCAGGGCTTGACGATGTAATCCTTGGCGACGTAGAACAGGACCGCCGCGACCGCACCCGTGGCGGCGAGACCGACAACACTCCTACCCCCTTGTTCGTTAAGGAACTTGGGGATAGAAGTCGCGAGGCGATCCTGTACGGGCTTGCTCACAGCAGCGGCGGCACACGCCGCGACGAATAGGGCAGTAAGCTGCTCATCGGTGAGGTTGAGAGGGTTCTTCTTCTCGGGCTTGGTGGGCGCCTGGGGAGTGGGATAAGCCGCTTGGGGCTGGGGAGCTGTCATTTGGGGCATCATACCCTGCATCCTGGGCTCATCGGTCATCATAGGTGGTTCCATCATGATATCGTTGATGGGAGTAGAATCCATCGTCTCTTTACTTTGACTCATATTTTTTTCGGTTGCAAAAGACGTGGACGGGTTATCGTTGAGAGGGACCATTCCTTCGCCATCATCCGCGAGGTTCATGGTATGCACTTGATCAGAGGCCATTTAGTATAGTCACATGTTTTTGAATCCAAACCTCAACGCGTCTTTGTGATTTTGAGATTTGTCTTTTTCGTCGCCTTCTTGGCATCATCCTCCTTCTGCTGGAAATGTTTGGGGTTGTACATCTTTTTGTGAAGTCTCCAAAGATCTGGACCACCCACTCTGAAGTTTTTCCTGACCGTCGCCTTGTACCAAAACACACAATCCTGAATCTTGTTAGACTTGACTGTATTGTCTAACACGAGACACTCATAATTTTCTGTACAAGCATCCATGACTTTACAAAACATATCAAAAGAAGGGAAGATACCGAAGAAGGATTTATACAGTTTCTCTCGATTCTGAATAATGTTCTCCCTGAGGATGAAGACATAGTCGACGTTTGCTCGAAGTGCCGGTGGAAGATCCATCACATACTGCATCGTCAACATGAAGAAGATTTTCCAGTGACGACCGTTCATGAAACACTGGCGAATACATGTATCCTTCAGGAACTTACTGTCATACATACAGTCATCTAAAAGCATAAAAGCTCCACAATTTGTTTTCCCATTACCCACCAGCTTACGCTGTCTCGCCATGACTCGCTCTATGGCATCTCGGTCGTAATCTCCGTAAATGAACAGGTCGGGGATAAAATCAGAGTAAAAGTGGTTTCCCTCCTCTGTACCAGACAAAACGATCCCGGCTGGGAGGTGCCTCTTGTGGAACATGATATCTTTCACAAGGGTTGATTTACCCGTATTACGCTTACCGATGAAAACACACACCCTATCGTCACTGATCGTCTCGGGTTTGAATTTCCTCAACTGAAGGTTCATTCTACTCTAGTGTCTCGTTTTATTTAGCAAAATTTTACTCATATAGAGTAGGAATGGCCGGTCGTCTGAGGCTCGCTGCCACAGGTCTCCAAGACGAGTGGATCACGGGTAATCCACAATTTTCATACTTTCTGATGAATTTCAAGAAACATACGAAGTTTGCTATGGACTACGTAGAGAGTCAATTCGACGGGAATATAGATTTCGGGGAACTGATTGAATGTAGAATCCCCGGTGACAAGGGTGACCTCGTGAGAAACATGACCCTGAAAATAACTCTGACTGACCCACTCCCTGATGATAACAGTGAAAACGATATGGTATGGTCACCATCGATATGTACAAACCTCATCGAGTATGCTGAACTCGTCATCGGTGGACAACCGATCGAGCGCCTCACAGGCGAATACATTTACATGCATCAACAACTTCACAATACAAACGATGACATCGAACAAACCTTGTACTTCCTGAACGGTCACGGTAACTACCTGAGTTATTCAGGTGCGTACACGTATTTCCTGGATCTACCCTTTTACTTTTACAGGAACGCCTCTTTGGCAATTCCCACCTGTGCCCTGACAAAACAGATCGTAGAAGTTCGAATTAAATTGAAACCTCTTATCAGACTTGTCAGGAATATAAGTTCTATTGATCCGATGGATACCATTTTGGATGTGAAGGCGTCGATTCTCAAGTTTTCTCTAGACACGGAGTTCGTGATAGTAACACCAGAAGAGCGGGGGTATCTCATGTCGAGACCGTTAGACTATGTCATCACACAAGTTCAATTGGCCAAGTTTAAAATGAAGGCTGGTGAAAACAAAAAGTCTGTCATGCTCAACTTTCAGCACCCTGTGAAGGAACTCTTTTTTGTGTCACAGAACATAGCGAATGGAAACATTCCACATTATTACAATACGATCGTGGATGCTGAACTCAGATTCAATAATGAAGTCGTGTTTAAACGTGGTGGACTTTTCCTCGCTTATGAACAAGCACTTAAACATCATGTCAACGCACCATCAGCCTTGACTCAGACAGTCGAAGCTTTTAATGGTAGGAGTGCTATTCTGGGTCCATCGAAGTTTGGCACGTATTCATTCTCCATGTCTCCTGAACAACCTCACCCAACCGGACAAGTGAACATGAGTCGCATCTCACATAAACTATTCACGATCGAGATAAACCCCGCAAATTCCGTCTTTGAAAATGATACACGGGTGTACGCCGTTAATTACAACGTCCTACGTATCGAGAGTGGTTTAGCAGGATTAAAATTTTAGGTAGATATAGTAGTAATGGCTGGACAAGTCCAACTCTCCGCCTCCGGGCCTCAAGAGAGATTTTTCACTGTGGATCCAGACTACAGTTATTTCGTGAAAAGTTTTAAAAAACATTCAAACTTTTCGACGGAATTCGTGGATATCGATCCAGATAATGAACCAGATTTCGGTAAGAATGTTCGATTTCGAATTCCACAAAATCAGGGTGACCTTCTTAAAACACTCAGTGTGAAGATGACTGTCCCCACACTTCAAACGAGTTCCACTATGTACATAGAATCGGTCGCGCACGCACTCATCGAACACGTCGATTTCATCATCGGTGGGAAAATCATTCAACGAGTCACGAGTGATTACTTACAAATCTATTCGGAACACAACGTCACACAGACGAAACAAAAAGCTCTGGAACAACTCATAGGTAAGTACCCACTTCGAACGAGTGACAAGAAGGTTGGTGAAGTGACTGAGAGTGTATCCGGTAATACCGGTATCGTCATTCATAATACTCTGGGCATTAACACAGATGAGGAATTCTTTGTGGACCTTCCATTTTACTTTTACAACCACCCTGAACTCGCCGTGCCCTTATGTGCCATTAACCAGCAGGAGGTTGAAGTCGAGTTCAAGTTACGCGACGCACAGGATGTGGTCATTAAAGCAGATGGTTCATACTCCCTCTTGGATGAAACCCCAAAATTGAAAAACTTTCAGTTGTGTACAGAAGTTGTCTTTCTGGATTCAACCGAACGTATCAAGATTCGGCACACACCCATGGAGTACCTCATCACACAGATTCAGGAGGATGTTTTTGATATGGGTGTAGGTGTGAATGAAGGAAAATTTAAGTTGGACTTTACAAACCCTGTGAAGGAACTATACTTTGTCATTCAGCGTCAGGGAACAACAGGAGATGGTGTCTCCCAGGGGAACTTTGTGACTACATTCGATTACGACAACACATCGAATGTTCAGGATGGAAAGTTCATCTTATACGAAAACCTCGATCACCTCACTCTCACTTTGGATGGTCAGGATATCATCACCCGGGAGACGGGCAACGTCACCTTCTTGAAAGCGGTCCAGGGAGCGATCCATCACTCGAAGACTCAACTCATCAGGCGATTCTACTCGTACTCTTTCGCACTCCAACCAGAAGAGTGGTATCCCACGGGACAGGTAAACTTCAGTCTCATAAAAGATCAAATTCTTAGCCTAAGTCTCACCGATTGTCCGGATTTTAGTAGGCAAGTTCGAGTGTACGCTCTGAGTTACAACATTCTCCGAGTACGTGAGGGAACTGGACAAACTCTTTTTAACAATAAACAATAAACATGAACATGCAAACCGGTTTTGGTGATGGTGGAAATCAGATGACAGAGGAGTACATCAAAGGCATGACGGACATTATGCTACCCGTCATGGAGCAGGCGATGCTTCTCGCTGGTGAATACTGTAAGGCTTGTGGAAGGGATGTTATCCTTTCAGAAGACATGGAGTATGCGATGAAGTATTGTGCGATGTACACTGTGGGACAGCAGATCGGTACCCACTTTCCAGAAATTTATGAGACGGACGATGAAGAGGAGGAAGACGATATAGAGGATGTTGAGACAGAAGATTGTCCACCCTTTGTCGAATATTCAGGGGAGGATACCCGCTTCATCCAGATGAATGATGCTGTAAAAAATTGGAACTCTTGGATTCCTCAGAGTCCGGTAGAACAGATGTTAAAAAATGCCATTAATAGTAATGAGCACCTCTGAGCCAGAGGGTTGGTCTTTTTCAAATACCAAATTTAAGGTGTATGATTCAGGGACAAGCTCTAGTGAAGATTCTTCTGATGATGAAGAATTGTTTTCAAAAATGAAGACACTAAAAAAGAAGAAATTCAAGAAGGTTGTTCAGAAGGAAGATCTCTTACCAGAATAATTTTCCTGATCTATATTAAAACACCATGTCCGCCGTTACCAGCGCCATCAAGACTGTCGATATCGTCACCCAGGAGCTCCAGACCCAGACCCTCAACTCCATCGTTGCCGGTTTCTCCTTCGCCGCTGCCATGTCCTGGATGGACTTCATTCGCTGGGTCATTTCCCAGGTTGTGAAGGCTCCCAAGAACGGTGGTTCCCAGTACGCCCTCACCGCTCTTCTCACCTCGCTGATCTCCGTGATTGTCTTCATGATCATCTCCCGCATCAACGGCCGTGTGAAGAAGCCCGCCCAGCCCGTCTACGCGATCACCCGCTAGATGTTCTAGGATATGTACGTGCCTTTTTATTCATAAAAAACATGATCATCAGTCCGACGATGACGATTAACGCGATGTAAAGATATTCTTTCTTCCATCTTTGAACATTCTTCCGAACTTCAGGAATGCTCACAGGTGTTTCAATCTCTTCCTCTAGTGGAACCTTTGGTAGGTTTTCTAATTTATCCGTAGACCCGGTGATTTCAAATTTTAATATATGTTCTTGGTTCCTGAAATCATATGGGATGAGTCGACCGTGACTCATGTAAAAGAATTCGACACGAATATCACGAATAAACTTTTGTGACCCCGAATGGAAATGATGTATGAGTGGGTCATCGGCACCATTAAAGTTGATGAAATTCGAACCATTCAGGAGGATATGACCTGTATAGAAGGGTGTCGATGTGTATACATCTTGGGTGAAGATATCCGAACCACCCGATAGACGTACGACGAGTGAATTTGGACCTTCGAGGTTAATCGCACCAGAAACAATCTCACCCGAAGCATTCGATGTATAGTCCTTCGAACCAAATCCCATAATTTGATGAGGTGTCGTTAAGGGGATCTGGTCATGATACCCATTCGTTCCCGAAAAAAACTCGAATGTGAACGCATTCGATGTTCCCACGTTGGAGAAGTTTAATGTGTTTGTTTCGTCATCGAAGACCACGAGACTCACATTCGATTCGGGGGGTGAGAGAAGAGTCTCTAGGTCTTCTGCGAGAACGTGTCCATTTGAATAATTTGTCGAATCAAGTGTAAAATTGGTACCGTCAACGCTGAATGTGTTATTCGTGGGACAGGTTACGAGCTGAGGTGTGGGGATTCGAGCAGATACGAGTTTAATTTCTGAGACGTCATAGATTGGGTTTTCCAGGGTGATGACGTAGTCATTCGCGTTTGAATGTGTATTTGAGTATTCGTCGACGACGTACACACCGTTAGAATCCTGGTACACATTGGAAGGTATGACGTTGACACCGCGCTGACTACTATCGATAGAGAGAGTGTACACCTTCATTAAAATATAGGCACAATATTTTAATGACTGTTTTTGTCTACCACGTATTTGAAATTAAGCAGAGAGAGAGTGTGCGAGGGGGTTGTTCTGGAGCTGACGCTTCGCGATATCCAGGGTCTGGGTATTAGGGTTCGCGTTACCCTTGTACGCGTTGAACTGGTGGAACGATTTCTGCTTGTACTGCTGCGTCCAACCACCATTCGCACCATTCATGCGACCATCCACACGGGATGTATCCGAGCGAACCGCGGTGAGGGCACCACCCTGCTTGAGAGCAGACTCACGAACATTCATGCGACCAGCGTTACCCATGCGGTTAGGCTTACCACGACGATCCTCGGGACGGAAACCATACCTCATGAGCTCCTCGTTCGTCTTCGCAGTCACATGGGTCGCAGCACTGTTCGTATACGCACCACGGAAGTTTGTAATACCAGGCTGAACCTGGTTGTAATAGCTGTATTGCGCATCGTTGCGATCGCTCTTGAAACGGGTAGGATCCTGGGATACAGTCTGTGCCGAAATGAAACGTTTCGCACCGTTGAAGCCGAGACCATCCTGGCGAAGACCAGTCTCGGAACGGTTCGTGGTTCGCTTCGTCTTTTCGTGTTCGTTGCGAGGAACGACACCGGACATGCCCTGTGCCCGACCCGCCATGACAGGTCGCCGAGAGGGGAGATGGGAGGTGGTCTCAGGTTTGTTGTGAGTGAGTTCACCGACAACGGCCGAGCGACCACCAGTAATGTCCGCCGCTGGACCAGAACGACCAGGGAGTGTGGTGAGCCTGTATTCACCGACGTTCACGGGGTTCACCCTAAACATCTGCTGGTAACCACCGACCGCTGGGGTATCGGCACCCACACCGAGACCGGGACCGACCAACTGCTTCTCCACGGGAGACAGGTTATTCATGCGACCCTGATCATACATGCGATTACGCATGTTTAGGATTTCCTGACCACCGCTGCGTTGCTGCATAGTAATGTCACCAAAACTCTCCATCTCCCTCTTCTGAGGCCTGTCGATGACGGGTTCAAAATTGTTGTTTACTATCTCTACGGGAGCTTTGACTACTGGGGGTGGTTCGAAAATCTCCTTCGGTGGAGGTGGAACAGACTTAGTACTCAAAGTTCGACCAGCGTATACGAGACCGGCCACAGCCATGAGCGAAATGGGATCAGCCATTCTTACTTCTTACCGACATTTTTATTAGCGTACCTTTGCTGAAAGAGACCATTCTGGACTTCGGCGCGGGTGCTCGCAGGTTCGTATCGAATCGTGCGAAGGGGAACTTTACATTCCATGTTTGTCAGGGGGAAGAGTTTGCGCTCATAGGTTTGGACGATATGCTTATTGAAACGGGACGTGGTTTGGGGGCGAAGTTGATCACTGGTATCAATGTATTGGGCTGGGGAACCCTTACCAGCCATATAGGGGGCTGTACCATACAACATGGTGTTGGGGCGGCAACCACCACAGTTGAGACCACTGGGCTGAGGATACACAAAAATTTCGTCGTTCGCTTTGACTGGGGGAATGGCTCCCTTGTTTTGAACTCGGGAGAGGCCAGGTTGAAGCTGATACGCCATTTACTATTACGTGAGAATATTTATCTACGATCTCCATCTCTACCGAGACCCCCGAACGCCTCGAGCTGGACACCACGCGCGTTGGGGTTACAGTATTTGCTATCCGTCTTACACATGGGACCATTCTTGGGACCATACAACCATTCGGCGAATGCCGTCTGGTCACCTGGAAGTTTCGACACGGGAGTTGTCACGAACTGACGGTCGACACCGTTCCTCATATACTTAGGGAGAGGGGACCGCGACCGCCCTCCATCCATGGGAATGCGCTCACTCGTGTAGCTGTTTACGAAAGGCTTCACAGTGGGATAGTAGCACGCCTCCAACCTATTGGGTGCATCCGTGTAATCAGTAATCAAAACGTTCCCCATGGGATTATCTTCGGTGGGCATCTGACACAAGGCACCATCGATGGTACTCCCATGTGTCTCCGTCACCATCTTCGACCGATAAAGAACGAAGATAACGGATAGGACGGTCGCACCCAAGACGAAGATCCTGGGATCACGACGAATGATATAAATGAGACAAGTGGCATAGATGACAAACCGAGACGCGGCGTTGATGCGATCTTCTGGAGTTTGATCACTGGTTGGCCAGAACTGAGAAACCTTATCACCTCGGATGAGTTGCTGAGGATCGTCGAACCAGACGTTCATTTAGTATATGTTGAGGTTTATTTTTTGGGGAGGTTACCAAGCATATTTCCCATCATCTTCATGAGTGCATCCTGGTTCAACTCACCATCATCACCTTGCATTTTATCGGCACATTCCTTCGCGATACCCTCAATCATCTTGAGAGTATCATCGGGAATGGAGGTGATCGTCGTTCCGAGCATGTACAGCGTCTGGAGGTACTGCCATGTCGCAGACTTGGTACCAGTAGACATGCGCTCCCAGTACGACTTGATGTTGAGATCCTTGAGAAAGTCAATCGTATCAATCTCCTTGAGTAGGAAAGTTTCATCCTTCGCCGAAATCTTATCCGCATACGGGCTCACACCCTTCATGAACGCATCCACGACGAGACGTGGGTTGGTGGACTTCAAGACGTCGAACGACGTCATCATCTTCTTAATGCCTTTTTCCTCTGGAAAAGTCTTGTGCAATTCCACAAGAAATTGACCCATCATATCGTTAAACGCAGTAACGGACGCCATTTTCTTATTTTATTCGTGTAATCTTTAAGTTAAAAAGGCTCACTGGAAATCGTTTCCTTCTGTCCTATACCACCTGAAACGATGAAGAACACGAGGATCGCGTTGAGAGCCGCTGGTTTCGTGTACTTGTTAAGTTCGAGTTTTCCTTCGTTATTGAGATGCGCCTTGAGATGAATGTACCCTGCGGTTATACCACCCGCGATCAGCGCCGCGCTCATGGGATCGCGAAGATAGTCGGAGAGTTCCATTTAATTATAGCGGGGATTTTTTGTACGCTGTTCGGGTGCATCACCAAAGAGAACATCATCTTCCCCCCCGGGCTGGTGCTGAGGTTCGGGCTCTGGTTCGTGCTCGTGCTCGGGTTCGAAGCTGGGCTCAGGAGCCTGGACACCTGGAACTGTCTTAAACTCATTCTCGAGTCCGGTGGGTTCCGGGTCGGGTTCCATCATGGGCTCTGGCTCTGGCTCTGGCTCCATCATAGGCTCTGGCTCTGGCTCCATCATAGGGTCATCCTCTGCCACGTCAGGGTCAACACCATCCTGAATTTCACCATCGAGGGAGATGTCACGAGTCTCTTGGGACATGTACGTCTGAAGAATCTGTTGCACAGGAATGAGCTCCTTGACTGTGTTTTCAATACAGAGGGTGAAGCGCGTCGTCAACTTTTCATCCCTGAAATACTCACTCTGTTCTTCACTAAAGACATAGGGATCTTTGTAGATGTCCTTGGCGATGTTGTTATAGCACGTCTGAATGAAAACCTCTTCGGTGGGCAGTTTCAGAGAAATCTTCTTGTTATCCGCCTTGAGACGGACAGCGGAGAGAATCTTAGTACACGCCACGAAGACAGCGGCGAGAAGGTCACTGAACCAGGCGCAACGGTTGGTAATGTTGTCAGAGTGGTTTTTGGACATGGCGTTAGACCAATTGGGAACTTCTTTGAGAAGTTTCTGAAACATGATGAGCACCTTGCGACCCTTCGAGAGAGACACGGATTCGTTGTACATATCCTGAAAGACTTCAATCATAGGTGGGCACATAATGAGACACATCTGCCCCAAATACTCCTTCTTGGCCTCAACCAAGATATTGAGGTTATCCATTTATGATTAAAGTGGTTTTTAATTTAGGAATTTACTACGCACTTCCCCTGTACTTATTCGCAATCTTCTTGAGGTTCATGAGATTTGGAAAGTCTGCCTCTTCATCCTTTTCAACTTTAGGTTTCTTCTTTTTTGGCACGAACCATGATACGTAAATGTCATGATCACTCACCAACTTAACGGTAAATCCACCGAGAACAAATTGTCTCGCGATGTATCTCGCAGCCGCACTTCTATCGAAAACGGGGTATCCGATGAGAAATGCTGGAACTGTTAGGAAAATCTGTTTGTGTCCAAGTTCGACTGATTGTTTAATCTTGGCGGAAAACTGATCATAGATTTTTTTGTAAATTTCTTTACGAATCTGTTTTCGTTTTTCATCAATCTTCGTGACATCATCGATGCTGATCATTACAATTACTGTAATTTATTTTTCAGAGAATCTAACTCGGCTTTCGTGGGAACAGCCACCTCTTTGACGAGATTATACTCCAGGAATGCCTTACCAGGAGATCCATCTGTGAATGCCTTCACATTAGATGGAGCCTGGACACCGAGTGGCTGCGACCGAAGCGACGTCAGGGTAACCTTACCGTTTCGCTCGACATCATACGACGCGACGACAGAGAACCCGAACGAGAATCCACCCTTCTTCACGGCCATGAACATACATTCATAGATATCCTTGTCTTCACCCTTGTAATGACGAACCATCGTCGTCTCGATGATGTATGTACAAATACCGGTACGCTTCGAAATCTCCCGGTTGGCTTGAAGCACAAACTCTTCGATGTTGTCATTGTCGACACTCGCTTCAACCTCTTTATATTTGGAGAGATCTGGTCTGGGGTCATCAAGCTTCACCGACCCGACTGGCTTCGCGTGGCCTGAGAGACCAAACACTTCCGTGAAGGATTCGTGGGAAGTTGTGATGCAAATTACCAACACGATGAGAATGATCGCGATCAAGTAACTCATGTTTACTATAATGCGTTAATTTTTTTTTACAAAATACCCTATAGATAGTAGATGTCGCTCCTGATTTATAGTCCGAGGTGCAAACACTCTATGGATGTCGTTGACTACATCAACAAAGTTCCTCAGTTGAAACAACTCGTGCATTATCACAACATCAACACACAGGGTATTCCCCCAAACTACAGGAACAAAATCAACCGCGTTCCCACGATGCTCACCAAGAACGGTAAGATCCTGGTGGGTAACGAAATAAAAAATTGGCTCGATTCACTTCTCCCGAAGAAGGAGGTTGAACAGGGTACAATCGGTGGATTTGGTGGCTCCATGTCGAGTCTAGATGGAAACGATGCGAATTCGGGTATGTTTCGCCTCGACGACTACGGTCAGTCTCTTCAGCCTGCGATGACGAAAGAACTCGAAGAAAAGATTAATCGAGAAGTTTCGAAAGGTGTCGCGTATACAGATTTAAAGATGTAACCCATATATCCTATTAGATATGAAACTTGTCACGATACAAGCTTCGGCATTCAAATCAACCTTTGAGGTACTCAAGGATATTCTCAACGACGTGAATATATATTTCAGGCCAGATGGAATGTACGTCGTCACACTCGATAGCGCTCGAACATCACTCGTAGACATGCACCTACCCTCTGACAATTTCGAGGAGTATCAGTGTGATCAGGAAGAAATCATCGCTGGTATCAACATCTCGAATACGTTTAAGTTACTAAAAACAATCACCAACAACGATGTTCTCAAGATGGCGATACACTCAAAAGAATTCTTGGATATCGAGATTATCAGTGAGACGAAGAAGACGACATCCAAGTTTCAACTGAAACTTCTGGACATAAATGAAAGTCGAATCGAAGTACCCGATGTAGAAATGACCACCGTCACGACACTCCCATCCGCTGACTTCCAGCGTTTGTGTCGTGACATGTCGAATATAGGCACAGACATCGAAATCACCCGTGATTCGGGGATAATTAACTTCAGGTGTGAAGGTGATTTCGCAAACCAAGAAACGATCATCGAATGTCCCGATGAAAGCCCGAAGATCACTGGTCTCTACAGTTTGAAGTATCTGAATATCTTTACAAAGGCGACGAGTATGTGTGCGTCTGTGCAAATTATACAGGAGATTGGAAACAGATTTTTGATTTTAAAGTATAACGTCGCCAACCTGGGTGAACTCAAGTTTTACTTGGCGACTAAGGTATCTGAAGATTAGTGGTAAAGTCGTCAAGTGTCGAGAGTGTTTTTTTCATACCAAGAGAGTTTGTCAATACAATTTTCGGAAACTTTTCCTTGAGTGTTTCTTCATCATAGAACAAAAAGTCTTTTAGTGGAACTCGCTGTCCATGAAAATCGTTTCGTGGTCCGGAGTACCGTTTCACCTTTTCAGTAATGTTTCGCATCGGTTTATCATCATGATCTACGATCCAAGCACTACTCAAAGGGATACTGAAGTGCATAGCACTTTCTTCGTTTTCACCCGGCCTGAACTCGATGTCATTTGATATGGCTGTGTACTTCTTACCGTTGAAATAGTATTTTACTCGAAGAATCGTTTTCGTGACATTTTGTGGTATGAGTGTGTGTCGGAAATTTTTACCAGTCACATTCACGTAATAGTCTTCAAGAATCTCATCTTCCCAGTCTTTACTCTCTTTCATCCAGAAGTCATCTTCGATCATGTAGTCCATGTCATGATCCAACTTGTATTCGAGTTCTTCGGAGATGATCGAATAGTCTCGTGGTGTGATGATGTATTTGTAAAGAAAGAAAATACTACTTAAAAGTTTGGACAGCATCTCTTTATAAGGAATGGAAGGTAATTTTTTAAGTAGATATAACAATCGAATAGATGAATGGAGCGAATGTATAAAGAAAGACCCAACAAACAAGAAAAAGTATGAATCCGATATGGCAGAGTACATCATGAAATGTATGCCGTATATGAACCAGTATACCGATGAAAGTGAGGAGATTACGAACACGGATAATATTTTTAACGTAAAAGAGACGGTCGGTCTGAAACGAAAAGATATATTCACAGATTATCTCATCGAAGTTGAAAATCAAAATATAACCAAACCCAGGGAGCGAACGGTCGAACAATGTATGACGTGTCCAGAAAGTAACCTCCTCCACTTTCACGACACGAGTGACCTCGTGTGTGACTCGTGTGGTGCGATCATAGCAACTTTAATCAGTGAAGAATTAACATACAGAGAAGAACAAGAAACGTCAGAAAAAGTTGTCAATTATTCATATAAAAGAGAAAACCACTTCAACGAGTGGTTGTCGCAATTTCAGGCACAAGAAATGACCACAATTCCCGAAGAAGTCATCGAACAACTTCGTGGAGAACTCAAAAAGATGAAGATCAAAAAGCTAGAAGATATTACACATGCAAAGATTCGAGGACTCTTAAAAAAACTAAAACTCAACAAATACTATGAACATGTACCATACATCACAAACATACTGAATGGTATCAAACCTCCGAACATGCCACAGGAGTTGGAGGAGTATCTTCGAATCATGTTCAAAGATATTCAGAAACCATTTGATGATAACTGCCCCACAGAAAGAAAAAACTTTTTGAGTTACTCTTACGTACTCTATAAGTTTTGTGAACTTCTGGGGGAAGATGAATACCTGAGATACTTTCCACTTTTGAAATCCAAAGAGAAGTTATACCAACAAGATGTCATATGGAAAAAAATATGTCGCGACCTTAAATGGGAATTTATTCCGACAGTGTAAGTAGATGTCTTGTCCGAATTTCGCAGTCTGTGGTAAAAGTATGAGACCTGGTCTGAAGGTGTGTACCTCATGCTTTTGGAGATTCAAGAATGAAACCCTCCAATTCAAAAACTCGAAGTGTCCGAATTGTCACATGCAGTGTGAGTGTGTCAAGTTTCGCAAATGCGAACACTTTTTATGTACCAACTGTTTCAGTAGACAGAGAGTGTGTCTCATATGCGAGGGTAAAAAATAAAGTCGGACTATAACAAAATGGTGGTGCGCATCCCCCTCAGCAACTCAGGCATCCTCAGTGCCCATGGCTACGAGGATGTCAAGGAAAAGTCTAATCTTGCGAGACACCGCGCCCTCATGCGCGTGGTCAGGGCGGGTGAACCTCCTCTCAGTCTCTTTAGGCGCCTCAACGTTCTCATGATACTTTTTAAAAACAAAGACCCTAAGTTGTCCAAAATTTTTAAAAAGGATAGAGATTGGGTGAAAGAAAAGTTATTATGATTTTGATTGACCGTATCATTCGAATTCTCAAGAAGGACATATACCTTCCCATGAAATGTTACGCCAATAAGAGACAACTCACAAACCCCCGTGATTGCTGCAAGTGTAAGAATTTCTGTCGAAAACCCCCAAGTGGTGGCGACCCCGTGTACCTAGAAATACCACCTAAGTATGGACGCAAATACAACTATACCAAATGAACGACGAACCAGCCCTCCTCGCCCTCTATGAGTTGGAAACCAAAGTTCTTCCTCATCTCGAGACGATCAGTCAAGCCGACCCAGCGGTACACCACTGTCTAGAAGAAGCTCGGACTCTACTCCTAAGGGCTCAAGATATTCTTCAAGCGGCTGTAATAGATCCACAGACACACTATACGGAATCTCAGAGATTTTATCACAATCTGGCTCGGATTCTCCCTCTGATGGTTCTACTTGAATCCGTCGCACCTCCACCTCCCGGTCCGGATGAGGGGGGTAATTCACCAGATACGCCGTCTTCA
>UEXM01001388.1_pt1 | contig 20667 bp, 7 predicted proteins | sample 1796661 | NCBI WGS metagenome assembly UEXM01 (sample SAMEA4772469, study PRJEB27181) | metagenome | reverse complement strand
AAATAAGATACAAAAGAAGATCCAAAATCAATAGAAAAATTAAAAAAGAAAATAAAAAAACAATCAATAAAGGAAATAGTAAAACAACTAACACTAATACAATCACTTGAAAAAAAGGCTGTCGATCTAACAAAAAGCTTGAAAGAAACAATAGAATACTCAAATTGGGATTCTTTGACTCAAGCCGAAAAAGAAGCGGCTATCCAGAAAGAGTCTGATAAAGCCCTATTTGCTAGTCTAAATCCAGAAGACCAATACGCACAAGGAACCTTAGGCAAAGCCTTGGGAAGCACCCAGCAGGCAATTACAAGAGCATATGTGGAAGCCATAATGGAGACAGCAGAAATCCAAGAAATAATGTCAGCATTAGACAATGTCCCCGGAATGGATTTGATAGGTAGATTCGTGGGTACATTTAAGTGCCCCAAAACTCACTACATTTTTCCTCCAATTGATAGTTTTTTAAATACTTTGACATTTGATCCATGTGGTGACGAACCGTTAGATTTGGCATTACCAGAAACTGAAGATATCCCCAATTTCAGTGGATGGTCTTTGTTAAAAGGGCTTGTTAATTCTTTTATAACCGCATTAAAGGTAACGATTAGAGAGGCGTTTATGGCCTTAATGGCGAAGCTGGCACAATTGATAGACGCCAGCATATGTCGCTTAGTGGGCGGACAAAATCCTCTTGAAATAGGGAATCTATTAGAATCTATGGGAAGAGAAGATTGTTCAGAATCAGAAATATTGAAAGCTGCTATGAACGCACCTCCCGGAAAAAAACCATTAACAAATGAGGATTACGCAAATTTGGCCAGAACAATATCAAATGCGGGCCCGCTTATACAGCAAAAAAGGGCCTTAGTAGGCGATGGAGAGCAAAATTACTTCAGAAATGTAAAGAATGCTATTGCAACAAACGCACCAGCATTTTCAGATGTGCTATCTAGTCCGGATGCTATAGATGAATTTTTTCAAATGGCGGGAGCTTTGGTGACCCCGGAGCAGTTAAGTAATTTACAAAATGAATTAAATTCTGATCCTGTATTTGAAAATCCAACCTCGAAGTGTATTACCGATGAAGAAAAAGAAGCAGCAGATCAGAGCATACTCGATGCCCTTGGCGAGATAGGGCAAGAATACTTAGACCAAGAGAATCAGAATAACATAAATAATGCGGAGCAAGTTATAGATATAGCCTTGAGCGGCCCAGAAGGCATTGTTCAAGACATTTTAGATAAAGCTTTATCCAAAGACCCGGATTGCCAAGACAACATAAATTCAGACAACGTAGGCCAGATTATGAAAAAGGCCAGAGAGACAGAGAGTTTTAAAGCGGTTAAAAGCGGAATCTTTAAAAGAATTCAAAAAGCTTTTTTGGATGATGTGATTGACTGGAATCTATTAGAGTTTTTTGATAGTCCCGGGATTTTAGGCACTATTTTGGCCGACAGCAAGGGTCGCACATTAAATTATTATAATTTTTATCGCAATTCTCCGTTTTTTATAAAATTCTTTTTACCAGATGCTGGTAATTTACCAGAAACAGTTGGGTTACAAATGAGAGAATATTATTTAAAAAATAATTTAGCTTGGAAAGGCGGAGAGGCAGAGGATAGCCTTATTATAGATTATACAAACGGAGAATACGGAGAAAAGAATGCGTTTAATTCTAGGATCAGACTGAACAATAACCCAGATGCAGACTCTTTAGAATATCAATTATCACTAATAACACCAGAATTTGATGATCTTGAATTGACAATAGAAGAGGAAGTAACAAAGCAAAATTTACAAGCAATCAAAGATCTAGAACCTTTTTATGATGGAAATGGCAATTCCAATTACAGAGTAAAGCTTTTTCGGGCAATGATAGCAAATGCTTGGAGAATGTTTCCCAATCCTGAAATAGAGGATTTCGCTGTGCAGGATATGCTGGATGGCCTTAATTCAATTGCACATGAAAAATTTATGAAAAAGCTATTGAGTGATGAAAATGGACAAATACCACAAGGATTTTTATATGGCTGGAACCCTGTTGAGATAACGGCGGATGATTTAACATATGTTGACCCTGAAGATGGCGCAACAGAATACACCTACTCAGAAGAAGAGCAAATCTTAGGAAGGAGCCTAACAAACAACCCACGAGTTAATTTCTTAGATCCAGCACAGCATGGAGGAAGTTACAAATCCCCGTTTTATTATATACTATCAGAAGAAAAATCAGGTTGGTCAATGTTAGCAAAAAACATAGTCTCCACAATACAGGGCTGTGAAGAAGTAGATTCTAATTTTTTATTCTTTCAAGATATAATGGATAAAATAGAAGAAGAAGAGTCCTCAATAAAGGCAGACGAGAGGCTAGAATTGTCCCCGGAGTGTGTTATAGAAAAACCATTTGATAAGATTGCTAGCCCATCTACATTAGCCACTATTGGTGGTGTAGTAACTGCTACAATTAGAATGCATATGGTTGACTATCTCTTGAGAACTTTCGCAATCAATAGCAATGTAGATTTATCAGTGGAAAGGAATTATGGTAAATCAATTTCCAAATTAATGGCAAATAGAATGAGAGGAAGCTTGATAGAGCAAAAGTCGATTTGGACCTCAACATATGAGGGCTACGCTTATTGGCTATTATTCTTAGAGCAAGCGGCGCAATTGCTTAAAAGAAAAATAGATTCTGATGAAATACCTACGAATCCTAAAATTGAATCATTGTTCGAAATATTAAACGAAGCTCAGAAAGTACATAAAACTCCAACTTATAATGACTTAGAATTAATAAAGGATATAAAGGAATTAGATTTCACTAATGATGCTGCCGATGCTTTATTGGTTTCACTAGGAACAGGCGCCCTATTGGCGGCTGGTGGCGCCGGTATGGTCGCTTCAGCAGTTGCAACTGGAGTTGTCGGCATCTCTTTTGGTGCGTTCAAGCTCAGTCAAGCCAGGCTCAGTGCCAAGTTATCGACAATTTATGGTGTCGAGGATCAGTGTATGGAATTGCTGTCTTATTTGATAGACGAGCAGATAGAATTCTATTCTGGGGTTATGGATGAAATAATTTTTCCAAAGCCAAATATTTACGATATATCCAAATATTTTATAGGAGCGTCACGAATGTCAATAAAACAAACGACCAAAGCAGGGATAGCAGACGTTGAAGTGCCCGTTGGTGGAAAATCTAATGTTGATTATGGCTCTGTTGATGGTTGCTCTAGAACAATTCATGAATCTGTTATTAAAGAAGATGAGCTATCACAAGGTGATTTAGAATATTTAGGAAAGAAAGGGGGTTTCTATATTGAAAAATATTTAAGAATAGTTGAAAAGCCGAATGCCATGTCCGTTATATCAGATCGATTGTCGACAATAAGAATTAACAGACAATTCATAAACAATCGTCATAGTTCACTAAAAAACGTAGTGAACGTAGAAAAGTTTAAAAATTTCCTGAGACAAAGCGAAAACCTCATAAATCCAGAGGCCAACGTTTCAGACTATTTTGGCGACGCCAAAATAAATTTAATAGAGGAAGGGTACGAAGGCTCCATAGGAATAAAATTCGGAGTCAGACTATGTCTTGTTCCGCCTAAAAGCTTTAAGCCATTTGAGCCTCTGATAGCAGACAAGCTCCAGTCAATTGCAACGAAAGAGCAGAGCTATATATTTGAAGGCGGGTCTTCTTCTAATAGATTTACTTTTCCAATATGCTCTTTTGAACAAGATGTGAAGGATAACAAATTAAAGTCTTATATAGACTCAAGTGAAAATTTTAATCAAGATCTGAAGTGTTACATTGATGGGCTCACACAAACTAAAGAATTTAGATTATTATTTGATCATATTTTAAATATTAAAAAGGTCCCAAGTATGATGGCACTATATTCTTATTTAAACTTTTATTCTTCTTTGGGGATGGGAACGGATGAAAGAGATTTCGAACCACAAGGAACAGCAGAGGTTGAAGTCGAGGGAATGGATTTGAGCAATTTATTTAATGACACGAGGCACGAACTAAGAAAAATGTTTGTTTCTAATTACAAGAGAGTTGACTTTGATCCGCCGAACGAAGAAGATCAGAATGAAGACTTAGTTGAAAAAGAAACAAGAAAGCTTCTAGCAAAAACTCTAAACGGTTCATTTTTTGGCAGCGGTGTTCCATTTTGGTTAAAGTTCAAGAAAAAGGATCAAAAATTAGATAAAGATGGCGAGCCATGCAAAAATCAATTTGGCGGCTTAGTTAATATATCAGGAGAATCAACTTAAAATGAAAAATTATTCAATAAAATTTCCGCTAGAAGTGGCGCCCGGGGAAGGAACCTTTGCAACTATAAGTGAGAGTGAGATAAGGGAATTAATAAAATTTAATATCAAAAGCACTCTGTTGACATGTCCCGGGGAAAGAAGAGATGACTTGGATTTTGGAGTCTGTTGTAAAAAATATCTTTTCGATTTTTTCTCATCTAGCGAGACCGAAAGCCTACAAAGTGAAATCCTAAATCAGTTAAACGAATATGTTCCGTACTGCCTTATAGAGAGGATAGATATACAGGCGCCAATTGAAAGCCCAAATTCTTTAAAAATATCCATTCAGTACGAAATAACAGACCTCAATAAAAAAGATATTTTCGAGTTATTGTTATCTAGCTAATTGTTTTAGATAATAAGCTATTTATAATAAGAATTGGAGACAAATAATAATGCCAAAAAGTAAAAATGTTAATATTAAATATACTAGTAGAGAATTTGACAGCATAAAACAAGACTTAGTTGATCATGCAAAGAGATTTTACCCAGATAATTATAAAGACTTTACAATGCCTTCTTTTGGCTCCATGGTATTAGATAGTGTTTCTTATGTTGGAGATGTATTATCTTATTATGTTGATTATGCTGTTAACGAATCTTTTTTAGACACTTCTGTTGAATTTAATAATATAAGAAGACACGCAAGGGCAATGGGATATAAATTTAAAGGCACTCCGTCTTCTTTTGGCACCATTGCTTTTTTCATATTATGCCCAGCGAATTCAGAAGGAACAGCACCAGATTTGACTTATTTGCCAACGATAAAAAGAGGCACCGCCCTATCGTCAGATTCTGGTGGAAATTATGTTCTAACAGAGGACGTGGTGTTTAATGACCCTAAGACTCAATTTGTAGCTGCTCGATTTAATTCATCAACCGGGGCCACTACTTATTTCGCATGTAAAATGTTCGGACAAATACAATCCGGCATTTTCGTAGCCACAGAAGTTGATTTAACGAATGAGGTGTTTGAGAGGTTTAGGAAAGTTAGAATAGGAGAAACAACAGTTAGTGAAGTAATGTCAGTATCTGACTCAGAGGGAAATAGATATTATGAGGTTGATAATTTATCTCAAGAAGTAATTTTTGTTGAAACTACAAACAGCGATGCCATAGCTGATGGTGTTAGGTCAATTATGAAACCTTTTGTTACAACAAGAAAATTTGTAGTCTATCAGGATGATACTGGTACTTACATTCAATTTGGCTTTGGTTCTCAAGACGATGACTCATCTGCCATTATAGATCCTTCAAAAGTAGCACTAAAGATGCACGGCAAAAACACAATAAGTGATTTATCTTTTGACCCAACAAAACTCTTATCTACAAATAAACTTGGTATATCACCATACAACACCAAACTAAGAGTAACCATGAGATTAAATGAGGGAGGCAAAACAGCCGCAACAGCCAACTCAATCAAGACTATCACAGATAGAACAATAGAATTTGATGACTTGGTTTCACTATCAACACCACAAGTAAATGTAGTTGAGGCTTCACTGGAATGTATCAACGAAGAACCAATAAACGCAGCCAGCACAGACATTACCAACGAAGAACTAAAACAAAGAGCCAAGGCATATTATGCAGCCCAAGATAGAGCAGTTACGAAGCAGGACTATGAAGCATTAATCTATCAGATGCCAACAAAATTTGGAGCAGTAAAGAGAGCAAATATAGTAAACGACCCATCATCAACAAATAGGATGATCAGTCTGTATGTAATCTCAGAAAATAACAATGGTTATTTGGCCGGCACATCACAAGTCATAAAAAATAATATTAAGAATTACCTCTCTCATTATATACCTATCAATGATTCGGTAATGATAAAGGATGCAATTGTTGTTAATTTTGGAATTGAATTTTTAGTAATGAACGATAGAAATTACGATGCAGACTCAGTTTTATTCAGGTGTCAACAAAAACTTGTAGATTATTTTAGTGAAACATTGTATATCGGTGAGCCGCTATATCTAACTTTGATATATGAGTTGCTTAATGATGTTGAGGGTGTGTACGATGTTAAGAGGGTCAAAGCTTTCAATAAAAATGGAGGCTCTTATTCTTCTACAAACTATAATCTCGACAGCGCCCTTAGTAAAGATGGCACCTATATTAAGGTGCCGAAGAATGTTATTTTAGAATTAAAATTTCCTAATTCTGACATAAAAGGAACAATAAAATAATGGCTATTAAAAAATATTACGCAGATGCTGATAACACAATTACAAACGCATATAAAGAAGACTTCAACACTAGAGGAACTGGTTCTAATATGGGACAAGCAGATATCCTTGAAGTTTTTTCTTTATATGCACAAAGGGACTCTGGTTCCGCTGAAATTTCCAGAGTATTAATTCAGTTCCCTGTATCCGACATTTCAGCAGACAGAACAGCAGGAACTATTCCTGCCAGCGGAAGCATGTCTTTTATTCTTAATTTGTATAATGCTGAACACGCAAGAACATTACCCAGAGATTATTATTTAACTATTGCTGCGGCATCCGGCTCTTGGGAAGAGGGACGAGGCCTTGATATGGAAAATTACGCAGACCTTACATACGACAAAATAGGATCTAATTGGATTAATAGAACTGGTTCTATGCCATGGTCTAGTGAGGGCGGCGATTGGTATACCGATTCAAGCTCCTCTTTCACACAAAGATTCGAAATAGGAACTGAGAATATTGAACTTGATATCACCACTCTGGTAGAGCAATGGATCAACAGTGGTGGCAATGTCCTTGGTTCAAAGGGCAATCACGGACTTATAATAAAATTAAGTGCTAGCTACGAAGCATCCAGTTCTACAAATCTTGCGGGACCTGTGGAATCCTATTATACTAAAAAATTCTTTGCAAGGTCTTCTGAGTTCTTCTTTGATCGTCCGAATATTGAAGCAAGGTGGGACTCGACACGGCGGGACAATAGATCTAATTTTTATTTTAGTAGTTCGATGGTGCCAGCATCTGAGAATATTAATACGCTATTCATGTATAATTATATTCGTGGCAATCTAAGAGACATTGTCAATAACTCAGCCAAAGCACCAACTCTTAAATTATATTATTCCTCGGGGTCTGTCCCAGAGGGAGACGCCTTATATTTTAGAAACTCTAGTGACGCTGCTGTTAATTCACTAACAGCAACAAGGGTTTCGACAGGGATTTATAAGGCGGATTTCTCTGTAACCAATAGCGCAACTACTAGCACCTATCCATATCTTGTTGATGTTTGGTCATATGCTAGCGAGGAAATTCACACTGGGTCTTCTATATCTCCGCTTACTTATGGTTTTTCTAATATTAACCCAAATGGGTCATACGTTGTAGCAATGCCCGGACTGAAAGAGTCGTACTCTAGAGGACAAACAGAGAGATTTCGATTATATGTGAGGAATAAAAATTGGTCACCAAACATCTACACGAAGGCCAAATCAACCCCTGAGACGCTTTTAATAGAAAGTGCATCATTTCAGATTGTTCGCCTTTCAGACCACAGAGTTGTTATTCCTTTTGGTACTGGATCACAAAATCACACCTTGTTGTCATATGATAGTTCTGGAAACTATTTTGATTTAGATATCACTATGCTTGAATCCGGGTACTCTTATGGTATAAAATATTCTTTTTACGAAGACTCTTTATCATCATTCAGAGAGCAACCCCAATTGTTCAAGTTTAAAGTTGATGGCAACCCACATGTTAAAGTAGAGGCTGCTGACAACTCCGGAGAAGCCTCAGATAGTGGCGGGTCTTTCATTGGTGGCTTCACACTGAGAGGTGGATAAAATGAGTATAAGAGATCTTTTTAATAAAAAACCTGCCTCGTTTGAATCTGCTCTAAGCGGTGCCTCTAAAATAGAATCAGTGGACTATGCGATAAACAGAATAGAGGAAAAGAACACTTTTGTGCCGCTTTTGGATTTTGCTAGTGCTTCCAATTTCGCAAAATTCGGATCAGCCGAATTATACTACGAATATTCAATTAAAAGAGTTCATGACAATTATCCTTATGATGGCTCCAAAAATGAAAAGACTTTGTTTAGAGCTTCATCGTCTTATCTAGATAAGTGGATATATGATAACAAATATCCAAAATCAACAGGGTATGCTAATTTTTCAAATGGCGGCTGGGGCTTGTTAAATGGGTCCATGGTAAACGAATATGGATTATCAGCAGACGTTGAATATATCTACGCAAGAGGGGGATTGCACACGGCCTCATCTGGTATGATTGGAAAGCCGCTGCACAAAACATTCTCAGACTCAGTAATTTATGATTCTGTAACAGGTAGGTCTAAGACTTTTAAATTAAATGTTCCAAGCGGGTTTACTGTTGAGTTCTGGTTGAAAAAAGATTCATTCGATTTGGCTAAGACAAAAAAAGAAGTAATCTTGGATTTGTGGAATGGTGAAAATTCCTCGTCCTCTGATTATGGTCGCTTTACTTTGGAATTATCCGGCACTCTACATGCCGAATTAGGAACAGATACATTTAGAGTAACTCTCCAATCGGGCTCTAATGGGGTTTTTGACGGAGTTATTGGTACAACTAGTGTGACTACCGGGTCTCTATCATCATGGCACCATTACGCCTTGTCGTTCGTTTCTGGGGTTGCTGGGGTTACATCTAGAATGTATGTTGATGGAGACTTAAATGAAAACAAAACACTAGGATCTTCCGGCCTTAATGAAATAGGCGGTTTGATAAACGGATATATAGGAGCACTACAAGCTAGCCCGTCTTCTAGTAACGGGGCTCAAACTCAAGAACAATTGAAATACTATGGTAAGCTAAACGCTAGCGTGGACGAGTTCAGATTCTGGAACACTAGAAGAACATCAGAACAAATATATGATAACTGGTATAGAGACGTTGGTGGCGGAACCAACACTGATGATGCAAATTTAAGTTTGGGACTATATTATAAATTTAATGAAGGTATTATTGGAGACACAGAGTATGATTCTGTTGCGCTAGATTACTCAGGTAGGATTGCAAATGGAACTTGGGTTGGATACTCTTCCGGAGCCAGAAATACCGGCTCTGCTTTCGTTTCTTCTTCTTTATCAATTACGGAGCCCGGAGATCCCATAATCAGGAGCAACCACCCAGATATAGTTTCATTAAAAGCTGAAATGAAAAGTAGCGGCTCTATTTGGGATGTTACTAACACGTCAATGTTGTATACGAATACTGTACCGGATTGGATTAAAGAGGAAGATGAGAGCGACGGAAATAATAATGTTAAATTTATTTATCAAGTAATGTCAAGCTATTTCGACACTCTTTATGCTCAAATTCATGGAATAGACAAATTACAAGATAAAGTGTACCCGAGCAAAGAAGGAAAGCCAATTCCGTTTTCTAGAAAGCTTCTAGAGAGCAAAGGTGTTTTAGTTAATGATATTTTACTAAACGCAGATTTATTAGAAAAAATCGATGGTGTTGATGATAACAAAAACAAATTCGAGAAAGATCTAACTGATATTAAAAACCTGATTTATACAAATTTATACAACAATATAGACTCAATTTTAAAGTCAAAGGGTACGGAAAAGTCCATAAGGAATACTCTAAGGTGTTTCGGTATTGACGATGAACTAGTAAAATTAAATGTATATACTGATAACGGAACACATTATTTTAAAGATAAATACAGACACACATCACTACAAAAAAAATACGTTAATTTTAATTCTACAAGTCACTTTAATGCTTCAATATTCCAAACGTCTTCTGTTAATAACGTTTTTACTTTTTTGACTGGCTCTGACAGTTTAAAAGAAATAAATTCCGCCTACACAGCAGAAATTTCTATGTTGGTACCAAAAAAAGCCAATTTGTTTGATGAAGCCTTTTTTAGTACCCCGTTCACTCAATCTTCTGTATTTGGAGTACATGAAGCAACGCACCACACTACTGACTATACTTGGGACGCCTCAGACACAGCAAACTTCCAAGTCTATATAGTGCGTGACAAAACAAACTCAAGCAAGGCAAAATTCCAAATTAAAAACACCGCCGGAAGTATAAATTTAACTTCCAGCTATTATTCAGATTTATATAATAATGAAAATTGGAATTTAGCCGTTCGAGTAAAACCCTCTAAATATCCATTTCAAGGGAACGTTGTTGAACATGGAGATCCAACTTTTCAATTAGAGTTTTATGGCGTTACTCATGCTTTTGGAGTTGTTAACAACGAATTTTTGTTAACGGCAAGTCTGGACTACGCTACCGGCGTTGCTTTTTTAACAAAATCCAAGAGATTTTATGTCGGAGCACACAGAACAAACTTTACCGGCAGCGTTTTACAACAAACAGATATAAAGGTGGGATCTTTTAGAATTTATCAAGATTTTTTAAGTGATAGTGTTATAAGACAGCATAATATTGACCCTTTGTCTTTCGGGCAAGACAAAACAATTGGCTCAACAACAATGTTTGCTACCGATATGTTAAATACTCATGTTCCAAGTTCTGAATTGGTATCAATAAATTGGGACTTTGAGACTGTAACAACATCTGATGGTACTGGTAATTTTATAATAGATGATTTTTCAAGTGGCTCTACCACTAGCAAGTTTGGATGGATTGACAATGCTTCGAGGCTTGAAAATCGGGGATATGGGTATGGATTTCCCGCCAGCAGTACCAATGTTGTTAAGAACGAAATTATTTTTGCCGGCAGAAAACAATTACCAGAGATAGCATATTCTTCTGATAAGGTAATTATCGAAGATGAACAACACAAACACTTTGTCACAGATGACGATGTTAGTGATAATTTTTATTCTCTTGAAAAGAGTATGAATCAAGTTATATCTGATGAAATGATGAGGATGCTGTCTTCTATTGTTGAATTTAATAATCTAATAGGAAAAGGTACAGACAGGTACCGAATGCAATATAAAAATTTAAACTTTCTGCGGTCTCTATTTTATGATAAAGTCGAGGAAGATCCGGATTTTGATAAATTCACAAGATATTATAAATGGATTGATTCATCCGTGTCAATGTTTGTATCACAACTATTCCCAATATCCTCCAGACATTCTCAACAAATAGCTGATGTTGTCGAGAGTCATATTTTAGAAAGAAGCAAATACCAAAATAAATTCCCAATTGTTACATCATATACTGCAACTGAAAACACAATCAAAGGAAGCAGCGAGATTAGATACAACTGGAAAACTGGCCATGCACCTGTTGGTGGCGAAGCCAATACAAATTGCATGTGGCAAAAGTTAAGAAAAGAAAGGGACGATATAACTGAGAGAGAAAGAATTAGACAAGTCATAACGTCTGACACAACAGGCAGTCATATTAATTTAGCAACACCAGCCGGTGTTTCATATCAAGGTTCTGCTTTTGCTCTCCGCAACTTGTCCAGACCATATAAAATTTCCTCGGATTTAAAGCCATCAATACATGGTGGAATCAATTATCCCCCAAACAAAGACAGGGACTTCGTATACCATGCGACACACAGGCACGGGAAGAAGGGTAACTACGGCCAGCCGGTAAATGTACTAGCGGTAGGCTTAGGTACTGGACTTGGAATTAGGCACCAACAAAATTGCGATGATGTTATTGATCCCAATAAAAAAGAAAAAGTTCATTTGAAAGTTGTTGTGGCAAGATACGCAGACAACAAGTATGCTCCTGCTGCTATATCCGACAACGAAGAATACGCCTATTTGACAGACGAATCTAGGTTGCCGATTAATGTTATATCATCTTCTGTTTATGAGGGATATAATTCTATGGTCTCGGGCGGGTATAAGTCTGATGTTATTTTTACCAACATACACTCAGATACCATCGATTTGACTAACGAAATTCCAATGCAAAGCCCTTTTACTGAAAGATGGGTAGGTGGACACCAACACAGACACGTCAACGTGAATCGCTACAATACATCCCTTAGAGATGATGACACCGGTGGCGCCCCACCAAACAATATCGACAATAAGTATACAAGAGAAGAGGCTTGGAGAATTTTCTTGTTTGATAAGTATGATGGTGATGGGACGTTTGGGTTTGTTGGTGCTGATTATGGTGGCCCGTACCCAGACCCAGCCAGAAAGGTTGCTCAGCTTTATCGTGAAGAAAGAGCAAAAAGACCAGTAAATATAAAAAACATCCAGTACTCAACAGCCAGCTATAGCCTTGGCAATTACAAACAAAATTATGAGATTATTTCTGCTGGTGGAAAGTTACAAAACAACACATACTTGACAAAGAATCCAGAACAATCAAATTATTTGCCAACCTCAATCGGTAGCATTCTACCAGAAACAACCCACCCAATGTCATTAATTGGACAAGCACCATTTGTTTCTGGTAACGTTTTTGGAACTCACCACAATAACAGACAGCCGGACATTGAGTCTTTAACGCTATTAGAGCCGGTTGTTGGATTTTATTCTAGCGGCTCTTTTACTGTGAGGGGAAAAGATTTTGTTACCGACGGAAACTACATTGAAATTGACGAAGCTGGTAGTGTGTATGATAAACACCGGTTTGTTATAGCCGGCGGAGTTAACAATACCACAACCAGTTCCTTCGGCACAGGAAACAGCGATTTTGAATTTTGGGGCAACATAACAGGAGCAATACAGCAAGCATTAACGGGCGCTTATAGTACTACCTATATTAGTTCGTCTGCTGTTTATGGTGCTGCGGTCTGGATGACCGGCGCCACCGGTGGAGCAGATTATTTGTCTGCTAGTGTTAATAATGTTTCGGCATCAACCTTTTCATTTTCCAGTTGGGTTTATTATAGCGGCTCTAATAGTGGAGATGATTATTTAATTTATAATACATCCAACAATGGTAACGGTACCGCCTTCAATGTACATGTGGATAGTGCCGGATTACGATGTAGGCTGAATTTTAACCAAGTTGGCGGGTCTTCAAAATCCAACGACTACCAGTGGAGATACAATGATTTTGTAGCCGACTATGCAGACAGGTGGGTTCACATGACAATAACTTATAATTCGGCTTCTGCGGTTGACGGAATGATTGTTTACTTTGACGCTGTAAGTGCCTCTTGGACAGGGATAAGCCCAAAGCCAAGCACTATAGGTTATAATGCTCAAGTTAATAGCATAGATGGTCTGCATTTTTTACAAAACCCCACTTTAGCTGCCACTAACTGGCAGGGAGGACTCGATGAACCGATGTGGTGGAATAGAGAACTAACAGCCGCAGAAGTAACAAGGGTATATAATTGCGGTGTAGGCCACACAGCTAGCAGCACCCTGCCGCAAGGTGCGGACATGGCTTTTTGGTATGGTATGGGAGATGGTGCTTCCGACGACATAGCTGATGGTGAAATATTATATAATTCTTTAGATGCCAGTATTAATCGGTTGACCTCTATAAATCCCGGCGCAGATTTGGGATTTGACGCTGGAACCGCCATGACCGCCTCAAGTGCTATCATATCATTAACGGCGACTGTGGCGCAGTCCCCAGATTGGAACGCAGTACTAACAAGAACTGCTGGTTGTAGCTTTATTGCTTCTTCCAATATTGTTGGTGGTGTGGTTCCGGTTACAGGCGACGTCCGTACAGCGCGTGATGTTGTGAACACCATCGTGACATCTTCCGTGACAAACACGGTTATATCATCTAGATTTTCAGCACCCGGCGGAATAGAGATACAATCACCAGCCTATCTTGATGTCTATTCCCGTGAATATTCCGTTCATAACTCTCTTAATTTTAGAAATTTAACAGTGAGGGGCAATAGTAGCGGAGAAGCTGGAACAATAAGATTAAACGACCACCTAGGAAAGAGAGACGGCCTTAGAACTCTTCTATCTCGCCACTCAGGAAAATACGGAAGAGATTCCTTATATGGTGATTTACCGTCCCTTAGTATAAATGGCTCTGGTAGTTACGTAGTTGCGGATGAAGCAAAAACACTCGAAGATATTTTGGATGGTGTGACTAATAAATTTTCCTGTGCGATGTGGTTAAATTTTAGAGAACTACACCCAGCGAATTGGATATGGAGCATAGGTAACGGAGAGTTGTGGATGTATATTACTGAAGCAGCAGGTCTGGGGAAAATTAATATTTGGGACTCCAGAACGACAACTAGAGGAAAATGGGTTAGCTCTAAGGTTATAGCCCCCGGAAGATGGACACATGTAGCTGTAACTTTGGATGCTACTACCACAAACGCACCTGCAATTTATGTAAATGGTAAGGCTGTTGCAGTCACGACTTCACAGACACCAAACGGAACTTTTTCCTTTGGCGACGAGCATGTTTATATAGGCTCTAATCCTGCCACCGGCCTTTACCCTGCTAATGTAAATATAAAAGATTTTTCACTTTGGGGCAATATTTTGTCCGCAGACCAAATTAATCACATTTATAAGGTTGGAAGAGAAAAGGGACTACGAAAGGTCACAGAGTTCGATATTTATGCTGGGCGTCCGTATAATGGACTCTTGATGTGGTATGAATTTGGAAGCGATGACAACGAGGAGAGGTTTGTCGATCTTTCTGGTCACAAAAGACACTCAATCGTTTCTAGAAATGTGTCGGTAAAAGTTGACGACGATATCTCACCTTCACTTATAAAGCAAAATAGAAACAGAAGCCGCAGGCCGACAGACAAGACAACAGAAATCACGGGTCCAATATTTAAAGATACGTATGATAACGGCCATGTGACAAGTTTGCTTCCAAGATCAGATTTCCAATATACATGGATTCGCAAGGCGACAAGAATTAGCAAATCGATTATTAGCGGAAAGCAGAGAATTTATGGATACGCACCGGCAGATGGAATTTTAAGCTCTTCCGTCAGCATAGATGGGGAAAGTGGGTTTGTTCCTGCGATAAATTTCCCAACATTATCAGATATATCAGGAGAATAGAATGGCTTATTATGTAGACTTCGTTGGATTAAATACATTTATATATGAAGTATCAGGCTGGACTGCCTTAGACGGCGACAACTTTCCTGACGGATTTCCCACACAGGCCGCTGGGTTTGCCGTGGAAGGGCACAGCTTGGCTGGTACTGATATGTATGTTGGGCTAAACCATATAGGACAATATACTTTAGATAACAACGTACTTAAAGCAAGACCACAATTGGGATTTTATAAGAATTATGATTTTCCGCTAAATTTGCCACACACCCAGTCATTCTTTCCCGCCCTTATGCTCCACAGAAACGGGCCTTATGGTTGGCCGTCATGGAAACACACAAGAGCATCCCAGATTCCGCTCATCAGAAAGCAAATTAAAAACAATATCTTTACGCATGTGGTTGAGCCGGGACCAGAATTCACAACAGAAAGAGGAAGAGCGCTTCGATCAAAATACGGAAGAATAGAGGCTTTTGTCGAAACACCTGTAATATCTAGATTTAAACCAATCGCAATAAGAGGATCAGCCGTAAAAAGATCGGAAAGATCAGGCGAAGCTAAGAATGAAAGGTTTGAGATAAACTCCTCTTTTGGAAACTCACTGGTGCATTTTAATGATGTTAAGCTCGACAAATATTATGGTTTTTTAGATGCATCGGATGAAGAATATGATAAAATAAAAAATCTCTATTTGAACGATGGACTCGACGACGAAAAATCCCCTATGGATATGTTCGAGTATATAAAGTATACAGAGACCATTTACCCTCCTCAAAAGTACACAAACAAAAAATATACAAGACAAAGAACAACGTTTTCTTTTGATTGGAAAGACGATATCAACACAAGAAGAAAAATTGACGTTGATAATGGCTTTGGGTCAACCCCAGACCAAAGCATATGGCCTCTTGATGTCCCACACCAAACCGCCGGCGCATCTTTTATTTGGGGAGAGATTGGCGGTACTGCTTGGAATGTTAGGTATGGGTTTCTCCAAGAGGAATTCGGCTTTGGCGTATTACAAAACAATTATTCTTTCGGTGCCCTCTCTGTTCCAAGTGTAATCACTAGCAACCAGCTAGACGCTGTAATAAGACCAGCGCCCATATATAACAGAAAACACGCCCTAATCCCATCAGCATCGGTTGTATCCAAGAACGGGATGCATATCGAAGGAGTGACGTATGGAATTATAGCAACAGATCTGTCGGATGTCGAAAACCTTCCCTCCGGAGAAGCAAAATGGGACGCCCCAGAACAAGCCAACAAGAATCCTTTTTACGATTCTTATGATGATTACGTTCAAGATGTTCGACAAAGAGGAAAAGGTCACTCGATTATACCAGAATTTAGAATCAGTAACCACATTCCAACAATTCAATCAGAGGGATATGATAAAAAGTTCTCGAATATGTTTGAGGTCACCGGGGGTCATATAAACTCTCACGGCAGCGATCAAAACAATTTTTATAAGGTTTATTCCACAACAGATTTTTTGAAGCACTTTGAGGTTGTTAGAGAAGATCATAAAGAGTTTGTTGACCCTATGGAAATTAAATTAAAATGTAAAGCAATTAAGAAGTTCTTGCCCTATAATGGCTTTTATCCATGTCAAAGGACAACAGATATGGCCAAGCAATTTTATTCGTCCTATAGCAATTCGGTGCTTGTTGCTTCGGGTACGGCCACAGAGTGGCTGACGCTCGAAGACGGAGCAGACATTGGTATTCAAAATTTGTTAGCACCCGTATTCGCTCCCGGAGTTTTGTTTAATTCTATAAAGAGTGGCGTAGCTTGTGATTATCCTATTATAACTGGTAGTAACTTGTCAATAGCTAGCAAAAAAATACTTGAAGACGGAGACAATTATTATTTAATGGCTGCAAACGCTGTGACAAAACCAGAAATTTTTGATAGAAGAATTCCGTTTAAGGCTATAGTGGAACCCCAAGCATATTTAGCGGATTACGCCTTGGTATGTAACGAGCCACATCATTATGCAAATCACTCGTCTTCGTGTGTGTGGGATGGCTCTGGTGACAATCTTTATAGAATGATGGCGCACAATTTTCTCGCAGAGGTGCCAAACTTCTTTTTACAAGGGCAGCAATTCACTTCAATTTATTCTGAACCTTCCAACAACCCAAAAGTTGGTAATGTCAAAGAAAATGAAATTTACACAATGCGAATTAAAATGTATAAAACTGTACATAGTTCATCCGCAGGCCTTTTCTCTGGATCTACTAATGTCTCAGAATTTTTTACACCACCGCAGTATTCAGATGATGTAAAAGAGAACTTCACGATGTATTCTAGACCAAGTGCTTTTGGTCCCCCAAGTAAAGCAACGTCGTCATTTGCTATTCATACAACTGGGTCAAACTCAGACCTTGGAGAAAATTATCCCTTCACGCCCCCTTATTATTATGGTCAAGCGTGGGCAGATATAAAATTTACCGCAGACGCAACAAAAAAATATACAATCAATGAGATAATAAAAAATTCAGAAGTTAAATATTGGAGATTTATTCATAGCGGTTCAACCTCTGGTGGTATTCTGGTGGACACTCCTGCAACAGAAGTTAATGCCCTGTATAACCTTAATGCAATGCAACTATCGGCATCAGTCAATTTATTTGCCATGGGCGATGTAAAATCCGTAGATCTCCTCGACGACGCAACCTCAGACAAGGTCAATGTTGCTGTCGATATTTCATCAGCCGAAAAAGCCCGCTGGATCATACAACCCCATTTTGAGACCCCTATGCTTAATTTTAATCATTATTCTGGTTCTGATAGTTTAACGTTACCACGATTTGGATCAGGTTCGGTGCCCCGAGGTATGTGGCACCAGTATGGCAGATTAGAAACAGACCCAGCGAAAGGTGTTTTCATGGAAGTCACAGACATCCCCCAGAACTTTAGAATGAAAGTGTCCGGCAATGTTAACGATAAGTCTCTTAAAACGCTCTGTGGTTTTAAAAATGATAGAAAGCGCCTTGGTCAGGTCGCCACGTCAAAGACTATTAGTGAAGCTGTTGTTGCTATTCCTTTTATTGAAGAAGAAGGGCAAAGAAAGTTTTTTAATTTGGACCCTGCAACAATTAGATTCACTAAAGAAGCAAGATCTATGGCCGGCGAAGGACCAGTTGGTCAAAGTGTTTTAGATATGGTAGATAAAATGAGAAGGTTTGTAATTCCACCATCGTTTGATTTCGTACACAGAGAAGATATTGATCCAATAGCCATGTATATTTTTGAATTTAAGCACACCCTGACTCAACAAGACCTAGCAGATATGTGGCAAAATCTCCCACCAGCCATAGGAAGATCTTTTGAGGAGGAAGAGGTTTCCGTCAGTCATAGCTTGTTAGCACACGAACTATTGGGCGGCGGCAAAACAATAATAAATCAAGAAAAACAAAAAGGAAACCCGCTCCCAGAAAATATTAAGTGGATGGTTTTTAAAGCGAAACAGAGAGCCGAGACAAATTACTATAATAAGGTTGTAGGCGAAGAGCAAACAACAGTTGCTGGTACAAATAGAAAAGACTTCCAAAGCAGAAGATTAGCAAAACAAGCAGCCTCTATTTTAAGGCCGGAAGGGTATGATGTCGACTTATCATATAATTGGCCTTATGATTTCTTTTCGCTTGTTGAACTAGTTAGCTTAGATGCCGAGGTAACCCTCGCAGACACAGAAACCCAAAGAGACAAAGATGAAGTTTATGTTCCCAAGAGAGGCAAGAGAGGCGTACAAGGCCTTCCGCCACGAGCACAAGAAAGAAATCAACAGCAAGGTGAAACTATCTCTGAAGAGGAAGCACAGGAGACCATCAGTAGTCTTAGGCCCGGTGGATTTTTTAGGTAATCATTATGACCTTTTTCAATAAAAAAGAAGACGTTATTAGTATGGAGCTAACACCTTATGGGAGAAAGCTATTATCCCATGGTAAACTTATGCCGGCATATTATGCATTTTATGACGATGATATATTATATGACTCTGATAGGGCTGGATTTACTGAGACAAACTCCGACTCTAAAACAAGGATTTTGACCGAAACAATTTCGATGAAGCCTCAAGTTGCTAACTTCGGAGTTGAAAGTAACCTAAGTAATGAATATTATAAAACAATTGATAACCACATGCCGTATCCGATAGGAACCAGCGCAATGACAGATAAAAAATCTGCTGGGTGGGAATTAATTATGTTGCAAAAGGAAATAGATAGCACCGACCTAACATCTTCTTTGAATTCTAGCATCTTATCTATACCGCAAATTAATTGTAAAATAGAATTCACCATGTCTAATGGTAACTTAAATACGTTCATTGGCGACCTATCTGATCTCTCCAACTCGTATGACTTGCAATTTGATGTTCTTGGTAATTTTATAAAATTAGAAGATGAACAAATTTTGTTCTATCTATCAGAAAAGAATGGTTTTGTAAATAATGACTCTTTTGAGGTTGAGGTTTATTTGTATGAAGAGGATGAACTAAACTTAAAGAAATTAAATTTTATTCCCAGACACGAAGTGGTAGTTAATGATTTGTTGCAAATGTCTCCGTCGACCACTATAGAGCCAACGCCTGATCATGTAGAATATTATATTAATTTGTTGTTAGATAGTGAAGTACCAGATGAAGACATATGTGAAGGAATAGACAAATTAAAAGAAACTAGTATTTATTTAGATCTAGAATTAAAATGCCCAGACAGAGATCAAGAAGGGACAAATATATATGCTTCAACTCTTGGTGATGTAGAGGAGTGTGATTAATGTTGATTGGTAAAGAGGTGCTGCCCAATATTTATATTAACAACATAGGCGTTTTTGATGATATGGTGGAATTGGTTGTTTTTTGTGTTGATTCGACTACTAAGCCCACTTGGAGCATTAAAGATACATTAAAAAGAGAGTTAGAATTAAAGATAGTTGCGGTAAACGACACAAACCTCGCAGCAGCCATAACCAGCGGATCAAGTAGGTTCGGAAAGTTATCAAACAACACACAAACCTTATTAGTATCGACAATGTCCACAGTCGAAATTGTATCAGAAGATAGCTTGTTTTATAACCATACTATATTTTATAAAAAAATAATGTTTAAAGTTGATAATCAAATAGAAAATATGACTTTGTTTGCAAACTTATTTATAGAATCAATAAACCTCGAAGGCCCAACAGCATCAGAAAACGTGGTAAGCCAATCTAAGATTGTAAACCAGTCGCTTTCCTTTTTCAAAAATAATTTGCAATATTATGGAGCAATGCACCAACATGAAGGTAACTTTATGGAAGGTGCGTTCCACTCAGAAAAGTATCATAGTTCTTTAGAAAGTAGAAGTGTTCCAAATTATAAAATAAAAGATTTTAGAACAAAGCAATACCCTGTTAGCGAACAAAAGAAAATAAATAAGGT
>UEXM01001382.1_pt1 | contig 20710 bp, 13 predicted proteins | sample 1796661 | NCBI WGS metagenome assembly UEXM01 (sample SAMEA4772469, study PRJEB27181) | metagenome | reverse complement strand
CCATAATCACACTCTCAATAATACCAGAGCGAGCGTACTCTTGCAAGACATTTCTAACAATCTTTTCCTGCTTCTTCTGAACCTCTGACATAATGGCGGTGTCGCCCTGAATGTAAATCACTGTCAGCCTATTCTTGTTCAGCTGCTCCAGCAGGCGCAGCGAGCCTCCAGAGATCTGTCCGGATCCCGCAATGATGACACTAACGTCCTCGTTGCTGAATTTGAGTTTCCTACGGAGGTTGGGGAAGTTTTCATCATAGTCCTCGTGGCTGGACTTCTTTCGGATTGTAATATCCGCTGATTCATCTGTATCAATCCCAAATGTCTCATACTGGGGGAATTTGGAGAATGCTTTGGCAATATTGCAACCAGCTTTGCCTAGACCTACCACTATCATTCGTCATCTACCCATTCAAGAATAACACCCTGGTCAAAGCCGCCGCGCAGGATGCGCTTAGAAGTAGCCTGGGCCATGATCATGCTATCCCGGATGTCTAGCTTGTCACAGAGAAAGTGAAAGATCTCCATTACATCAGCTGCCTCCTCTGCGGAAGGGTCCTCTGTGAATTCTTGAATCTCTTCGTGGAGCTTCTTGAAGGCATAGGAAAGGAGTTCCTCTTCGTCTGCCTTACGCGTGGCAAAGGACTTGCCGTCGTCTGCAATGATGCCGGGGATGCGATCCCTTACTAGTTTTTGATAAATCTTCTTCACAGCTTTAATTCCTTCATTTCTCCGAGATTCTTACCCGCGGAGACATTAACCTTGAACATATCATAACGGGTTTTCTTGAAGGTGTCAAGTAGATTCAACAAATCATAGCGATCTTCTTCGGCCAAATCAATATAGACCGCATCGTGAATCAAAAATGAAATATAACTCTTCTTTTCCCTCAACAACTCAAATACCTTGTATGCCTGCTCATGCACCATATCAATAGTGGTGCTTTGAACGATGTAGTTAAGAGCATGATGCTCATCTACATTATCTATTATTCTACCATAATCTGTCTCAATTTTACAGCCATCCCAGTACTTATTTCGCACTAAATCCTTGCTATAAAGTCGCTCTAAGTCCTTGTTTTCTTTACTAGAATACAGCCACGCAAAAGTCTTCGTCTTAGCTTCCTCACGAGTCAGCTGGGCTCCAAAAATGTTCTTTACATTCCAGTCATGAATGTCGTTTTGGGGCTGTTCAACGCCAGCCAATGCCAACAGTACTCTTAGCTCTGCGGCGTTAAAGTCCAGTTCAACCAAATAGTCATTAACAGGCTGAATACAAGCTCGGAACTCCTTATTCATTGTCAGAATCGGAAAGGTGTGAGGGTGGGTAGAGAGTCTGCCTGTAATCGTCCCCCATGGGTTATAGTCACATACGTGTCGCACGTTATGGAGGGTGCGGTGGAAGTTCATACCGCGGACTGAGCTTAAAAGGTGCTTAATGGGGTTGATATTGATGTTTAAGTGCCGGGAGCGGATATCAACGAGCATCTTATTGAGATTTAGCATCTCGTCATGATTCTTAGGTCTCGGAAGATTCTCAACTACATGTTGGGTAATCTTATTTTTGGCACTTAGGTACTCATAAAGGAAGTATTCGGGCAATACGTCATAAAGGCAATTTTCATGCAAAGAAAGCTTGGCAGTGTTGAAGGCTCTCAGACACGATTTAAGCGTCTTCTTGATCTTTTCCCAGTCCTCCTTCATATCTTCCGGACAAACGTCTGTAAGAGGCGCTCCTTGGCTGTAGATGCGTCCTAGCTCGTACGCCTCACCGTGCATATGCTCGGACATCTCCCAAGTGGTCCCTTGGGAGGGTACATTGCCTGTTGAGTGAATGTGGTTGTCGGCGAAATATCCGACGCAATCTTTCTTATGATCCAGAACCTGAAAAAGCAAGTTTTCTCCTAGTACAACTGCTGGCTAACTGCTCCAGCTGTACTAATATTACCAGATCTGGCCTGATTGTCAAGCCCTTGTCGCACAATTTCTTGATTTAGCATCAAGTAGCTCACATCATAGATATAATCTCTAAAAATTGTATTGATGTATTCTGCAACGTTCTGAAGGGGCGTTATTGTGCTATCGGGGGGCGAATTATAGATGGTGGCAATTTGACGTTCTACTTGTTTTAGGTTTTTTATCGGGTTATTTACCTCATTGGATCGTAATTCGAGGTAAAGGAGAGCCATAAACTTATCGGTCAATAATGTATCGACGCCCACTGTGGCCCCCAAACGAGTGCGTACCGTGACGGTCTGTTCTCCGCAGGCATTAAGAGTAATATCATCATAAAGTGGGCTCTGCTCCTGAAAGCGGGCATACGAGGTAGTGATAAAGGACCTTAATAACTCTATATCTGTTAGGTATGTTGGCTGATAGTAGAAATCAAAAAATGTATCTTTAGTTGGAATGACGAAATCATTGGTACGATAGTTCGTTAAATAGGGCATAATGGCATCGCTGAAGAGATCCGCGGTTAGGAGCCATGGCAAATTTTTATTAACAGTGAATCCAAACTTTTTCGCAGCTTTTATATAGAACGAAAAGTTAGGGTCCTTAATATAATTATCGTATTTATACGTATCGTCCGCAGGGCGTCCTAGCTCTATAGCCACCGAGAGTCCAGAACTTAAGCTATTGACAAACCCACCCAATAAATAATTAGAGCGAGTTACAGGGAGAGCTTCAGATAGATTCTTGAGATATCTTACTAGTTGATTGGCATAAGTCTGAAAATCAGTTGCCTTGTTGTAGTCTCGCAAACTCATCCTATTAACAAAGGTCGTGTGAATCTGGTCCAAGAACTTCATGTACTGTGCAGATGAATCAGAAAAGCCCTGAACAGCTTTCATGTTTGTTATGGTCTGGTTGCCGGTGCGATTAAGGGCGCCAACAATGACTCCCTTTTGCATATGCGCCACGAAGGCATCAAATGCATCAACCACAAAGTTAAAAGCTATAAGATTAGGATCGATACTATTTTTAAAAGACTTTAAAGTGGCTGGGATGGGGGTGATCGTGTTTTGTAGAGGATCCACCAATCCATAGAACTGTTTATCGTACCATGTATCTAAGGGTTCTACTAAATAACTGGGATATACAGCATCTTTGTAATATTCTCGCTGGAAATATAAAGCATAAGAGCTAAGGGAGTTTTTTCCAAGCGGTGTTGTGGGATTATTAGGGGGCATTTTGTATTAGTCGTCTCCAAACGGGCTAAACACCTTGGCGATGTCGCGCTTAAGGATGGTTATCGCCTGCGATCCGAGATCGATCAGCTGCGCTCCGCGAACATGCACTCCGGTGTAGGAGGAGCCGAATTTTCGTTCGCGCTCTAGTTCCTCTTCGGCTGCTTGGCGCGAGGCTGCGCTCGTGGGATCGACAGCGCGCTCATCGACGCGAGCTTGGTGGCGAGCGGCGGCAATTCGACGATTGTCGCGCGCGGGGTTTCTTTCAGGAGGGGGAGTTTCCCCAATGACATTAAGCATGGTAAGTGAGTTATCGGGCTGAGCAAATTCGATGGCTTGATGAAGCGCGTCGATATTAGTATCAAATCCGTCTGGAGTGAGTTTAGATCTCACCCCAGTCACTAGATAGTAGCCGTGAAGTCCGAGATAATCAAGCTGTTGAGTATCGGCGTCTAATAAGGTTGGGTTAATATAAATATACATGCCATTCTTATATAGATTATTTCCCACTAAATCTAAATTCGCTGAGTAGAGTTCTCGGAGCTGCTCGGCACCTAGGGCACCTTCTCGTTGGATCTTAGCTTCTCGCAAGAGGGGCTGGTCTTCTCGGGAGAATTTGAGCGTTTTGAGGAGTCCGCATGATGCTCCAATATAATGATGGTAAATACCGCGGTTAAAGTCGGCATCATAGTCTCCTCGAAGATTCCTGGGGCGCCCGTCTGTTGGCATCAACACAAGTCCTTGGCGGACATGAGATGTGGGAGTAGAGGGAAGAATATCGCTCCGGCGGGCCAATTCCGTAACCTTGGATTCACTAGTTACTTCAAACCAGGATGGTCCCGAGTTGGTGTCGTCCTGATATGCTACGGGCTGGGCATCAAAGCGTTGTTGTAATGTGAGGTCGAGCCCAAAACAAGCTTTTCCTAGGGCACGTGTGACCAGCTCTGCGCAAAGTTGCTTAATGAAGTAAAGAAAATAATATGTTGGCCTCATTGGCTTCACCACTTTATTTTTAAAAAACAGTTGGAATGCGTCAAGGGAAATAGGAATGTCTCCAATATTCATGATATTACTAAACTGATTGGCCGTACTAAATGTCTCCGGATCGCTAGCTATCAACTGCTGCATAAACTGAGCATCATTAAGGTTACCGCAGAGGAGTTCCTCTTCTAGGTCTTTTGCTTGAAATGCTACGAGAGGGTTAATGACATCAACATCCGATAAGAACATATCAAAATGAATTTTTTCGCCTCCGTTGTTTTTTTTCATTTGCTCTATAACATTATCAATCAAGTCGCCCAAATAAAAGAAAGGAATTGCTGTGGTATCTGAAGAGTTGCTAATTTGATCATATCGTGCTGTCTCATTTTCGGAATATTCTTCTGCGGCATTTGCTTCACTGTCATTTTCGGCGTTTCTGATAGCCTCCAGTAGTGTCAGAGTATGTCGGCCGGCGTCAGCGAATTCCAAGGTACCGGTGTTAGGGTTCAGGCGCCTTTTTGCGCGAGCGGCTCGTTGTTCTTCGGTGAGTTTGTGCCAAGGGGTAAGCTGAAATTCACGGGGATCTACCATGAGATAATGAATCTTTGAGTTCGAAGGTTGTGTGAGCTCTTCAAGAAGTTTTCTATATTTAATCAACTGGTTTTGTTGTCGTAAGCGCTTCTTCTCTTCTAGCAGTTCTAAGCGCCGTTCGTTTTGCGTACTGGTTCGGTTATCAGCACCGAGATCGTCGATCTCCTCCAGTTCTTCGTCGATATCTCTGAGTAAATCTTTATGGGATGCGATATCTTGCGCAAAAATGTCTGCCTTAGGCGACGTCAGAAGTCCCGCTATTCCCGCCTGGTAGTCTATCGTTAGTTCCAGAGAGCCATCCTCATTAAAATTCAAATTATGGCGTACCTGAGTCAAATAGAGAGATACTTTGGTCTGCTCTATAGCCCAACTGAGGGCTGTTGCGTCTATATTAGAGCCCGGGGCGACCCAATCCTCCAAATTATGCGGAGCTGACCAGCCAGCAACCACTTTAAGTCGATATTCCCTACCTTCATAGAGTCTATGCTTATGCTTGGATACTCCGTCGCAAACGGATTCATTCGACCCTAAGGTGCGCTCGCGTTGATCTTCTTTCCTTTTGGCTGATGGGGAATTAATCAGTAAATCCAAAAAGTTGGGCTCTTTATCGCCGGCTTGGGAAGCTCCGCGAAAGAAATCATTGATGCTTTGAAAATAAATAACCAGTTCAGCAGTTATATTATTATCCACTTCTTCAGGCTGAACTCCCTCTAAGGACCAGGAAAAAGATTTAATGCCTGCGCCAGGAATGCGTCCTCGTGAGCCGTCTAGGATAGCAGCGACATCGGCGGGATCGACAAAGTTGGGGATCATTAACTCATTCTCGATCGGGAGTCGAGTGTCTGGATCTATTTTGGGGGAACCGTCCTTATTATACTCAACACGATATATTTTTATAGACGGTACCAGTGCAGCATACACATCCGGGCAGAGGCTTAAGATCTCCTTGATCCGTGCGGCGCGAGAGCTTTGCGGGGCGCCATGATTGAGTATGTTGGGGGTTACTGCGGGTGCGTGTGTCGCGGAGCGCAACTTCATTGTATGCTGGTAGTCTGCCAAAAAGGCGGGGATGGTCGTTCGGGCGGCAGCTAATTCTTCAATGTTTTCCATTAAATAACATTGCATGTCGAAGGGTGTGAGGTTCCGTGCTAGTCCAGCGAGAACTTCCTGGAGATCTCTAAGTGATTCTCCCCGGAGGTCAGCAAGCCGCGGCGCCAGGGGGCGATCAGGGAGGGGATCGTCGGGGGCTACTACACCAAAAAAGTTCAAAATAGCGTCAAACTCTTTCTGCACTCCAGCCTCGTATTCGGGAGTGCCCGGAGCCGGGAAGGGAACCGACTCAAACTCGAAGATGGGCTGCAGGAGAGAATCATAGTCCCGGAGGCGTTGGGGGTTCATAACTGCGTCTATGTGCTGCCTCACAAGCGCCTTCAAAGGGGGTGCGTGGGTATTGGCATAGAAGATCTGCGATCCGGCACTCTTCGCCTGACCCAGTCCGAAGCCACCAAAACTGAATGTTGGGTCGCCTAGAGTCTGGCCAACCTCAATGTCTCCGGGCACAGCGTCCTGTTCGCTCGCAGACATATTATCCCACGCCTCCATGCGAACGGTTCGGATATCATGGATGATACCATCCATAATCGAAACCGAGTTCGACCAATCGACTACAGGGTAGATGGGACCGCCCAATCCGGGTACGAAACAAGTGGCCGGGTCCGTGCAGTCTTTAAGTTCCGGAACGTCTGTGCCATTGTTGGACGTCGCTTCTACGACCTTCAGGCTATCGGCTATAAGCTGACGAGTATCCTGCGCCAAGATAAGTGCTAGTTGTTGGTATGTTTCTGCTAGGTCAGAGGGAACCGTGGGGGTCGCAAGAGCCGTGGTATTAGTGGTGAGGGCGAGACTGGCGTAGTCGAGGGGAGCGCCGGCATTGGTCAAATCTTCCGACCAAAACTGGTATTGATCTGGGACTTCAAAATGCACGCCGTCGGACTGCAGCGTCAGGGTTTGCGTCAGAGGCACCATATCATAATAAGTCAATCCGGTGGTGCTGTTCGCTTTTTCCGCTACCCAATCCCGAACAATCTGCCGTGCGTTTTCATACAATCCATCCGGCTCAGTAATCCATGACTTCGTGGCGGTAGCATATGAGGGGCCTAGCCAGCGAACATCGGATATGCCCGCTGCAGTAATATCGTCCATCCATGCTTGTGTGAGTCCGTGGTATTCAGACTTGGTGAGGTTCCCTTTATAAGCGTCTTCAGAGTCATTGGCGCCAAGTTGTATAACAACAACCGTAGGCTTAAAATTGTCGAGAGCATTCAGAATATCCTGAGAGGGTCTCCCGCCGGTTGAGTGGCTCCGGAGTCCCCAACCGTTCGTGGAAATGACATATAACTCGGGGTCCTCCTCACCGGCTGCCTTGTCATACCATTCGTCCTGGAGGTGTTCGCCGATCCATCCTTTGAGTGTAGTTTGCGGAACGCCGTCTCCATAGCTTGCAGGTCCATTGTGGTTACCTGTCTGGCTATCTCCAATGAGCAGCATACGGACGCCGGTAGGGGACTGTGATGTGGCCACAGAGGTGGAAGGGGCGCCGGTTGTTTGTGATGTACCCCGGGAAAGTTGCCATGCCTTATTATTAAGGTACTGTAAAATAGCTGGGTTTGAAAAGAAGGAGTAGTTAGAGGCGTTCCGCGTGCCGTTCGCGGGGAGTTTGCTGCTCTCCGAATTGAGGATCTGGGAGACGTAAGGTGTCGTCTCCATAAAAGAATATTTTCGTGTGATGTTTGGTTGAGCAACATAATCAACGCCGGTATCATATTCAATATCCTCATCCTGGAACGTGGCGCCCGCAGAGCGCGTGCTGAGCAGTCTAAACTCCTCCGCCTCGACGCGGTAGTCCTCAAAGACTTCGGGGTCGATGCCCGTGAGGAGTCCGGCCTGACGGAAGACCGTACGATTGTCTTTAAAGTGTGATAAGTCTCCTAGTGCTGCTTCAGCTTGCGTTTTATTCTCCACCAAGTCGTTGGTGGCAGCTTTGATCACACTCCTATGCTCGTAATATCCCGCGTCGAATTCGCTGGCTTGTCCGGTTCCCACAAACTTATCATAAGCGATCTGGGCAAACATCGACTTTTGATAGTTGCGGAGCAATTCCCTGAAGGCTTCTTTGACTTCATAGGTGATTATTGATGTTGTAGGGGGTGCTGAACTAGTGGGGGGCATTGATTCTTAGCCTCCCTTAAATGCGCGCAGGCATGCCTCTAGAGGGGTGGGAACATAAATGGTGTCGCCAATGACTATGTTAGCCTCTGTGGGTTTCTGATTAAATTGAGCTATGACCCACCAATAACGCGAGGAGCCATAGTACTGATGCGCTAATTTATAGTATCTATCTCCGACTGCCCAAACATGATGTAACTGGGTGATGGACCTCAGTGCGCGCTGGTCGGGATAGTGAAGGTACGGTGATCCATAGTGCCTGATGGAATCCACCCCACGGGGCTTGATTATGTTCTCATAGAGTTCATTGTCGTTTCGAAAGATTATACGATTGTCATAGCGATTTGTCATTTTGGGATCCTTTAGTCCTCTATTCCGTAATCACGATCAAGAATATCAATAGCGCGCTGCCTGGTAATAGGACCTGGCTCGCGGAATGTGAGTGGAAGCTGTGGGCTCAAGCTCTCGTTATCATCGTAATTTGTGGGGAGCACCTCGTGGATGAACGTGGTTGCTGTTTCGATGGTCTTCGTTGATGGCATGTGGGGGTAACTATCGTTTACATACCTATCTCCGAAGACATAGCCATCATTCAAGGAGTCATATCGCCACCCATTCAGGTGTTGGTGAAGGACGGTAAATTCAAAACTGAGGCTAAGTTTTTTGGGAATATATAAGCTTTGATTGGTGGTGTGGGTCTCTGTTGTTTCAGAATATACTTCAGCGGTGGCGGGAGTGTCACTGATGATGTAGTCGGAAATTTCCGATCGGACATTGAACGGCATCGGGACGGCATTTTCATAACTATAGCCGAATCCGCCTTGGGACATGTCCGGATTGTAGCTAAGTCCGCCTAAGTAGCCTATTAATTGACCACTGGCGGCCGCATCAGTAATCAAGTTTGCCCATTTAAGCCCTATAAGGGGGGCTGCTTGAAGTGTTTTTCCCTGTCGGTCGCGGGATGCATTCGATGATTGTTGATAAACTGGGTATAAAAAAGTTATAAGCTTATTTACGCGATGAAGATTATTTCTAGCCATTTGCAAGTTATCGCTAACCACATCAAATCCTAGTGATATAGTGCGGGAGGTACCCGTAAACGTCGCCAAAGGGTCCATGCGCCCATACACCTTTGTAGGGGTCCAATCTGACGTAAATTTATCATTGAACTCAGTCACCCAGCCCTCAAACTCTGTTTTTTTCCCTGTTGGCATGTGTTCAATCTTAATCTGAAAGAACTCATCGTTTCTCATTCGTGGCATCAACACGGCTTTATTCCTCCCTACCCGTTCCCAAACGGACTGAGGGCTTTGCGTCCAGCGTTGGAATTAAGCCCCTTAACAACTAGTTCATCAATCTTTTCTTGGCCGATATAAACAGCGATTTGCTGTGTGCCCGCCGTTCCGGCGTTCATATTATTTAACTGGCGGGACAAGTTCGCTATAGCATCTGTCAGTTGCTGTGTAACGGGGGCAGAGGTAACACGGGATCCCACAGGCATCTCCACCATCTCCGGTCCATGTTCGCCGACCATGGCTACGGAGGTAGCTTGCACAACGCCTCCGCTGGCGAAGCGAGCCTTAGGCTTGACTGTGGTCGTTCCTCCGCCTCCCCCCATGCCGGCGGAGACGCCGAGCTGCCCGAGACCGAAGCCCGCAGCGCCGCCCAGCGCCGCACCAATGCCGGCATACATCACTGCCTGTTGGAGTGAAAAAGCTGCCATGGTGGCGCCGACGACTGGTATCGCAGCTGTAAAGGCCAGCATCAGCCCAATTCCAGCCCCGAGGCTGGCGCCGATGGCTGTCATAAACCCGACAAAGCCGGCTTGAGTACTTAGCAAACTTCCAATAGCTGTGGCAAAGCCACTTATTGTTTGAGTAAATGGAATAAATACGTTAGTTATCAAGGGCTCCATATTGATATAAAGCGCTTTCATAGAATTACTCAAAGCATCTGTGATACTTTGAGTTTTGGCTGCTTCAGCGGCGATCTCCGCCTCCTTTATGCGGCGAATCTCCATTTCTTCATTGGTTTCCCCCAACAGCTCTTTAGTCTCAGTAAGAGAAAGCCCCATGGCTTTGCTGACAGCCATCAATTCAGCGCCACTTAGATCTTCGATCGATCTGCCAGCGGCGTCGAAGCCGTCACGCAACATACGAATACCCTCAGCTGGATCTTCATATGAAGCATTAAGCATGTCCATAGCATTAAGGAAGGGTCCGCCTAAAATAGCATTAAGTCGCCCAACTTGCATTCCAGCTTCGTCGAAGGTTTGAAATCCTTCCATGACTTTTACCAGCAAGCCCAGCTCAGCGCCAAGAGCTTTGGCGGATACAGCGAGGTCCTCGAATACTTCTTTGCCGTCTTTGCCAAAACGAACCAAGAAGTCGGCATTTTGTATAAAGTCTTGTCCGACATCATTTACGTCCTGACCAAGCGAACGGGCGATGGAGGCAATATCCAGCATCAATGTCTGGCTCTCGCCTAATGACATGTTCATCGCCTGCGTGGCTATCTGTATTACTTCGCTTTGCGTGCCAAACTCTAGTCCCATTGTTTGCAGTAGTGCCGTAGTCTCGCCGAGGGCTCCCATCTGTTGTTCGGACAGATATGTGAAGTCTGTATATACATTCTTTAGAGACGTCACTGCGGCTGTTACATCGCCGAATGTCACCCCTGCTGCAAAGGTCGAGCGTTCGATATCCGCTATGACCGCGTTAAATTCATTGCCGGCGCCTGTGCTAGCTCGGAAACTGGCGAGAGCTGCGTCGGTCTCTAGAGCCATCGTAACGAGCGAGTCAATCATCTTCAGGCTGATGCCTATAAAGAGTTCTCCTGATACTACTGCGTTGGCGAAACTAACCCCTAGGTCGTTAAAGCGTCTGGCTATGTCGCTCTTGCTGCCGTCGAACATTTGACCGATCGATTCCATGGGTCCCGAGAGACCAAGGACGCTGTCGGTCAGGGATTTGAAGATTGCCGCGCCCGACTTGCCGGCGTCGTTTTGTCTCTGGATAGCATCAGTCAGGTCATCGACGCCTTTTTCGGCGTCTTTAACATTCTTCGTGAGTTCTTTGAGACGCGCGTCGCTTGGTTGGGCGCCATCTGCTTCGGCGTCATTGAGCGCTTCTTGGGCTCTCTTGAGATCCTGTAATCTTTCTAAACGCAATTGCTGATGTTGGTTAAAATCAGCATCTATCCGACTCTTCTGGTTGAGGAGGTCTATTTCCTTCTGCAGCTCCGTGAGGCCCGACGCAGCTAGCTCCGAGGCGCGGGGGGATTTGGATCCATCGCCGCTTCCGCGGTTCCTGTTTTGTTTCCTAAGTTCTTCGAGAATAGCTTGTAGGGCTTGTTCGGCGGTCATGAGACTTTCTTACTCCCCTAGTTCTTGAATGGCCAGCGGAGACCTGTTTCGCTCTCAAAAGCCTTGACTGATCGGTTCAATTTATATTGGGAGTTAAGTGTGCGCTGATCGCCCAATCCATGTTTCATATAAGAATCCATGTAACGCTTCTCTCCCGAGAGCGCACCCATGAAGCTGTCGATTTGATTCTTGGTTCCTCTGAGACCCAGGGGAACATCAAAGCCAGCAAAGTATAAACTCAATAGTGCCTTGCGGACTTGTCCAGCGAATTTACTATATACGCGTTCGGAAAGTTGTCCATCTAAATTGTTAAGATTTATAACGTCTTTTGCCAGTTCATCCATCTTTTATATTCCTCTTATACCTATAAATAGTTAGAACAGCAAGAAGTGCTACTTTTGCATTGCGGCGTCGTTTGCTTCTTTTTGTTTTTTGAATTCTTCAATGGTTCGCTGGAGGAACCACTTGCGTAGGGCGACCGGTAAATTATACATTTCTGTAAAGGACCATCCGCCATAATGTTTAAGAGTGAAGAACTCCTCATAAACACTACTTTGATACTCAGAGGTCAGGCCAAAAAAACTTTGCCGTTAATGGCATTGTTACCTCGCCTTCATGATCGCATTGGGCGCAGGTAAAATCAAATGTGAGATCCACATCTGGCTTAAGGTCTTCATAAGTGGTCCGCAGAAAGCGTACATCACTGAGAGGCATGAGATCCACAAACTCGTGGAGCATGGAAGGCTTTGTGACCCCATTAACCGAAACAATGACGGACTTGAGCAGATCTGTAACTGGAGAGGTCTCTTTGGTTATCCGCTTCTTGTTCTCGATGGTCTGGGACAATGTCTGCTCGTCCGCTGATGTAAGCAACCGAACGGTCAAATGGACACCAGCAGCCGGTAAATCAAAAGTAAAGGTTCCATCACCATTGTCTTCTACATTATCATTAATAGTAGAGCGACTAGACTTGATGTCTTCTAAATTAAATACCTGATCTGTCTTGTTCTGGCACGAGGGACATCGCGTATTTACATCATAGTGGGGTCCATATCCTGTGATACGGGCTGCAACTAGAATAGCGTTCTTATCTCCCAACAGGAGGGTGCCAGGATCGATGGTCTTGTCCTGAATAACAGACTGGACCAGCCGGTCGAGCACTACACCACTCTTAATGAGAGAAGCCGAGGTGAGAATATCCTCTTCCTTAGCGGTCATGTGCTTAATCTCCACCGTCGCGGCTTTATGCAAGGGGTGCCCTTCAGCATAATAGGCGCCGGCGCTTGGTAGCTCCACAAACTCCGTGGGTACCACGAAAGAGAAGATATTATTCTCAGCTTCTATAGTTGGGGTGGGTGTTGGCGCGTCGGGGTGCGGTGCGCCAAACCGCTCTTCATTATTCCTTCTTGACAAAAGTCACCTTCTTTCAATCTTAGAGATCAGTAGCAGCAGCTACAGCGGCTCCAGACACATACTCAGCCCAATCATACCTGAAAGTAATGTCAATATTAAGGAGAGTATCATTATCGTAGTTAAGATCACCAAATTTAGCATCCGTAATAAAGGAGTTATTCAGTGTCCATGTTCCTACCAGTCCGCCTTCGCCATTGAGTTCCTCAATGATCACATCGCCGACTACGCGGACAGCTGCGGCTTTATTAACCGTAGATGGAGCCTGACTTGGGCTCAGGAATACATCCTGCTGAACGTCAGGCTTCAAGTAACCCGAATTAACGAGTGCATCATAAAGAATCTGGTTGCCGTCAGGATTGACAGCATTAACGAGGACTACCGATACTGGTTGCCACGTAACTACGCCTGGGTAGTAATAAGTGTTACCCAGGAACTTGTGCTCAGTGGCTCCGACCTGATAAGACGGCTTTGTTGCCGACTTGGCCAGGTACTGCTGGTAAGTGAACGCGCCGTTAGCAGAGGCGAGATTGGGTAGGGTGAGCAAAAAGCGATGTGATCGCCGGGGCTCTGATAGTGCGCTTGTCCAAAATGGCATTTAAATAGTCTCCTGTAATCCTTATATTATATAGTGAGGGCAGCGCAAACTACCCTCCTTTTTATATTAATCCTCGAACGATGCTCCAGTGCGCGAGATATTGAAGTCGATTGCAATGTATTCAATAGCTCGGGTTGGCTTCAAGAAAATCTGTGCATACATAATGTTTCTATCCACCAGCTCTGGTGTGGTTGTGTTACTATCCAGGACAACCTTAAAGTCCGACAAACCAAAGTTTGTTTTCACATCCTGCAAGAAGGGATTAACCTGAGCAGTGAAGCGCAACCATGTCTGCTTGACGTTGGGGTCAAAGAGCAGACCAGCTGCAATCTGAGAAATACGCTTCTTGACGAAGATCATCAAGCGTCGCACGTTAATGCGATCCAGTGCCGAAGGTGTAACCTGCAGGGTCTTCTGACCAAAGATTACAATACCCTCTGCTGGGAACTTGGCGATTGGGTTGATGTTGGCTGTATAGAGGTCATCACGGTCCTTGCGGCGCAGCTGGTGAGCTACATCGACCACTGGGATGCCAGCGGAGCCCTCTGTCAGTCCGCCGCGGTTGAAGCCGGCTGGAGCGAACCAGACCTGCGTCTTGCGCTGGGAGCTAGAGAAGGTACCCAAAGCAGGGATGGATGGCGGGAGCCATACCATAGCGCCGTTGATGGTGTCGCGGGCACGGACCCATGGGTAGTAGGTGCAGCCGTAGGAGGAATTGAGTCCTCGCGAACGAAGACCGTTGATAAGAGTTGTAATCGTGCTAGCTTCGTTCAAGCGATTAACCGATGTACCCTCTTGTCGTGGCTGGAAAGCATCCGGGAGATCAATAATTGCTAGGGCGTCTGCACGATCCTCGCATGTATTCACTAAGTGTGTGGTGAGCCCATCATTGGTGAGACCCGGGATGGTGGCCAGGTTCATCTCAACTGCCTCTGGGTCGGCGATGGTATCGATTGTTCGTCGAATAGTGTTGAGAGTATAGCTGGTTGTCTCGGATGCTCCAATGTTGTTGTTGGAGAAAGCGTCCATATCTGTGATATTAACACCATCGAAACCGCCATACATTGGAATGCTGAATCGGTCATAACCGGCATCGAGCACACCAGATACTGCACCATTAGCGCGAGTAAGGGAGCCGCCGCGGGATCCGCCGACTGCCAGATTGTGCGATCCGCTGACCCAGATACCCTGGGAGCCGGAAACATCATCGAGACTGAAGCTCACGGAGCGCTCAGTGATACCGCTCTGCGCAGCAGCATGCATATCGTCGGCAATGCCGCCGCGGGGGCGGAGAAGATCGATCGTAGAGCGATCAAATACTGTGCCGCCGGCGGTCTCTGTCGTCTGGAGTCCGAAATATGCGTCAGTTCTATTGCTAAGTCCGCCATCCGAAGCACTGAGGCGCAGCTCTGGCGCTGGGTAGTATAGGGAGGCTGACAGGGCTGAACCGGAAGCGTAGAAGGGTCCGAAACCATCAGTACTAGATGGAATTGGTCCCGCAGCGCCGCTGACCCAGTTGCCTACGGAGCGCGAAAGGAATGTTTCGTTATCATACTTAAGCATTCCCTGGAAACCGAAGGGGAGCAACGAGGAGTCGGCGCCGTCGGCAGCCGAACTCATTACAACGCGGATGTGATTAGAGTTGTTGGGCCAGTCTCCTTCTTGGCGCAAGCGGCGAGAAGTAGAGTCCCACACACGCTGCTGTGTTCCGATCTTTCGGGCAACATAGTTAAGCGAGTTAGGGTTAAGGTCACAGCCATCAAACTGCTCAATAATGCGGACTACATTATCTGAATCACTGAGGTGTCGGACCACCACAGAGAAAGTACCATAATCAGTGCTATTGTTAGTCGAACGCTTGATATCCTGGATGGATACCTTGATGTTTCGGTTAGACCAATCTCCGGGCTGCTCTAGAGCTTCGATGTGGAAGAGATTTACGGGGTTGGCCGAAGGAGAAAGGCGGCAGCTGATAATGTTGGGCGTGCGGGCCGACTTAAGATCAGTCTTGTAGTTGCCGCCTTCCTTATTACTTGTTCCGCCGTCGAGTTTGACGATGGATGCATAGGTGGTGGCGGCTGTATTACTGGTCACATTAGCATTCAGGTGACGATCAAAGGTTTCACCCAAGAAATATTTCACCAGAGCGCTAGAGTCGGTAGTTGTTGCATTCGTCAATTGAGGGTTAGTGTTAAAAACCTTGCGAATGTAGCGGCTGTCCGTAGTTGTAAAATTGAAGGTAGTAGTGAGGTCACTTGATCCCTTATAGTTATTGACTACAAGCTTGAATTCCTTATTAGGTCCGACTGCACGGACAACAGCATTTGCCGCGGCAACATCAGCGCCATCTGCAGGGGTTACGTCGGTGAAGTCTGCTAGAGCACCACTAAGGGCGAATGTTGTGCCACTATCGGTGCTGTATAAGATTGCTGCGAGGGCGCCGTCAAGTGACGGATCTACACCGCCGCCAAACCTGCCCTTTGTAGAGTCGCCGGTGCGCGCGGTCACACTAAAATATGACGCGTCCGAGGATGTGAGTTCATAGACATTTCCACCAGTTCCCACATTGACTGCTTTGATGGTCACCACAGCGCTTGCAGCTGTGGCTGAAAGTTTTGCGTCCGACCCGGAATCGTTGATATGGAGAGCTAGATTAGTGGCTAGCTCTGCGTTGGTCGTGCCGATTCCTACCTGGCCAGCGGCGTTGGCGGCGCCGATGGTCAGCTTAAACGCGTTCGAGTCACCGCCTGATCCTGTAATATTAAGTGTTGTGCCGGTCGAGCCGGCTGAAACACAGTCCACACTAGCACTAGCAGCAGTGGCGGTATCTTCCTCGAAGACAACCAGCCCCCATGCGTCGCCATCAGCCTTCCAGCCAGCATTGCCAGCGACACTTGGCGTTGCATCAACATTGTTGGCGCCCAAGAGGCGGATATAGGTTAGTGGCGAACTGTTGCGCAGGTATGCCTGTGCAGCATACATGCCATAGGTTGTAGAAGATTTATTCGTTCCCTCTCGCCATACATCTTCGCTGGCTCCACCAGGAGCAGGGGATCCAAAGATATTGACGAACTCTTCAAAAGAACTCACCGTGACGGGGCGTAGGGCTGGTCCGGAGGCGGCGCGTCCGATGACGAGCGGTCCAATGTTCAAACCGGACTCGGGGATCTGCGAGTTATCGATCTCACTAACAAAAACCCCAGGGGATACGAATCTGTACTTTTTAACTGACATTAGTTATGTTCTCCTACACATTAAGAAATGTTCAAAAGTAAATAGTCGTAAATAGTCTGAATGGTACTATTCTCTATAAAATCCATCTTTAATAGTGTCAGGTATATCTCCAACGATTGTTCTTTCGCGAGCAAACTGAAATTCTACTGCGTTTTCGCGTTTCACAATCTTAGGCTTTTCTTGGTTTTCGCCGTCGCCGATCAAATAGCCCAGTGTTTCAATATTAATCGTAGTTTCGTAGTTACGCTGATCCATTCCGAGGGCTGCTTTATTGGAAGTATCTGAAAAGCTTCCGTCGATGAAGATCTCATAGTAATGTCCTTCATTTTCTATTCGTCGTGGCGTGCGAGAGTTACCGGGGACTGTCAGGAAGGGGGTCACCATGGAGTTTAGTTGCTGCTGATATTCCGAACGCACCGTGATTTCATAGACTACTTTAACCCAGACTGGCAGCGGGATGGTAATAGTCTCATATACAGTCTTAGCTGCCGACATATTGCGTTTATTGGTATTTTTCATCTTGCTCGCCACGTTGCCGTTGGCACCTAGGCGGCGATTCGCTTGTGCGTTTTGAAACTCTGCAGTTTTCTTTTGATTGATCTGGCGGGCAATTGTAATAGTGCCGCCTTTAGCATCATTCTCGGGATAGAGATTCGCCCACACAGACCCCTTAAATGCCGGGTCCTTTGTAACGCTGGCGCGATTCACTGTAATCAAGGGCAAGACCAGGGTCTCCTCTTTATCTCGGAGGTCCTTGTTGTGCTTAATCTGATATGCTCTTTCGGCTGTTACCCAGAGTACTGGGACCTTCTTGAACCCTTCATTGGTTGAAGTAGAGATATTAAGAGTCTCATCAACGAACTTTAGCATGGCCGCATCGATCGTCTCTAAAGTGGAAGATGGAACCTCAATCTCATGAAGGTGCTCGGCAACCTTGGGATCCCCCACATAGTCATACTTGGTCGCCTCTTTATCCTGAATCTCTGCTTGTGTTCTTTTGCTTCGTGACATCTAGATTACCCCACAAAGATGCCGGTTGGCACGTTTTCAGTAATCTTCTTCGCCGAGTCCTGCAAGGATGCATCCACGATTGCCAAGTTAGCATACGTCGTCTCCTCAAGAATTGTCTTAAGCTCTTCCCGGAGCTGATCCATTTCAGTCCGAGCTTGGCTCAGAAGGTCAGCAGCATTGAGTGTAACACTTTCTCCAGGGATCGGAACAGTAGAGAATTTGCCCCGGACCTGACCCAACATCTCCTTAGTAAGAGCTAAGGCAAAACGTCGGATCCACTGCTTGCCAATTGAGTTAATCTTTTCATAGGGGATATTCTCGAAAGGAATTGTGTTAAGATTGTTAATGCCTTTAGCGCCATTCTCGCCGCGGCCAGTTTCGTCCCACGGTTCAAATTGGTTCTCAATTGTAAATTGAATCCAAATCTTCTCGGGACTTGTGCTATCAGGTCGTGGGTAAATCCGCAACATGTTATCTTTAATCTCGTAAGAATAGTGAGACACCCGAGTATAGAGCGCATCTTCGTAGGCCATCGCCTGCAGTTTGTTTTGCCACGTGGGAACAATTTCAAAGGTTGAGTCATCAGCGTACTGTCCATAAGTACGCATATTGCCAACTACAGAGAAACCACCATAGTAGCCGTAGAATCTCCACATCGCTCGCGGCGTTCTAAAAAACACTTTTCGCACAATGATACGCTTATCTTGCACTTGTTCGTAGTAGGGGGCGAGCGTGTCTGTAGCCGAAGAGGCGGATATAATCGACTGAATATCATAGTCTTGCTGTCCGGATACTCTCGCTAGTGATCCTGAGTATATCGGGACTGTTCCACCGAGCCCGGTTTCTGTCGACATCTGCTCTGTGACTCTGCGCACGTATCCATACTCAAAGCGAGGGTACCGTAAAGCTATGTCTGAGCCCGAAAGAGCGGATCCGGATTGGATCTGCCCATCCTGATCGAATGACCCTGTGGTAGAGCCGAGATAAGACGATAGACTATTCTTTGTTTGATGAAGATTAACGAGATACGAATATTCTAAGACCGCCTCTTCATAGGCAGCATAAACATTACCCTCTGTTAATTCAATATCAAGTACATCGCCACCAAGCTTCTTGTATGTATAAGCCACTTGGTCGGCGGCGCCGGAGAGAAAATACTTAGAGGCAACATACACCCCGAATGGCAATGTGGCACCGACATTTACTGTAGAGCCCGTGGGGGGCAAAATGTTGGCATTAGAAGTTGATGCGGGGTTAAGGTTAGGTATGGCCATTTAAAGTTCCTCTATTAATACATTACTAAATAGAAAGCCCCGCCTCAAAAGAGACGGGGCTTTAACTATTTTGACCTTACGTCTGACTTATTAGCCTGTTACCATGTCTCCACAGATAACAAGACCGTACATGTCTGGACGAACCATCTTCTTGGCATAACGGGTCATGACACCCTTACGAGGTACAAAGTCCTCTACACCGAAGATAGTAGGTGTGGTCTGCAGCGGCACATAAGGTGCATACACATAACCACTCTCAAGGAAGGAACTTCCGCGGCGACCAACGAGGATCACGTTACGCATGAAGTATGGATCGACAAAGATGTCGAGCTTCTTCGAGAGGGAACCAACCTTAACAGCACCCGCGTCGCCACGGTCGCTATCAGCAGTCACGTTAGCACGGAAGCCAGCTGTGAACTCAAGGACGTTGGCAACTTCTGGTCCGCAGACGATGAAGTTGGCAGCACCACGCAGAGTCTTGCGGTGGATCTGTGCAGAGACGTCATTGATGGTCTCAATGAGAGTCTCATACCACTCGGAGACGTTACCAGTGAAGTCTGGAGCGCCATTAGCACCGATCTCGGCACCAGTCTCGCGATTAACAAACTTACCTGGGGAACGCGACCAGTAACGGGTACCAGCCTGAGCACCAACTACGAGGTCCTCAAGGATCTCGCGGTCAATCTCAAGAGCGATCTGCTCAGAAAGAATCTGAGTAAGCTCAACCTCTGCATCCAAGTTGTGGTATGCGTTGAGGTCCTGACCCAATTCTGGGGTCCACTTAGCCTTGAGCTTCTTGGTAGAAGCTGTGACAGCCACAGAATCAACCTTGATGTTGATCTCTGGAATCTGTGGATTGTTCTCCAGTCCCCAGAAGTCGGCTCCTTCAACAGCACCAATAGCCGAAGCGTCTTGGAAGTTGTCGTTCTCAATGAAACGGCACGTGGATGTGTTAACGGATGTCGAAAGCGCTGTGGCTGTCTGACCGCTAGTCGACACATAAAGTGCGCGGAGGACGTCCTGGTTGCCAGAGTCATCCAGATCCGAGAAGGATCGGCTCAGAGCCGTGAGGCGCTGTACGAGTACAGCAACGTTCGTGGCGAGGCTGGTCTCGAATGCGGTGGCATCCTGCTTGGAGAACTGTGTTCCAGCCATGTTAAACTCGGCAATAACAAAGTTCGAGCCAGAAGTAAGATCTGGATCAAATCGCAAAATGGTGTTACAATCAGCTTCGCTCATCGCGGATGGCTGATCGCCGCCCTTAGCCAAGCCAAGGAAACCTGGGGCTACTGCACCGCCAGCACCCAGGGTACCGGAAGCAATAATTGTAATTGCAGTAGCAGCAAGAGTACCGCTTGGAGAAGCGTAACCGTTGCGCAAGTTATATGGACCCTGGGCTTCTGTACCCTCAAGTCCGTTCAGATCCACACCACCTGTGATCTGCGAACCGACAACACCACCACCATAGATGGATGTGTTATTGGCGAAACCAAGGCGGCGAGAGCCGGACGACCCGTCACCACCGAACTCAAAATCAAGGAAGAAGATGAGGCCGGAAGGCAGGCTCATTGGCTGAACGCTTACGAGTTCGTTAGCGATCAGGTTGCCGAATACTCGGCGTACAAGTGGGAATGCAACTGCTGCAAAACCCTGGACGTCGCCACCAGCCATGGTGGACGCCTCTCGGAGCAGCTCTTTTGCTTGGTTCTCAAGCAAACGTGCCATTCCATTCCGAACGGTATCGTCACCGAGACCCTCAAGAAGACCTGTCTGTTCCCACTTATTAATGAGAGCAGCACCTTCAGCTGAGAGATCACGATTTACGATGCCTTCGG
>UEXM01001380.1_pt1 | contig 20718 bp, 20 predicted proteins | sample 1796661 | NCBI WGS metagenome assembly UEXM01 (sample SAMEA4772469, study PRJEB27181) | metagenome | reverse complement strand
GTCGCACCTTTGCCACTACCCGGGCACTGTCTGTCACCGACAATAACGACGATTGGTACCGTCTGGCCGACGCCGTGAATCACGACCTGGCCGATCTGGACATTATCCTGATGCGCCAGGACCCGCCCTTTAATGCGGAATACATCTACGCGACCTATCTGCTCGAGAAAGTGGAGCGTGAAGGGGTGCTGGTGGTGAACCGCCCGGGCAGCGTGCGCGACAGCAATGAAAAGCTGTTCGCCACCGACTTCCCGCAGTGCTGCGCGCCGACTCTGGTATCCAGCCAGTCCACACTGCTGCGCAACTTTGTACAGGAGTTTGGTGACACCGTGATGAAGCCGCTGGACGGCATGGGCGGCAGCAACATTTTCCGGGTGCGCAAGGATAGCCCGAACATCTCGGTGGTGATCGAGGTGCTCACCCAGCACGGCAAGACGCCGATCATGGCCCAGCGCTTTGTGCCGGAGATCACCGAAGGCGACAAGCGCATTTTGATGATCAACGGTGAACCGGTGCCCTATGCGCTGGCGCGCATTCCCAAGGAGGGCGAGCTGCGCGGCAATCTGGCGGCGGGTGGTACCGGCCAGGGCCGGGAGCTGAGTGATCGGGACCGCTGGATCTGCGAGCAGGTGGGGCCGACCCTGAAACGCAAGGGGCTGTATTTTGTCGGGCTGGATGTGATCGGCGATTATCTCACCGAAATCAACGTGACCAGCCCTACCTGCATCCGCGAGCTGGATGCGATTTTTGACATCAATATCGCCGGGCAGCTGTTTGATACCCTGCTGGAGTTGCGGCCGTCGTCATAGACCCGGCCGCCGCTGCGGGGCACACTGGCCGACCTTCTGTTGTGGCGGGCGCTGTCCGCCATGGCTGAATTCAATGGCTGACTGAGGCCGCTTAAAAGTAGTAGCGAAAACAATAACATGGCATCAAATCCGGCATCTGTTACCGCCTCCGACCGTCTCACCTTCACCGTTTTTCTGGCGGTGGCGTTCCATGGCATCCTGATTTTCGGGGTGAGCTTTGCGCCGGAGTTGCAGCGTGCGGCCCCGCATACCCTGGAAGTCACCCTGGCCCAGCATCGCAGCGACAGCGAGCCGGAAGAAGCGGACTTCATTGCCCAGAGTAATCAGGAAGGCTCCGGTGATCAGGCTGACAAGCAGGAGCTCACCACCACGGAACAGGCAGATTTTGCCGACAGTAAACTGGAAAACGTGCAGCTCAAGGAGAAAACCACCCGCGAGCGCCGGGAGCGGGTCAGCCAGCAACTGGTAATCACCACCGCCCGTGACAGTGAGCACAAGGTTAACGCTGACCAGAAAGAAAAGACCGAACCCAAACCCCTGAAAGTGGCCAAGCAGGAAAACCTGCAGGACCTGAGCCAGCAGATCGCCAGCCTGCAGGCGCGTCTGGACGAACAAAAGCAAGCCTATGCCAAGCGCCCGCGGGTACGGCGCCTCACCTCTGTGTCCGCCAAGGCGCACTTCGAAGCGGTCTACATCGATGGCTTTCGCCGCAAGGTGGAAGACATGGGTACCCGCAACTTCCCCGCCCGGGCCCTGAACAGCAATACCTATGGTTCTGTGCGCCTGATGGTAGCGATCCAGAAAGACGGCTCACTGCAAGAAGTGCGGCTGCTAAAGTCTTCCGGCCATAAGTTCCTTGATCAGGCCGCTATCCAGAGTGTGCGTCTGGCGGCTCCGTTCGATGCGTTTACAGCGGAAATGCGCCGGAACATGGACGTGCTGGAAATTATCCGCACCTGGAAGTTCGACAGGAACAAGCAAGTATCGTCCCGGTAGCGTGCAGGCATCATGCCTGCCCAAGCCCTTCCCTTCTCCATCCGGTCTGCGTGCCACCAATGAGTATCGCGCTGGCGGCGTCAATTTTCCTGCTTCACGATTGAAGACGGAGGGGGTTGGCGTGCCAGTTATTATGGCGTTAGTGCGGTAAGAAAGTGTTCGGCAGCTGCCCTGAACGAAACATCACAAAGGCGAATATAAATCATCAGTGGGCAGCTTCGAGTCAGAGGGATTGCCGGCGTTTTTCCAATGATAGAAGCAGACTATATGGTTGATGATGTTATACAGTTTGCCGAGAGCGAAGCAGGTATGCTGTATTAAAGGTCTGTGCAACGGGCATGTTTTAACATGCAGCGGAGAGGCGTCAGATATGCAATGTGATGCTCTCCTGGCAGCCTTGCTGGCCATCGTGCGCGTGGGAAGATGAATTATCCAGGCTTTCCTTGGCAAGATAGATACCTTAACCGTGCTTTAAGCGATACCTATGGCAAGAAAAAAGAGCTTCAATAAAGACGATGTTCTGGAGCGTGCAATGAACCTGTTCTGGAAGCAGGGGTTTCACGCCACCAGCATGCAAGATATTGTTCAGAACGTCGGGCTGAGCCGCTCTAGTCTTTATGAGTCGTTTGGTAGCAAACAGGGGCTTTTTGACCAGGCTCTGAGTAATTACTGCCGCACTAACAGGGAGGGAGTTAAGGCCCTGTTGAGTAATGAGAAAAGCGTCAAGTCAGGAATAAGAAACCTGCTTGAGTCATCTATCCACTGCACAATTAGTGATGCAGACAAGAAAGGCTGTTTTGTGGTCAATTCAACCACAGAGCTTGTACCGGGGGATGACGAAATGCTGAAGGCGCTTTCAAAAAATAGAGCGTCTTTTGAGAAAGTGTTTTTCGAATTTCTGCAGAAAGGTCAGGCGACAGGTGAAATACCGCCGAATAAAGACATAAAAACACTGTCGGGTTTGATATATACCGTTTTTTCAGGGCTCAATGTGATTGCCAAGCTGGAGAAAAGCCCGAAAAAGTTGATGGCCCAGATTGATCAAATTGTTGGCTTGCTGGATTGATGTCCGTTGCCTGAGTCGACAAATTCGCCTTGGCCTCCCGGTGGGGATAGTAAGAAAGCGAAGCCATTTTGTTGGGTTTTCCGCACGAAATTTCCAGAACCGTCTGTTCAAAGAAGCTCTGCATGACGCATGCGCCATTGCATCAATGATGCGGTCTAAATAGCGCCGATCCCCGTTTTGCTCTTTCCTCTCTCGCCAGAATACGCCACATCCCTGTTCTTTTTGATCCTTAATGTAAATGCAAGAGCTATGCATGTGGGAGTGGTCATGCATAGCGTTTTCTCAATGAGAGCTAACAGTCTGACGAATCTGCTAGCCGGCAAGAATCGGATTGATATTGGCGCCGCCGTCAATGTTGAATTCAGCGCCGGTGACAAAGGCCGCGTCGTCAGAAGCCAGATAGGAAACCAGGCTGGCTATCTCGTCGGGCTGCGCAAAGCGCTTGAGGGGAATATTCGCCTGGAGTGCCTGGGCAAAGCCGCCAAGCTCTTCCTGTGACATGCCTGTCTTTCCGAAAATCGGGGTTTCAGTCGGACCAGGATTGACAGCATTGACACGGATTTTTCTGGGTGCAAGCTCTGTGGCTGCTGTTCGAGTGTAAGCATTGAGTGCTGCTTTTGAAGCAGCATAAACAGCGGTCATGGGCATCCCGGTATAGGCATTGATCGATGACAAATTAATGATTGACGCCCCTTCATTGAGAACGGGAAGGAGCTTCTCAATGGTGAAGATGGCGCCTTTAAAGTTAATCCCCATTTGTTGGTCAAACATTTCTTCCGAAATCTGACCTATTGGTGCCGGTGCGAAGATGCCGGCATTAACAAACAGAATGTCGATCGTGCCAAACTCCCTCTTGACTTGATCGACCAGATTATCGATCTGGGACAGGTCCTGAACGTCAGCAACAGCACCGATAACAGAGAGGGACTCAGCAGCGGAAGACACCTTGTCAGCTGACCGGCCGGTGATCATTACTTGCGCGCCGAGTTCAGAAAACTTTTTGGCAGTGGCAAAGCCAATGCCGCTGTTGCCGCCCGTAATGACAGCCTTCTTTCCTTTCAGGTCATTCATCCTTTTTCCTTGGTTTGTGTATTTAATGCAGATCATTTCCTTTATTTAGGAATGATCGTTCCTGAAAGTATCATGACGTTATTTGGCAGGTCAAACAGGGCCTGTTTAGTGTGTAAACAAATACAGGGAAAGTGCGAATAGGATCCCATTAATGATCACAGAAGGTGCAAATCGTGGGCATTCAGGTAATAGTTGCGCTGGCACTCAGAATGCTTTCGGCGGTGCCTATATTCTGAATATTATTCAGATTTTTCTTTGGTACGAGTGTGCCTTTTGTTGAGAAAGAAAGGTTGTCCGGCTAGATAGAGTGCCCAGGAAAGGGCACAAAACTTCAGGTAGCACAGGGATGGTGCAAGAAAACCTACGGGTGCTCATATATTTAAATTCTCTGTTGCAAAAGAAATTTTGCTTATGTAGTTTGTTGCCCAATACTGGAATGATCGTTCTTGTTTGTTTTTGGTTGGACTCCTAAAGGAACTAGGATAATGAGAATTGGTATTGTGGGGGCCGGTGTAGGAGGGCTGACGCTGGCGTTATCTCTGATAGATAAGGGCTACAGAGACATACAGATCTACGAAGCGGCAGAAGAGATAAGCGATCTCGGTGTAGGCATTAATATTCTTCCTCATGCCATGCAGGTTATGAGCGGGCTTGGTTTACTGGCCCCGCTTGTGGCGGCCAGCGTGGAAACGGGCACCCTGAGTTATTACACCCAATGGGGGCAGTTGATCCTTTCAGATGAGAGAGGGATAAACGCAGGCTACCGTTGGCCTCAGATCTCTATTCATAGATCACAATTAATACAGATACTGCACGCGGCCGTAGTCGAGCGATTAGGTATAGATAGAATCAAGGCAGGTCACCGTTGTACGGGGTTTTCGTCCACCCCAGGGGCGCCTGCCCAGGCCTACTTTGAGAATGGCCAGGAAGAATTTGATTTACTGATTGGCTGTGATGGGATTCATTCTGCAATAAGAAAAGAGATGTATCCCAATGAAGGTGATCCCAAATGGGACGGGATTACAATGTGGCGGGCGGTGTCCTATATGCCGGCCAACACGATCTTCGAATCCATGATAATTGCCGGAAAATCCGAGCACAGAATGGTTATGTACCCCATCGAGAAGGGCGGGGATGGCCGTTATCTGGTGAACTGGGTTGCTAAATACAAGACCGCTTCAGCACAGGAAATGCCGCGCCAGGACTGGATACACCAGGCTGAAGATAGCGAGATACCAGAAGATTTCCGAAAGTTTGATTTTCTGATGGCATCTGAGCTGATCGCTAATGCCGAAGTGATATACAAATACCCTCAGGTAGATCGTGACCCCCTTCCTTCCTGGAATCTGAATAACGTCACCTTGCTTGGTGATGCCGCTCATCCAATGTACCCCTCTGGCTCCAATGGTGCGTCGCAAGCGATTCTGGATGCTGAATCGTTGTCGCAGTCACTCATGAGTGAGCCCGGTATCGGCTTGGCGCTTGATCGGTACGATCAAGAGAGAAGGCCAGCGACATCTGAAATCGTCATGAAAAACCGACGGGCAGGGCCCGAGCGATGTATTGATCTTGTTGAGCAAAGAGCTCCACTTGGTTTTGATCACATTGATGATGTCATCGCTCATGAGGAGCTGCAGTTCATTCTTAAAGATTACAAGAAAGTCGCGGGGTTTGATCGTGAAAGTCTGGACAAGGTCGAGAGAAAAGCAGCGACCTTGATGGGTGCCAAGTAAAAATAAAGAAAAGAGAAGGGATGTCAGGAGCGGACAATGGATGCCGATAAGGAAGGAAGTAAGGAAGGAAGTGGTTATAGCCACTATCGTTCAAGTCTTGAGTGTGGTGGCCAGGAAACTGCTAATGCGGACTATTACCCTGATAAGCTGTTGATCAATAAAAACATTAACAAAAACAAATTAAGCCACCTTCAGAAAATACTGTTGATGACTGATGGCACGGTGACTGAGCTTCTAGAACATCTTTCTCGCGAGCCGATTGTAATCGAGAAATTGTATCAGGCGATTATCAATAACCATGATGAGGTTCCCGCATCACATGCTCACGGCGTATACCAGAATGAAGGCCCTGTATTGATAAGAAAGATAATTCTTAAAGGGAAGCATACAGATAAAAACTATATATATGCTGAGTCAACAATACTCATTGATAGGCTTCCTGAATGTTTTCGTAATGAATTAATTGATTCGAAAACACCAATTGGAAAGCTTTGGTCAAAGCATAAGCTTGAAACATATAAAACAGACTTTTCCGCAGAAAGTGAAAATTCCAATGTTGAGATATCTGGGTACCTTTCGGTTCCAGTCGACAGTGAATTGCTGTCCCGAACATATAGTGTTTATTCCTGCGGTGAAAAATCAATGATCATAACCGAGAAGTTCTCTTCGTCTCTTTTTGTTAGTTAGTTATCGACTGCTGCCGGCTAGGCGGTTTGTGTTCATTATGGGAAGAATGAATATGGAATCTTCAGACAATATCTATGAGTGTATTGTTGTTGGTGCTGGCCCTGGTGGCATCGTTGCCACGAAAGAGTTGTTGGAGAACGGATTCGACAACGTGCTCTGCCTGGAACAGTCCGGTGGCATTGGTGGGGTCTTTGCAAAAGGGTATGACAATCTTGAATTAACGTCTTCGGCAACTTTCAGTATGTTCTCTGATTTTCTTAACAAGCCAGGAGAAGAAAACCATTTCTGGTCAAAAGAAGAGGCCGTGTCTTACTGGAAACGATATGCGGATCGATTTGATGTAACTCAAAAAATACTCTTTGACACCAAAGTGACCAAGGTAAGCCGCAAGGATGAGGGGGAATGGGTTCTGGAAACGAATTCCCAGGCGTTTCTGGCCAGGAGGATTGTTCTGGCTACCGGAAACAATAGCGCTGAAAGTTATCCTGGTTGGACTGAAAAATTAACTGATATCGATTATTCGCATTCAAAGAAATATAAAAACGCAAGTCAGTATGCCGGGAAAAGGGTCCTGGTGGTCGGGGGCGGGGAGTCAGCTTCAGATATTGCTCTTGAGGTTTCTCAGGTTGCTGATCAGTGCTGGATAAGCTTAAGGGAAAGTGCCGGCTGGGTCGTGCCTAGAAAACGTGGAAAGTATGCCACTGATATTTCAACGCACAGAGGTGTATGGGATCTTCCTCGTCACTATGGGGCTTATTTTACTCGACGTTCAATTGAAATTGAAAAATCAAAGAATGACCCTCTTTTCGATGCTGTTGCGATGCTCAATAGCCGTATTCCCGACCCAAAAGGAATATGGAGTACTTATGGAACAAAGACCATAGCGCTCGCGGAGGCGATAGCTCATTACAACTGTAAAGTTGTTGAGGAAGTCACGGAGGTTGAAGACGGCGGTAAACATCTGGTTTGTGCTGATGGAATGAGACTGGAAGATATTGATGCTGTTGTCTTTTCGACAGGCTATAAAAACATCACCAATTTCATGCCTGAAGAATACCGTCAGTGCGACCCCAGGCATCTTTACAAGCATATGATCCATAAAGATATGGGTGAGTCACTGTGTTGGATCGGCGTCGCCAGGCCTGGCTTTGGAAGCCAGTTTCCAATAATGGAGATGCAGGCGCGGTATTTTGCGCTGCTTTGTGCGGGTCGGTTGAAGCTGCCTGACGAAGCGGCTATGACGGAATCAATAAAGCAGGACTATGAGGACAACATGGCGCAGTTTGGCAAAAACGCAAAACGGATCCGGAGCCTGGTGGATTACTTCAGGTACATGGATGGCCTTGCCGACATCATCGGCTGCAAGCCACCGTTAAAGGAATATTTTAGGCGTCACCCGCTTATCTGGCTAACTATTATGTATGGCCCGACTCAGGCTACCCAGTATCGGTTAGTCGGCCCAGGAAGCAAGAAAAGGGAGGCACACAAAATAATAAAGCAGTTGCCAGTGAGCAAGTTCAACAATGTGGTAAAGATTGGCTTCAGGATGCGTTTGGCCCATGCGCTGGACTCGATTAACGGTTTTGCTCAACAGAAGCTTCTGTGATGAATATTCGAGTCGCTGACATAAGGAAAAGTGTCCTTATTATTCCCAATATTGGGAATTTGACAGTAATGCGTATCGTTTTTTATATGCTTAGCTGTGTCATTCTTTTTAGTCTTGGTGAGTCCATGCTGAGCCAACAGCCAGCAGATGAATCCTTCATGACCGGTCGTGCTTTATTGTTCTTCTTAATGGGTATTGCTGGTGCGACCATTGCCAGCTCTACAGGCGCTGGAGGTGGAATTGTCTTTCTGCCGATATTTATCAGCCAAGGGTTTTCCCCGCTCGAATCGTTGTCCACGAGCATTGCGATACAGTGTTTTGGCATGAGCTCCGGCGCCTTGGCATGGGTTCAGTATCAGAATAGTGAAAAGGTAAATTTTCCTAATCAGTGGAAAGGGTTTTATCCAGTTCTTCTGGTCGCTTTACTCTCATCTTGTGCGGGTATTCTTCTGACGCTACGTCTATTGCCCGATCCATATATAGACATAGAACTCCTTTTCTCCGTTTTTTCTTTGTTTGTCGGTTCATACATTCTGGCAAGAACACTAAAAGTTACTGTTGAATTGAAAGGAAGGGAAAGCGCGCTTTCAAGATTGGAGCTGATGGGGCTTGTTCTGGTTAGCTTTTTCGGGGGCGTGATTACAGCATGGATATCAGTGGGTGTCGGGGAGTTGCTGCTGATTTTCCTCATCATTATTGGTGTGCGTCTTAATGTGGCCGTCGCCGTGGCGGTGTGTGTAAGTGCGGTTAGCGTTCTTGCGGCAGTTCCCTACTTTATTTCTAAGCAAGCTATCAGCCTCGATGTCCTGGTTTTCGCTGCTCCAGGCGCGTTGATAGGGGGCTTTCTCGCTCGACATCTGGCGGTGTGGCTCGGAGCACACAAGCTAAAGATCGCCGCTTCCGGATGGATAATATTGAGTTCATTACCATACTTAACGTTTCACTTTATAGATTAGATCTTGATCGTCTCAATGTCTGGGCTTTTAACTAACAGGGGTTTGCAATGGAAATGCGCAGCAAAGTAAGCATAGGGATAATGGTAATCGGGATGGCGTGGATGCCGTTAGACCTCAAGGCCCATGACTTTTCAAGCCAGCGAGTGGATGCTTCCGGTCAGCTTAAGCAGGACTGGTACTGGCAAAAAAACAAAGGACGCGGTCGAGGCCGAGATCACGGACATGGTCATGGTCATGGTCACGGCGGAGGTGGGGATGACAGTGGAAATCATGAGCCTGATATCACTGTGACGTATACCCCCGCAGATGCGCTTGATAACGATTTTGTCACGGAAAGCGGTGAGCTTATCCAGGATATTATCCCGGACCGGGAGATAGCTCGTCTTCATGCTGCCAGTGAGTATCAGACTATTCCGCTGGAGCGGCATCTTTTACCCGCCTACTACTATTTACCTGCCATGAACACGGTTGAAGATTACGTCACAACTGAGGATGAATTCGTCAACATTAACCCGGCTCCTGGTGAGTGGGTGCGCATAATGGAAGGCAAGCGTCACGGCTTCCAGTCAACCACAGTGGGCATTACCTATACCCAGCAAGGTGGCGGCGCGCCGCTGCATACCCATGAAAGTGAAGAAACCCATGTTCTCAAAGAAAATGGGAAAGTCAGATACCAATTGGGCAATGAGGTCTTTGAAGTTGAAGGGCCCTACGTGATTAATATCCCGCCCATGGTTCCCCATGCCTTCATGAACCTTAAAGAAGATCCCATCGAGCTGGTTGTCTTTTTCCCCTATAACAAATGGGAAGCTGATTTTGTTCAGCATGACGATGCAATGAACTTCTTTACGTTACCCTGATTATCCAGCCTCTCACCCATTTGTTTATGTGAGGGAGGCGTCAGAATAAATTTCTCTTAATAGCGGATGGTAATGGCTGTTATGGCCTTGCTTTGCCATTTTTATGCCTTGGCAGTGTATCCGCGAAACTTGAAAACAAGGAAGTGACTCCTGATGAGCACACTACTTATGGATTGTAGCGCCAGAAACGAGTTGTCGATAAGCAGGGAGCTGACTCGTTATCTTGCTGAAGGCCTGGGTGAATCGATTACTGATCGTGATTTAGGGAATACCTCCTTTCCTTCTCTTTCTGGGCAAGATTTGATTGATCTGCATAACGCGAAGCGTATTGATCGGCCTAGTCTGGTCAGGCATCACTTTTTTGCAGATCAGTTTATCGATGAGCTCCGTAGCGCCACTTCGCTTGTGGTTGGGGTGCCAATCTATAACTTTACGGTTCCTGCTGTTTTGAAACAGTGGGTCGACTATGTGCTCCAACCCGGTGTGACATTCAAGTACGAGTCGGGGAGCGCGGTTGGGCTTTGTGACAATCTCCGTAATGTCTACATCGTGACCTCTTCGGGAGGCACTCCGGTAGGTGGAGAAAAAGACTTTGCAAGCTCTTACTTCAGCTTTGTTTGCAAATTTATCGGCGCTAGAAACATCGAGCTTATTGATGCGGGCGGATCAAAAAGGGAGCGAGAGCAAATTGTTGTTCAGGCAAGATCCCGAATTGATCAAATTCTGTCGAATCAGCGGCTTGTCGCCATCAAGTAATCAGGCTTTTCAGCCTTGGTATTAACCGTAATGAATAAACGGGAATTATTATGAAAGTCTGTGTTATTGGTGCTGGCCCTTCCGGGTTAACGACAATCAAACAATTGCTTGATGAAAGCCATGATGTCACTTGCTTTGATGCCAACGAAAGTGTCGGTGGCATATGGTATCGAGGTGGTGATGATGGGCAGCAGATGAAGGCCTATGACAACATGATGCTTACTGTTTCTATGAAAATGATGTCTTTTTCTGATTTTATTTTCAAAGACGGCAGGAAGTTTACGGACCATAAAGGATATCTTCGTTATCTTGAAGAGTATTCTGATAAATTTGGCCTTGCCAGACACATACAATTCAACAGTCTCGTCAAGGAAGTGATCCGAGAAAGTGATGGCTCCTGGATAGTAAAGGTAAAGGTGGGGGATAAAAGAGTGTCGTCCCACCGCTTTGAGGCTGTTGCAATTTGCAGTGGACCGTTTAAGACGGCCAATACTGAAATTAGTGAAATTGATGGCTTCACTGGCGAGGTTGTCCACTCCAAGTCTTATCGGAATAGTAAAGACTTTGAGGGTAAGAAAGTTTTGGCGATCGGCCTGGCTGAGTCGGGTGCGGATATGCTTAGAGAAGTTTCCAATGTTGCCCAGAAATGCGTGGTTTCGATCAGGTCCCATACTTTTCTTATTCCCCGTCTTATCTACGGGAAGTATTCGACGGACACGTTAACCACCCGGTCTCATCATTATGAAATGTGGAACAGGGCTTCGAAAATAAAATTCCAGATGAAATCCTATAGCCAGGATAGTTGGGCCCTCAGGAATATTTTTCTGGGGGTTGCGAATGCCTATGGTCTGGCCTCGATCCCGGCTAACTTTCTTTACAGAAAGATAATGGGTGATAAAAAAAATAATGATCCTGGAAAGAATAATATGGGCCAGGATAGCGACCCATCAAAAATTGACTATGATACAAAAAATGAAAAAGAGGTGGTGGATTTCATTAACAAATGGAATAAAAAATCCCATCATGACAAAGGGAATTGGTCTCAAAAGATAATTTTCTCAAAGAATGTAAGTTTTGTCCCTAATATCCTTAACAACAAGCTTGTTGTTAAGGATTGTGGCATTGGAAGGGTTGAGGGAAATACGATTTACTTTAATGATTCAACTTCGGAAGAATTTGACAAGATTCTGTTGTGTACGGGGTTCAAGAAAGATTTTTCGTTGCTGAGCAATGTGGAGATTAAAGACAATAACGTTCGAAATCTCTACAAGCATGCTTTTCATCCGGATCATAATGGGCGCCTGGCCATGATCGGCTTTGTTCGTCCTATTAGTGGCGGCATTCCAATTTGCTCAGAAATGCAGGCGCGCTATTTTGCCCTTTTATGTAGTAATAAGATCAATCTCCCCGAAGACGTTGGCGATCGAATTGAAAGAGAGAAGGATTGGGAAGAGCAGTGGATGTGCCTCAGTCCGAATCATACTGAATCCATGCCTTCTCAGATCATGTTTCTGGACTCTATTGCAAAAGAAATTGGTTGCCACTACCCGTTTCATAAACTGATCACCAAGCCTCGGCTACTAGTAAGGTTATGGTTTTATTCCTTTAACCAGTCTTGCTACCGAATGACCGGACCTCATCATCATTACGATGAGGCAGTTAAAGATATTATGACTGAGGAAGTTCCTCTTCATGACTACGGGTTTATGCTGACGATGATAGCGCTCTCTTTCATGCCATCATTTGTACACCCCAAAAATCTCGATTTCCAATACGGTGTAAAGAACTGACATCAGTGCATGGATGCTTAAGGATATTGAAAATGGAACTCAATAATACGGACAATTTGAATATTGAATCCCAGTTCATGCTGGTCAACCCTGAACAGCTTAAAACATCTATGCCAGTGTCTGAATCGGGTGCAAAAACGGTTAGCGATAGTCGCCGTGTCATCAAGAACATCCTTGAAAAAAAGGATCACCGCCTCATTGCTATTGTTGGCCCTTGCTCTATCCATGATGTGGAATCGGCACTTGAGTATGCAAAAAGATTAAAAGCGCTCCCCGAGAAGCTTTCCGACACGCTCTATATTGTTATGCGGGTTTATTTCGAGAAGCCCAGAACTACTGTGGGGTGGAAAGGGCTTATCAATGACCCTCACCTGGATAACAGTTTCAGGATAGAAGAAGGGTTGCAGATCGCGAGAAAACTCCTAATGGAGATCACTTCAATGGGGGTTCCTGTGGCTACAGAAGCTCTCGATCCGGTAGCACCACAGTACCTGTCTGATTTGATCAGCTGGTATGCCATTGGTGCGCGAACCACCGAATCCCAGACCCATCGGGAAATGGCCAGTGGTCTCTCGTCGCCGGTGGGGTTCAAGAATGCCACTGACGGTAGTTTGATGGTGGCGGTTAATGCGCTGAAGTCTTCTTCCCATCCTCATCGCTTCCTTGGCATCAATGGTCAGGGGCAGGTGGCGGTTATCAAAACCAAAGGCAATGATTATTCACATATCGTGCTGCGTGGTGGTGATGGTGGGCCAAATTACGACAGGCAGAGTGTCGGGAAGTGTGAGGCTGTATTAGCGGATGCCGGGTTGGAGCCCACCATTATGGTGGATTGCAGTCACGCCAATTCAGGGAAGGATCCCACACGCCAGCCCTTGGTGGTGAGTGATATTGCCTCCCAGATTCAGCAAGGTAATCGCTCCGTCGTTGGCTTCATGATGGAAAGCCATCTTAACTTTGGCAATCAAAGCCTCGACGTTAAAGGCAAGGAAGAGCTTCGCCACGGGGTTTCCATAACGGACTCTTGCCTTGACTGGTCAAGCACGGAGAGCTGCCTGATCAATTTAGCCAATGATATTCGGGTGGCATTGAGGGCCCGCTGCCAGTCGGAGCTTGAGCCCGCCTGAAAGGTGAGGGGCGGATCAGCGATAGCTCCAGACTTTGCGAGTCGGGCTTGGTCCGAGGGAAGGCGGATCTGGCCGGGCTTGGTCTTCCAGCGCTTGCCCTCCCTGCTTCATGTACGAAATTCTCCCAGGTTGCCCCTCTCGGGGCTCCTTGAGCTTGCAGCGCTCCTCCCCTCCCCGGATACTGTGCCCATGGAAAACACACCCTTGAAGCACCAGTTGCTGGTGGCCATGCCACAAATGGCTGACCCGGACTTTGAACATTCCGTTACCTATATCGTTGAGCACAGCAGCGAGGGCGCCATGGGGCTGACGCTCAACCGCCCGGTGCAGATCAGCCTGGGTGATATCCTCAGCGACATGGATATTGAAATCGAAGTGCCGCCCTCCGAGCGGCATCGCGTGGTGGCCGGTGGGCCGGTCCAGCAGGAAGCCGGCTTTGTGCTGCACAGTGCCGCCACCCGCTGGCACGCCAGCACTGTCCTCAGTGATGGCCTGATTCTGACCACCAGCCGTGACATTCTCGAAGCCATCGCCATTGGTGAAGGCCCGGAGCAGTCCCTGATTTGCCTGGGCTATGCGGGTTGGGATGCCGGGCAGCTGGAGCAGGAGCTGGTGGATAACGCCTGGCTCAGCACCCCCGCCAGTCGCGAACTGATCCTCGACACCCCCTTCGAACAAACCTGGCACGCGGCCGCCGCGCGCATTGGCGTTGATATGAGTTTGATTGCCACGCAGGCAGGCCACAGCTGAAAGGCAATTAATAATGAATAGTTAATAATTAATAGCGGCGCGGTTGAAGTTCTTGTTCTTGCAAGGTTAGAAGCCGCGGTCACAACACCGGGCGCGGCCACGAACCTTGCAAAATCAGAGCAACGAGATCGCGCAACTATTAACTATTCATTATTAACTATTCATTGCCCCTATGATTCTTGCCTTCGATTACGGTACACAAAAAATCGGTGTGGCCAGTGGCAATATGCTGCTGGGTACCGCCACGCCATTAAAAGCCCTGCCCTGCAAAAACACCCAGCCCAACTGGGATGACATTGCCGCGCTGTTAAAAGAGTGGGAGCCGGAGGCGTTGGTCGTTGGGTTGCCACTGAACATGGATGGCAGTGATAGCGAGTCCACGGCACGGGCCCGTAAATTTGCCAATCGTCTGCATGGGCGATTCGGGAAAAAAGTGTGGCTGGTGGATGAACGTTTGAGCACCCGCGAAGCCCGCGAACGTACGGGTATCCAGAAAGCAGACCCGCGGGTGGATTCCATGGCAGCGGTGGTGATTGCGGAAGGCTATTTCTCTGGTAATGCACAGTGTTTTTAATGAACCGATTTTGGGAGCCAATTTTGCAGAAAAAAAGAAGTACTAAATCGTTATTTTCTCCTCTGGTTTTTATGCTTCTGGCTACGGGCTGTGGCGGCGGCGGGGGAGGCAATAATAGCGATGCACTTGGCTCCTATGAACCTGTCCCTGCCACAGTGGAGTATCGCGAAGGTGGCGTTATCAAAGGGATGCAAATCTTTGATTACGGCACGAACAGCACGGTGCGCTCTCGCTTTGTTGTTGACTCTGGTAATGATGGTCAATGGAACACGGCGGATGACGTACGCAAAGGTGGGCTGACCTGCAAGTATCAACAATCAGATAACCCTCTTCCACCAGCATTGTTGTCTGTAGTGCAGAATATGGGAACCAATGGAGACGGTAGTTTTGCGCTCCAGCAGTTGGATCTGGAAAGCGACGGCCGCATTTCTATCTGTCCCACGCTGTCAGGTAAGCAGTTGGTAAAAGAAGAAGTGCTTTGCGAGGATAATTTTTGCCCGGCGAGATATCAGTTCGGCTATAGTATAACCATCGAGCAAAAAGAACAGGAAGGTGGCTGGTCGCAAACTCAACATACCATTTTCTATGATGGCAATGGTTTGATGATAACCGCACCGCCTTTTCCTTCCCACATTCAAACCACGAACCTTTCTGGTGATACAGAAAGCGGGTTTGAATTTCTGGTCACAGTAGAGCCGTCCCCGGAATATTCAGAAGACGCCAGCTTGGCTCAAGCATTTCTTTATGCGGGCAACGGCTATCAGGAAAAAGTTGTGCAGTGGCTGCCGGGCGAGCTTGAGAGTCGGGTGGTGATGGATCGCTATGGCGAAAATGAAAGCTATGTGGATACCCGGTACCGCACCATGACATGGCTTCCTGAAAAAGGAGAGCTGCAGGACAGTCAGGACAGCCAGAACCCGCCAGCGCTATACCCGCTTATGAGGGTTTATGAGTTTGATGAGAATGGAAAGCCTGCTAGCCAAGTGGCCCTTATGGCCGGTGAGGATAATATCTGGTTTACTGCTGACGATGTCGTCTATGGTTTTCCGGAGTTTATTTATGATGAGGACGGCTTTCTTAAGGAGATGAAGACGATTGAGGGTAATGCCGCAAGGTCGTTTGATTATGATGATAATGGAAGGGTTACTGATATCAATGTATTCGGAGAGAAACGAAGGGAATACCGTTATCAAAATGCGAAACTTAGAACGTTAAATCTGATGTCTTTTGATGCTGAAAAAGGGATTATTGAGCAGCGCGTCACTTTTCGGGATGACGTGCCGGGTGTGGTGACTTTTATTCCTGATCAGCGCTTTGCAAGAGACGAAAGTGGTAGGCTCGTTGACCCTCTTGTGCCGCAAGACAAAGAGCAAATCAAGCTTCTTGGGCGCCCTTTCTAATCGCTTCTGATCCCTTACGGCGGAAATTGGCTAACGCCAATTTCCGCCGTAGTAGAAGCGTTATTACTGCCTGATCCCTTCCACAGAAATAATAATGTCCACGGTTTCTGAGGCTGGACCCAAATCCTTGGTGATGCCGAAGTCGGACAGCGTCAGTGTGGTGGAGGCTTCCAGGCCCATGCGGTAGCCGCCCCACGGATCATCGCCGTAACCGATCAGTTTGGCATCCAGGGTTACCGGTTTAGTCACGCCATGCAGGGTGAAGTCGCCGGTGATTTTTGCGGTTTTCTCGCCGGTTTTTTCAATGTTGGTGCTCTTGAAGGTGGCCGTTGGGTATTCGTCCACGTCTAGGAAATCATCACCGCGCAGGTGTTTGTCACGTTCAGCGTGGTTGGAGTCTACGCTGGCGGTCTGGATGGTGGCGTTTACCTGGCTGTTCTCCGGGTTTTCTGCATCGACGGTGAAATCGCCAGTGAAGTCATTGAATTGACCATACAGCCAGCTGTAACCCAGGTGGGAAATCTTGAACATGACAAACTGGTGGGTGCCTTTGGTGTCGAACTTGTAGGTGCCACCGGGCTGGTCGGCGAACGCCATGTTGCTGAGCAGCAACGCCAGGGCGGGGATCGTAACTTTTTTCAATAACGTCAACATAAGCATCAAACTCCGTTTCAGGTGATTAAGATAGGTTGTGAGTGTCGTTTGGGGTGTGCGTTGTGCTTCGTGGCGCCAGGCCGAGAATGCGTCGTAAGGTGTCGTCGCGATCAAAAAGATGATGTTTGACGGCGGCCAGCGCGTGCAGGCCTGCCAAACCGATCACGGCCCAGGTGGCCCAGTAATGAATCAGGCCGGCGGTGTCTTCCAGGCCGGTCTGGTGGCCGCTCACTGAGGGAACGGCGAACCAGTTGAACACCTCCACGGAAGAGCCATCCGCGCTGCTGATCAGGTAGCCGCTGATCATGGCGGTAAATAGCAGCAGGTACAAAGCCCAGTGAGTGAGATGTGCGCTGATTCTTTCCCAGGGCTTGTGGGTGGGCAGCGGCCCGGGAGGAGGTGAGACAAAGCGCCAGCCCAGGCGCAGCAGCATGGCAATAAACAGCAGGATGCCGATGCTGCGATGCAGATCCGGGCCTTTGCGATACCAGGGGTCGTAATAGCCCAGGTCCACCATATAAAAGCCCAGCGCAAACAGGCCGATCACCGCCAATGCCACCAGCCAGTGGAACAGCACGGCAATGGCGCCAAAGCGTTGTGAGTCGTTGCGCAGTTTCATGAGGGTTCCCTTCCAGTGTTCTCCGCCCTTATGGCTGGGCGATCCCTTACTTGTTCAGAGTCCACGCCGCGTATCAGGTTCCGTTGATTACAAAACTTACAGGCGTTATGCGTATGCCTCTAGCTTGTCGGCATTGTGGTCCGGGACACAGCGCAAAAAACTGAACGGTTTGATCAGTTGTTCCGTTGATTGCCTCAGCGCCCTGGCCTTCTGCTACTCTTACGCTTTATGGATATGCCTTATGGATTGTGGGAGAGCGGCCTTGAGCTGGGATGAGCAACAATTGCAGACGCACCTGGATGCCATGGCGGCGGCCATCAATGAGCGCTTTGCGGACAAGTCGCCACTGCTGGTGGGGATTGAATCCGGGGGTGTCTGGGTGGCGCAGGCGCTTAATGACCGTTTGCCCACGGCGCTGCCGCTGGGCTCGCTGAATCCGGCGTTCTACCGGGATGACTTCGACACCCGTGGACTCAAGCCCACGGTGACGCCGTCCAAGCTGCCATTTGATGTGGATGGCCAGCATATTTTGTTGGTGGATGATGTGCTGATGACCGGGCGCACCATCCGTGCGGCCATGAACGAGTTGTTCGATTTTGGTCGCCCGGCGTCTATCTCCCTGGTGGTGCTGTTCGACATTGGCCACCGACAATTGCCAATTCGTGCCGATATTTGTGGGGAAACTTTGGCATTGCCACCCCATCAGCGGGTAGAATTACGCGGGCCCTCACCGTTGATTGCCGAGATTCGCAATCTGGTGGTTGAGGACGATACAGAGACAAGGTCATAAGAATGACGCCGACGCTTGCGCCATCCTCCCGCGTACAACTTACCGACGACGGTAAGCTTCGCCATTTTCTCACCACTGAGCACCTCCCTCGTTCCCTGCTGGAAGATATTCTCGATACGGCGGCAAGCTTCGTGGATGTGGGCGGCCGGGCCATCAAGAAAGTCCCCTTGCTGCGCGGCAAGACCGTGGTGAACCTGTTTTTCGAATCCAGCACCCGTACCCGCAGCACCTTTGAGCTGGCGGCCCAGCGGCTCAGCGCTGACGTGCTTAACCTGGATATCGCCAAGTCCGCCACCAGCAAGGGCGAAACCCTGCTCGATACCCTGCGCAACCTGGAAGCCATGGCGGCGGACATGTTTGTGGTGCGCCACCAGGATTCCGGAGCGCCGTTTTTCATTGCCAACGAAGTAACGCCCAGCGTGGCTGTGATCAATGCCGGTGACGGGCGCCATGCCCACCCCACCCAGGCCATGCTCGACATGTATACCATCCGCCACTACAAGGGCGGGTTCGCCGGGCTGAAAGTGGCCATCGTCGGCGATATCCTGCATTCCCGGGTGGCGCGCTCCCAGGTTCACGCACTGAATATTCTCGGTGCCGAGGAAGTCCGCTTGATCGGCCCCAAGACGCTGCTGCCGGTGGATGCGGAAGCGTTGGGCGCCACGGTGTTCACGGACATGGCCCAGGGCCTGAAAGACGTGGATGTGGTGATCATGCTGCGCCTGCAGAAAGAACGCATGGATTCCGCCCTGCTGCCCAGCGAAGGCGAGTTCTTTCGCCTGTATGGCTTGAACAATGACAAGCTTCATTTCGCCAAGGATGACGCCATCGTCATGCACCCCGGCCCCATCAATCGGGGCGTGGAAATTGCTTCTGAAGTGGCGGATGGCCCCCGTTCGGTGATTCTCAACCAGGTGACCTTCGGCATCGCCGTGCGCATGGCTGTCATGTCCATGGCCATCAGCGGCCAGGATAGCGACAGCAATGCTCTGGCCGCCTCCACAGAAAGCATGGAAGGAGCAGGAGGTGCACGTGGCCAGCGCTAACCGTAACCGCGCCCATATCCTGATCCGCAAGGGCCGGGTTATCGACCCGGCCAGTGGCCGTGATGACGTGGCTGACCTGTTGATTGAAAACGGCCGCCTGACGCGCATCGGCGCCAGCCTGGACGCACCGGGGGCCGATATTGTGGAGGCCGACGGCCATTGGGTGTTGCCTGGCCTGGTGGATGCCTGTGTGCACTTGTCGCTGCCCGGTAGCGGCCGCACCGGTGATATCGCCAGTGAAACCCGCGCCGCTGCGGCCGGGGGCATCACCCACCTGGCGGCCCAGCCCGACTGCGGCCCGGTGGATTCCACCGCGGTGGTGCGGTTGATCCGTGAGCAGGCCGGCCAGGCCGGCTTTGCCCGTATCATGCCGATCGCCGCCATGACCCAGGGATTACTGGGCGAGCAGCTGGCGGAGATGTCTACCCTGGCCCGGGCCGGTTGTATTGCGGTGGGCAATGCCGGCGGCAAGGTGGCTAATTCGCTGGTGTTAAAACGTAGCCTGGAATACGCCGCCACCTTTGATCTGCCGGTCATGTTCCGCCCGCAGGATTCGGCGCTCAGCGCCGGGGGCTGTGCCCACGAAGGGCCGGTGGCGACCCGCCTCGGTTTGCCCGGTATTCCCGCCGTGGCAGAAAGTGTCGACCTGTCCCGCGACCTGTTGCTGGTGGAGGCCACCGGGGTGCGGGCGCACTTCCAGCAGATTTCCAGTCGCGATTCCCTGCGCCTGCTGCGCGCCGCCAAACGGCGCGGCCTGCCAGTGACGGCGGACGTGAGCATCCAGCACCTGCTGCTGGACGAGTCGGCGCTGGAAGGTTTCAACAGCCACTGCCATGTGATTCCGCCCCTGCGCAGCGCCGCCGATCGTGAGGCCCTGCTGGAAGCCGTGGCCGATGGCACCATCGACGCTATCTGTTCCCAGCACACCCCCATTGGTTCTTCCAGCAAGGCGGCGCCGTTCCCGGCCACCAAACCGGGCATGGCTGGTCTGGATGTGCTGCTCTCGCTGGTCTTGCAACTGGTCAGTGAGGGCAAGCTGGAGTTGTCGCGCGCACTGGATGCGGTTACCGCGGCCCCGGCCCGTTGCCTGGGAATCCAGGCTGGCCAGCTGGAAACCGGTCGCCCTGCCAGCCTCTGTGTGCTGGACCCGGCGGGCGTCAAGGACCTCCGCGAAGACTGGCTGTCCGCAGGCAACAACTCCCCCTGGCGTCATGCCCAGCTCAAGGGCAGCGTGAAACTGACGGTGTGCCAGGGCAAGGTGAGCTGGCTAAGCGATTAGGCAATGAATAGTTAAGAATGAATAGCGACGCGAAACCGCGTTATTTGTCTCTAGACGCAAGAAGCCGCGCCCAGACCTTGGGCGCGGCTTCTTGCGTCAGGGAAACAACAAAATCAGGTCTAGAGTTATTCATTATTAACTATTAATTA
>UEXM01001379.1_pt1 | contig 20720 bp, 32 predicted proteins | sample 1796661 | NCBI WGS metagenome assembly UEXM01 (sample SAMEA4772469, study PRJEB27181) | metagenome | reverse complement strand
CACCTGATCGACGCTGGCTCCATATTTACCGGCTGTAGATGCCGTTGCATCCTTATCTTTTTTCTGGGTGCCGAATAGTGAGGTGTTAACCTTCACTAGAATTGCGCGCTGGCGAAGGTCATATTTATCTGAGGTTTTTACGGTCATGGTGATAGTCTCCTTGGTTAAGTTAAACTTTGTCAAAGTAATCTGATGGGATAGAGCCGTCGAATTTATCGGCTGGGATTAAGTAGTCTTTGCAGAATTTTGATATAGATGCTTCGAGGTTTCCCGTGCTGGGATTTTCATCTGTTGTGATCCAAATCATAGGCACACCATTTAAAAATAAATTACTGCACATAACTTTCTCCTTGTTGTGGGAGAGGCTGAAGCCCCTCCCATGTTGGTTAAACTGCGAAGTCGTTGTTGTTGGCTCGCCATCTTGACACTTCGAGAGTGTCCATGAGGTCAGGCGATTTTGTCTGTAGGTCAAGCATGAAGGTTTGCTGGAACTCTTTCGGCATCCGCTCTAAGTAGCAGATTGCGTTGGCTAGAGTGTCTCGCGTCACGTTTTGGCACATCATGCCAATCAGCGCGAACAGCGCCGAGATGGCGTTTTTGGTGCCTTGCTCAGGCAGTCTCGCATTTGCGGGGTCCGCGACGATGGCTTGCCACGTTGTTAGCTGGGAAGCCATAGCCAGAAACCCCTCTAAGGTACTAGCCGCCGCCACACCCACCATTGATGCGGCAATATTCTCGCGCATTTTCTGGTCAGTGATGACGCCGTCAGAGATTAGCTTATCTACCTTCTCCCAACTGCGAGGTGAGGCGAAGCAAATGTCACCCTTAGTGTAGGTGTGGAGCAACCCGTCAGGGCCGTCACCGCATAAACGTAAAAATGCTGGAACCGTGCCGTTCGAGCCTTGCGATATCCGATAAGCGGCCCAGTCTTTGACGCTGGCATTCACTTCGTAATTGCTGAACCGTTGATGCACCTGCGCGCCTAATTTCTGGATGTTGGCATTATCTTGGCGGCGGTTGGAACAGGCGGCGATACGCCAGTCTTTCGGAAAGATGTACTTGCCCAGTTGGCCGCCTAGCAAAATGCCGGTCAAGCCATTGGTCACTGAGTTCTGGCCTTGTGAGAGTTCGTCAAGGAAAAACAAGCCATACCGGCCATGCACCTTGGCATCTGGCAGAAGCTCGTTTGGCTGAAACGTAGTCTTTTCATTAACGATTTGCGGGGCGCCCTTCACATCAAGCACGTCCTGAACTGAGGTCAGGAAGGTAATGAATGCGTAGGCATTGTCTAGGTCCGCTGGCACAGGGTCTTTGCCCACTTCATAAAACGTGGCACCCAAGGCGGCGGCTTGAGCCTTGGCCCCCGCTCTGACGATGTCGGTCTTGCCTATGCCGGAAGCGCCGTGAAAGTGAATATTGTTACCTTCTGAGAAGGCAAAATTCATATGAGCCAGCATCTCGGATGGCGTGATTATCGGCGTATTTGTCATGGCGATAGTCTCCCTTGTGTTTTTGGTTTATCTGTTCATCCATTCTTTGAACGTAGGCATTGGCGCACCATTGTTAGTGCTATCGTTGCCATTTTCATCTGGTGCGAACGTGGAGAATATTTCAAATTCTTGCCTGTTCGTTCCACGAATTGGCGTCTGCCAATCGCTGACTGGTGACGCCGTTCGACTTCTAAATTTTGCTTCGCGGCGCTTGGCCGCATTTGATATACTTGTCATGCTTATTCTCCTTTGCAAATTCTAATAACTTCAAGGGCATAATCGATGCCCATACCCAGTGGCAATTCGTTTGCCTCTATAGAGGCTTCAACCATATCGGCCAGATAAGGGCTAGCATATTTTGCAACGTATTCGCTTGGCTCAATGATGAGATTTTTCATGGGTCTTCCTTTTTTTGTTGGGGGGTTTTATCAGTAATGCCCAGCCAATGGTAAGACTGGGCATTGGTTATAAAACTGGTTTTTCTCAGGCAGGGCTTATACCAACATCCTGAGACTCAGGATGTACATCCTGAGTTAACTTTTTTGCTTTCCACCCCACCAGACCACTCAATCAACATTAGAGGCTCTTCGCTCTGGCTTGGGAAACCTCAGCCCCGTTGCAGGGGCATCCGGCTCATCCGAAAACTTTATTCGGCTTCAGTGGCTCCACCTCTTGTCACAGATTTTGCTCTGTTCTCTGTCGCGGGCGGTTTCATGTGGCCTCTGTTTGTAGGCCCGACAATACAGGCAATTTGTTATATGTCAACTTATTTTTTTCGCACCTCATTCGCACCCCATTCGCACTTTGTCTTTATATATATATACACGAGGGGCCATTGGAGGGGTCAAATGGGGCTATCTCTATAATCGATTTTAAGGCCCGTACAGCGCCTCTAATGTCGCTGGGCTACCTGTACCCATTTATTTCATTTACGCTGTTTGTTCATCTAATGTTCTACTTTTAAGATAATTGTTCTTGTTAATTTGTTTTTCGGCTTATATTTTGGGAGGACACACATTTGAGCGAAGGAGACTGACGCCGTGACTGATGACCCCAATGATGATGCCCCAATACTTACAGTAGTTGACGGCGGCAAAGATGAAACCAAACCCAAAACCGACATCAAAAAAGGTGCCGATAACCTGACAAACAAACAGCGCGCATTCTGCAAGGCCATGCTGGCGGGCGCCGGATCACAAAGTGATGCTTACAGGCGGGCTTACGATGTGACATCAATGAGTGACGCCGCCATTCATACAGAAGCCAGCAAGATGATGCGGCACCCTGCAATCGCCCAAAGGCTAGAGAGTGGTTTCAAGGCTCAAGACGAAGCCGCACTGCTTTCAGGCCAGTCTCTCCGAGGCTATGTAGAAAAATCGCTGTATGAATTGAGTAAAGACGCCGACAGTGATGCGAACAAATTGAAAGCCTTACACCTGTTGGGCCAGACTGAGAAGTGTGGGGTGTTCGTGACCAGAACCCTAGACCTGACTGAGACCCTGACCCCTGCCGAAGTGGAACAGGAGCTTGCGGACAAGCTTAAAGATGCTTTCAAATCAAGGGCTTAACCATAATCCAGTTAAACTTTACATAATAATGATTATGCGATTACGACGATAAAGATCAATGATATCAATGACTTAGCTTTTGCCCTCAATACTGACAAGGCTGTACATGTCGAGCCGTGTCAGTGTTGAAGCTTGATCTTTGTCTCGCATGACAGAGAAAAAGCCCTCTTTTTTATCTGGAAAATAGACTGAAAAACCGATCTGGACCCTCTCCATGATAGAGATTTACTTGGCCCCCACCCCCCAAGCTGGCATATAACATCCATATACTTGTATTACATTGCAATCTGAGTTGTCTGTGAGCAAAATATAGAAATTGCATAGTTTCGTATGGCTTGCCCTACAAAAATAATATATAAAATAAATTTGACATTTTAGTACATAGTTAGTACGACGAATGATCATATATTTTACAGGGAACTTTTCGATGAACTGTTGGCATTGTAATACTGAGTTAATTTGGGGCGGCGACCATGACATTGATGAAGAAGATGAGAACTATACGATGGTTACAAATCTGAGTTGTCCTAATTGCGGAAGCATCGTTGATGTCTATCTACCTAAAGATGAAGATTGAATAAGGAGAGGATTATGTTTTCTGCATTAGCCTGTATGGCAGTCGCTATCTACTTTGAGGCGAGAGCTGAACCAATGGCGGGGCAGCTTGCCGTCGCTAATGTGGTTATGAATAGGGTCTGGGATGAGAGATACCCGAACGACGTTTGCGAAGTCATCACTCAAGGGAGGCTTGGCAGTAAGCCGACCAGCATAGTCCGCAGAGACCAATGCCAGTTTTCTTTCTATTGCGATGGTAAATCAGACGAGCCTAAAGATAATGAGGCTTTTGAGTTTGCGGTTGATCTTGCGAGCCATATACTCGCAGGAGTTTGGTTAGACCCGACAGATGGCGCAACACACTACCACGCAATAGATGTGCAGCCTGTCTGGGCAAAGACTAAAACGAGAGTGGTGCGAATAGAAAATCACATATTCTATAGGTGGGACTGATGCCAAGACGAACGAAAGAAGATAACTCAGGATGGCCTAAACATATTAAGAACACTAAAGAGCGTGAGAAAAGCATAGCTAAGAAGATGAAAGGCCAGACGTTTGAAGATGTTGTGTTAAAAAGCGATAACAAGGTTATCGATTGGAACATCGCACAAAAATTTAAGAGGTCAGAGTTATGATAAGAAAGATACTACTACGCATTAGCCACTACGCCGCTAAATTTGACAGCTATTTATGGAGTAAACTGCACGGCAGGAAGGGAGACAATTAATGCATAAGGATAAGTTTAGATCAGCCCCGACCTCGAAAAGATATAAAGCTAACCACGAAAGTATTTTTGGCCCGGCTAAAGGTGCGCCTAAGTTGTCTAAAGCTGATAGGGAAAGACAAGAGCTTCGGAACAAGGAGTATCATGCTAAATTGGCCGAAGATGGTAAGAAGCCAGCAGATTGGTATGTTGCAAACGAGCGCAGAGTTCCTTCAAACCCTAATTACCAGAAGAAGCTGGGGCTTTCGAGGGCTTATGATGAGAACTACAGTAAAGTATTTCGTAAATGAAATCATGTCGAGTGAAGCTGCTGGATGCAAACTCTCAACAATGTCGGTGGATAGATGGACAAATTGATGGGCAAGCAGCGGTCTGCGGCTCACCTACGCACAACCGCACCTCTTGGTGTGAGGAGCATCACAAACGAGTATTCTCTAGGAATATTAGGCGCACACGGTTTGAAATTGATCAAGCTAAGTTCTATAATCTAACACCACTGAAAAAAAAGTCTGTTGAATATCCTACCGAGGGTTGACGTTTGGTCGGCCAATGTATAGGTTCTGTTCATATAACTATAGAAAGTCTTTGATATGACGCCTCGTCAAAAAGAATGTTTAGATTATATTTCTGGCTTTTGGTCAGACAACGGCTATGCGCCGTCTTTCGATGAAATTAGAATAGCCTTGGGTGCTAAGAGCAAATCATCTGTATCCGCTCTGGTAGCAAGGCTAGAGGAACGGGGTTATGTTGAATGGATACCTAACCTTGCCCGGTCTGTCCGTGTCATTTCTGATGAGCAACCCCCTGCCTCATCGGTATGAAGCGTAGCCCCGTCCTTACCCTTTATACTTGCTTTCAGCCCCTAATCGAGGGTATCTCTGTAAATGGATAACTGTTTATGGATAAAATGTTGGAACATAAGAAGCGAAAGACACCGTCCGTCATTGTTATTATCTTAATAACTCTGGCCGCGCCTTTGCTTTTGGTTTTTCTCAGTTTATCAGGCTGCCAGACGACACCTACAGAACCCGCTAAACTTGTTGCACAACCTACCATAAGATGCGCGCCAGCTACTCAAGTTATCCAATGGCTAGATAAAAAGTTTAATGAAAAGCCTGTTTACTCTGGGGTCTATGAGAATAGAATAGTCTTTACCTTATTCGTTAGCCCTGAAAAGACCTTTACGGTTGTACATACGGGAATACGAAACGAGATATCTTGTCTTGTTTCTTCAGGGCATAACTTTAAAGAGTTAAACTGGAATATTAAGAAGGGGAAGAGTGTATGACGCTGGACAGCATCACACAAGATCAACTTGATCGAGTCGGTGAGCTGCCAATAGATGTGCAGCGCGATATACTCGCTACGCTTAATAAGCTGGAAGCTACTCGTGACAGCAACAACGCTCAGTTAAACTTCATACCGTTTGTCAAGAAAGTGTGGCCCGGTTTTATTGAAGGGTATCACCATAAGATAATGGCCGATGCTTTTGAGCGTGTAGCCCGTGGCGAACTTAAGCGGTTAATTATCAATATGGCCCCTCGCCACACCAAGAGTGAGTTTGCCAGTCATCTATTCCCCGCGTGGTTTCTTGGGCATCATCCACAGAAGTATGTAATCCAAGCCTCGAACACCGCTGATCTAGCGGTAGACTTTGGCCGCAAAGTGCGCGATACAATTGGCGACACTGCGTACCAGAAGGTATTCCCCAACGTAGCGGTTCATGCAGATGCCGCCGCAGCGGGTAAATGGAAGACCACTGATAAAGGCGAATACTTTGCCCTTGGCACTGGCGGCACCATGACGGGCCGTGGTGGTGATCTGATCATTATTGATGACCCACATTCAGAGCAAGAAGCTAAACAGGCTGAAACCAAACCAGAAATATATGATGGCGTGTTCGAGTGGTATACGTCAGGTCCACGGCAACGTGTTCAGCCGGGCGCAGCGATAGTTATTGTTATGACACGCTGGTCGAAAAGAGATTTAACGGGACAAGTGCTGAAGGCCGCCGCAACTAAAGAGACAGGTGATGTCTGGGAGGTTATTGAGCTTCCTGCTATTCTGCCGAGCGGTAAACCAATCTGGCCTGAGTATTGGCCGGAAGAAGAAATTCTTGCGATTAAGGAAGAACTACCGATACCGAAATGGATGGCGCAGTACCAACAGACCCCGACAGCCGAAGAGGGCGCACTGGTCAAGCGTGAGTGGTGGCAGCGATGGGAACATCGTGATCCCCCGGATGTAGAGTTTATAATTCAATCTTGGGATACAGCGTTTGAAAAGACTCAACGCTCTGACTATTCTGCCTGTACAACTTGGGGCGTATTCTATAGAGAACACCCTGATACAGGCAAGACTATGCCCAATGTGATACTATTGGACGCCTTTAAACAACGTATGGAGTTCCCGGAACTGAAGAAAGTTGTGCTTGAAACTTACAACGAATGGGAGCCAGATGCGCTTATCGTTGAGAAGCGAGCTTCTGGTGCGCCACTTATTTATGAGCTTCGTGCTATGGGACTTCCAGTTGGGGAGTTTACACCGAGCCGTGGTAACGATAAGATCGCTAGAGTAAATGCAGTTTCCGATCTGTTTCATTCTGGTATAGTATGGGCGCCAGCTCATCGATGGGCAGAAGAAGTGATTGAAGAGTTTGCTGAGTTCCCTGCGGGGGAGCATGACGATCTTGTGGACAGCTCTACACAAGCATTGCTCCGCTATCGGCAGGGTGGGTTTATTCAAACCGTGCAGGATGAAGAAGAAGATAATCGACAAATCCTTCCGGCTGAGACGTATGAGTACTATTAAGGGGTAACCACATGGCGATCAATGTAGACAAAGCCTTAGTTCCTTCCGACATTCTCGTAGAGGATGGACCGGAAGTTGATATCGACCCACTAACAGGTGACGCGGATGATCCTGATTACGAATTAATGGGTGAGGAGCAGAATGAAGATGGGTCTGTTGTCATTGACTTTGATCCTAACGGTGAAGATGAGGACCGTAGTGAAGATCATAATGTAAATCTAGCCGAACTCCTTGAGGATGAGGCGCTTAGCGCGTTATCTGCTGAACTCGTTCAGGCGTTTAAGGACGACAAAGACACCCGTGCGCCTTGGGAGAAAGCCTATACCAGTGGGATTGCGCTATTAGGATTAAATATTGAGAGCAGACAACAGCCTTGGGCTGGCGCAAGTGGCGTGTTTCACCCTATTTTGACCGAAGCTGTGGTTAAGTTTCAAGCCGAAGCTATGATGGAGACGTTTCCTGCGTCCGGGCCAGTCTTAACCCGTATTATTGGCAAGACTGATCGTGATCGGGAGAGGCAAGCCAAGCGTGTTCGCCACGATATGAACTATCAATGCACCGAAGTGATGTCTGAGTACCGCCAAGAGCATGAACAGGCGTTGTTTCATCTAGCTATTGGCGGCTCAATCTTTAAAAAGGTCTACTTTGACCCTTCTCTAGGTCGTCAGACATCTAAATTTATTATGGCAGACGATTTTATAGTTGCATATGGCACAACTTCACTTACAGCGTGTCCCAGAATGACTCATGTCATGAAGATGTACCCTAATGATCTTTTAAAAGCTCAATATTCCGGGCAGTACCGTATGGTGGACGTGCCAAGCCCCTCCATTGAGTACACCGATGTTGATAGACGGGAGGATAAGGCAGCGGGAGACGCGCCAAAGGCTGAAAAAGATGACCGTCATACTTTATTAGAGATGCATGTCGAACATGATCTTCCCGGTTTTGAAGATTTGGACGAAGATGGCGAGCCAACTGGAATCGCATTGCCTTACATCATCACGATGGATAAGAGCAGCAATACTGTATTAAGTATTTACCGAAACTGGGAGGAAGATGATGATCTCAAAAGCAAAAATGAGTTCTTTATTCATTACCCCTATCTGCCGGGTCTTGGATTTTATGGTATTGGCCTTGTTCACCTTCTCGGTGGTATCTCTAAGTCTGCTACTAGTATCCTTCGGCAGCTTGTGGACGCTGGCACACTTTCTAACCTCCCCGCAGGATTAAAATCCCGTGGCCTTCGCATTAAAGGTGATAATTCCCCATTAAGACCCGGTGAGTTTCGTGATGTGGATGTTCCCGGCGGAGCCATTAAGGATAATATTGCGTTTGTACCTTATAAGGAACCATCTTCGGTCCTTTACCAGTTGCTTGGGAGTATTGTAGAGGAAGGTCGTAATATCGCTTCGATAGCCGATCTTAAAATATCAGACATGAACTCCCAAGCTCCCGTCGGCACCACTCTGGCGCTACTTGAGCGGGGCATGAAGGTTATGAGCGGCGTTCACGCTCGTATTCACGCTGCTATGCGCCAAGAGTTTAAGCTAATTGCCGCATTAGTTCGGGATCACGCTCCTGAAGAGTATGAGTATGATGTTGAAGATGGCGCTACTCGAACGAAAGATTATGATGATCGCGTTGACATCGTTCCAGTATCCAATCCTGATGCCTCAACTATGGCCCATCGGATTATGCAGCACCAAGCTGTACATCAGTTAGCCGCTACCGCTCCACACATCTATGATCTGAAAGAATTACATCGCCAGATGATTGAGGTTATGGGCATCGATAATGTTGAGAAGATTATTCCTCTCGAAGATGAGATGAAACCGAAAGACCCTGTGGCCGAGAATATGGCTCTGATGACAGGAGAACCTGTAAAGGCGCATGTTCATCAAGATCACGAGAGCCACATAAGAGTGCATGTGGCTGCGGCTCAAGACCCCAAGATCATCGAGGCGTTAGGTCAGGCACCCGCAGCTAAGGCTATTCAAGCGGCAGCAGCGGCTCACATACAAGAGCATGTGGCGTTCCAATATCGCCGTGAGATTGAGAAACAGTTGGGCGTACCTTTGCCAGAGCATAATGCAGACCTCCCCGCAGAAACAGAAGTTATGCTATCTAAATTGGTGGCGGATGCCTCCGACAAGTTGCTTCAGAAAGATAAAGCAGAAGCTCAAGCGCAGAAGAACGCTGAGAATCAAAACGATCCAGTATTGCAAATGCAGTTAGCCGAGAGCAAAGCTAAGGTCGATGAAGTTAAACGTAAGGGTATGGCGGATAGGCTTCGCGCCATGTTGGGTAAAGAGCAGATCGCCTCTAAAGAGAAGATCGAAGGCACCAAACTTGGTATAGAGGTGCAGTCAGATATGATGGATAAAGAGATTGAGAAACTCAAGCTTGAGATTGAGCTGACTAAAATGAAATCAAACGAACAACAGGCTGGAGCGCAATTAGGTGTGGATGTGGCTAAGAGTGTAGCTGACAATGAAATTGAGCGTGAGCGTATCGCGTCACAAGCTGCTCAAGCTGCATTACGTGAAGGCGTAGCTGTTATACGTGATGAGAAGATACATGAAGCAAAGAAAGAAAGCCTTGCTAATGAGCGGATGAGAGATACTCAAAATATGGCCGGACGTTTTATGGACATGTTCCGTTCTAAACCAGACGACGAACAAAAATCAAACAAAGATGAATAAAAGACTTGAAGGGATTAACATTGGCCGATAATATTTTATCCGCTATCCAAGAGCGCATTCGTCGCGAGATGAATGATACCGCCGATATGGTAGCTACAGGTGGGTGCTTATCAGCAGAACGGGCAGATATGATTGCTATAAAATACGCAGAAAATGCAGGGGTTATTAAAGGTTTGGCTTTGGCAGAAAGATGTATTCTTGATGTTCTTGACGAACTGGACGAACAGGAGAAGCTCGACACATGAGCAAATCAACTAATAAGATAAAACCTATAGAGACTCCTAAACTAGTCGGCATTCCTTCTTCCCCAAAGCCAGAGACGGCTCAACAGTTACCGCAGCCTAAAGGTTGGCGCATGTTGATCGCTATACCAGAAGTTGAAGAAGTAACAGCCGGAGGTATCATTAAAGCAGATGCTACTAAGCAGATCGAACAGACCTCCACTGTGGTTGGGCTAGTTCTTGCTATGGGCGACCAATGCTATAATGATGCAGAGCGTTTTGGCACAGAGCCTTGGTGTGAGACTGGCGACTTCGTCCTTATTGGGGCTTATAAAGGGGTCCGTTTTCACATTCATGGTAAAGAATTTCGTATCATCAATGACGACACCGTTCAGGCTGTGGTTGATGATCCTAGAGGATATACGAGGGCATAATGGCAGATACATCACAATCATTTGAAGACCCCGAAGGTTTACCAGAACCAGCGGAAGACGAAGTAGAGATTGAAGTTCTTGACGATGTTCCTGAAGAAGATGTACGGGACGCTCGTCCTGCGGGAGATCGTTTAGATGTTGACGGCGATGAGTTTGAGCAAGAGATTCAAGATTACTCTGAAAATGCTCAAAAGCGTATTAAAGCCGTTAAATATGAGTTTCATGAAGAGCGTAGAGCTAAAGAGGCCGCTGAAAGACAGTCGGCTGAAGCTGTGCGTTACGCAGAGCAAGTGGCGGCTGACAATCAGGCGCTTAAACAATCTTTAGAAAACTCTAACACGGTATTGATTGAACAGTACGGAGCGCGAACAGACGCCGAACTTGATAAAGCGCGTAGCGAATTTAAAGACGCTTACGAAGGTGGAGACACCGACGCTTTGTTAGCGGCTCAGGAAAATCTATCTAAACTTCATGCACAGAATGTGCATCGTTTGGCCTCTGCTCCCCGCCCTCAAGTGTCAGCTCAAGCCCCAGCTCAAGTACCTCAACAAACAGGTCAAGCTGTTGCCCCGCCTGACACACGAGCGTCTAAATGGATGCATGAGAATAGTTGGTTTCAGGCTGCGGGTAATGAAGATATGACAGGGTACGCAATTGGTCTGCATGAAAAATTAGTAAAATCAGGACTAGACCCGCGAGTTCATGAAGACTATTATATAAAGATTGATCAAGGAATGCGGACAGTATTCCCTGATCGTTTTTCGGAAGGTGATTTAGGTGGTGTAGGGGTTGATGCCCCTGCTGCGAACTCTCCGAAGAAAAAGCCTCCAGTTGGAGGGCCGTCACGGGGCGGTAAACCCCCGCGCAAAGTGCAGCTAACCACCACTCAAGTAGCTCTCGCAAAGCGCCTTGGGTTATCGAATAAACAATACGCCGCTCAGGTTGCAAAGGAGCAATTAAATGGCTAATCCGCGCACCGCTTCGAAAGAGCGAGATAATGAGACACGCGAAGTAGAGGATCGGGTGACCGACTATAGGCCGCCTTCTAATCTACCCGACCCCACGCCACAAGATGGTTACGAATTTCGTTGGGTCCGAACCGCCATGTTAGGTGAGAAAGACAATCGAAATGTGTCCATGAGGTATCGTGAAGGTTGGGAGCCATGTTTGGCAGAGGATCATCCTGAATTGATGATCATGTCAGACGCCGACACTACCTATGAAGGTAATGTCGTTATTGGTGGGCTAATGTTGTGTAAGTGCAGTACCGAACTGATGCAGAAACGGGCTGATTACTACAGAAGCATGGCCTCCGATCAGGCTGCAAGTGTGGATCAAAACTTTATGCGCGAAAACGATCCACGGATGCCCCTTCTGGAAACAGAAAGAAAGTCTACTGTATCGTTTGGCGCTGGTCGCAAACGCTAATATTAGCGTTTGCATTAGTGTAACTTTACAATAGGAGCAAGTAAGATGGCAGCAACAGCTTCCCCTTATGGATTTGTTCCGGTAAATAGACTTGGCGGATATGAGAATGGTTCTTTCCGTCAGCTAAAAGTGACGAACTCTTACGGCACCAGCATATTTTTTGGTGACGTAGTAGAACTCGCCTCTTCCGGGACTATCGAACTAGACACAGCAACCTCCTCGTCACGTCCCATTGGGATTTTTCAAGGAAGTAATTTCACTGATCCAACTCTTGGCTACAGATTGTTTTCGCAAATGTGGACAGGGGCCGTTGTTTCAACGGACATTTTGGCTCACGTTGCTGATGATCCTCGTCAAATATTCCAAATCCAAGGTGATGAATCTATCGCCCAAACGGGTCTTGGTAATAATTGCGATTTAATAACCTACGCCGCTGGTAATACGAACCTTGGCAAGTCGATCTTGGCGCTTGATGCCGGGAATATTGCTACAACTAACACTCTACCAGTTCGTATTATTGATTTTGTTGATGGCCCTGATAGTTCTGTTGGGGATGGTTTCACTGACGTGCTTGTCATGTGGAATGCAGATATCCATCAATACGATCTAGCACTTGGCTCTTAATAAGGAAGGATTTGACTAATGGCTTCAATTTCACGCGCCCAATTACTCAAGGAACTCCTGCCGGGTCTTAACGCCCTGTTTGGCCTTGAGTATGAAAAATACGAAAACGAACACGCTGAGGTATATGACGAAGAAAGCTCAGAGCGTTCATTCGAAGAAGAAACTAAATTGAGTGGCTTCGGTGCCGCCCCTGTCAAGAAGGAGGGCGGAAGCCTTGCTTACGACACGGCTCAAGAGAGTTTCTCTCAACGGTATGACCACGAGACGATTGCTATGGGTTTCTCCATTACTGAAGAAGCAATGGAAGACAACCTGTATGATAGTCTGTCTTCGCGATATACCAAAGCTCTGGCCCGTGCCATGAACTACACCAAGCAAGTTAAAGCTATGGTGCCATTCAACACGGGGTTCACCGCCTCCACAGGTTACCTGTCTGGTGACGGCGATCAGTTGTTCTCTACCTCTCACAGCATTGTGAGTGGTGCGAGCCTCTCCAACCGTCCTGCTACTGCTACCGATTTGAATGAAACGTCTCTTGAAGACGCTACCATTCAGATTAGCAATTACACGGACGAACGTGGCCTGAAGGTTGCATGTCAACCTGTTAAGCTGGTTATTCCAACCAACTTGCAGTTTGTTGCAACCCGTATTTTGAACTCTCAGTTCAAGACGGGTGTGGCTGACAACGACATCAACGCTATCGTGCATAACAGCACAATTCGTGATGGGTATTGCATCAACCACTACCTAACGGACACCAATGCTTGGTTCCTGAAAACCGATGTTCCTAACGGTCTGAAATATTTCAACCGTGTCGCTATGTCCACTTCTATGGATGGCGATTTCGACAGCGGCAACGTCAGGTACAAAGCTCGTGAGCGCTACAGCTTTGGCGTTTCCGACTATCTCGGCGTCTTCGGATCGCCCGGTTCTTCTTAATTTAATTAGGAAGTACAGATTAGGGGAGCCTTTACGGCTCCCCTTTTTTGTGTCATACAGGCCATTGCGCTGTTCATGTAGCGCAGACTCCCAAATAAACTCGCTGGACCTTCGGGTCCGGCGCTTTTTTTATAATACACAAATAGTACATATATTGCCCCATCAATATTTAGGGTATCAATCTATTTTAAATCACCATACAATGTAGTTGCATTTGATAGAACTGACCTCATGTTGGTTCTGGTTTATATAGGAGAACTGTCTGATGCCAACACACTTTTCTAGTGGCGTATCCAACGTCGTCACAGGTAACCCTCTCTATGAATTGGGTGTACTAGACCCTACTAAGTACCATACATATTGGGACGACTTTGATACCACACCCATCGCGGCTCAATGGACTTTAACTGCTACTTCTGCTGGATCAGGCACTTCTGCTATTACTGTTCCTGATGCAGATGGCGGTATAGCTCGTGTCACCACAGCCGCTAATGAGAATGACGGAATCTATGCTGAGTGGATTTCTGAAACATTTAAATTAGAAAGCGGAAAAAAGACTTGGATGAAGTGCCGTCTCTCTGTCGGCGACGCTGTTCAAAGTGACTGGCTTATAGGTTTGCATTCCACAGACACCACACCTCATGACGCTACTATGCGTTATATATTTGAGAGTGTAGATGGCTCTGCAAATGTTTACTTTAACAATGACAATGACACCACCGACTCAGACAGCTCTACATTAGTGACATTGACAGATGATACGTTTGTCACATTGGCCGCTTATTACGACGGCGGTACATCCATTCAATTGTTTGTAGATGATGCCTTGGTAACAACTATGACAGGCATCACCGTACCCGCAGCAGAAATGGCAGTTGGTTTCGGATATATAAACGGAGCCGCCGGAGCAGAGACTGCGGATTTTGATTATATCTATGTAATTAAGGAGCGATAATCGTTATGCAAACCAACTTAACTAAGGTTGGGGATAAATGGGCCGTCGAGGTAATCGGCGGTCCAGATGACGAGACTCTAGTGAAAACCTTCAGTGGTCGTGAAGAAGCGGCTACATGGATTAGAGCAGCGGGCAAAGGTGAAGTAGAAGTTCCCGCTCTAAAACCTAAGAAGGCGTCTAGGGCAAAACCCCAATCAAAGGCTAAATCCGTGAAGCCGTAGCCCTACTAAACTACTGAAGAGGATATAAAGATGTCTAAACCTATGGTCATCACTCTAAACCCTACAGGCGCTGATCCAGACGGCATATCTACGACTGAGACACTGTTAGCCACTAGATTGGACTTTCTAATCAATGGCGCGCTTACTACCGGGTTCGACAGAAACGGTATTTGTTTAGCGCAAACCACTGGCGCTGCTGCGGCATTGGCTTTAAATGGCGCACTTGGGACTGAATTTAGTGGTCGCAAAGGTGTCTTTGTTCAAATATTTGCAGGTTCAGATAACACAGGCATAACTTTCGAAGTTATCGGAACAGGTGCCGATAAGAAACGTCTTGCTGAAACAATAACTGGCCCTGATGCTGGGCTAACAGTCTTAGGCTCTTCCAGATTCTATACTATTAGCAGCATCACCTCTTCTGCCGCAGTTACTGATAACTGCGAAGTGGGTACTAATGGGTTTGTTACTTTCCCAACACCTCAAAAAGTAGACACAACTCACGCAGGAAACGATAGCGGTGACACAATCACCTTCATAGGTGAAGATCGTTATGGAAACCCGCTAACGGAAGCTATAACTGGAGGATCAGGCGCGCTGGTGTCAACGGTAGGTAATTTCGCTAGAGTTGACCGTATAACCGCTTCGGGTGCTGGAGCGGACGCAGTTATTGCTGGTACAGCCGCTTTGTGTGAGAGTGGATGGAAAGTGCTTAACTATCGTGGGCCGTCAACTTTTGATGTACAGATCGGGTGTACTTCTGCTGGGGCCACTTACGCTGTACAGCACACTTTCACCAATGTCTTGGCAAAGGACTTCGTTGAATCCAGCGCATTAGTATTCACGAACGCGACCATTACAGGCAAGACTGGCGCTTTCGCTGGAGGGTACACTAGCCCTACAGTTGCTACTCGTTTGGCAATTACGACGGCAGGAACTGGCCCAGTTGAGGCTACAATAGTTTCCGACATGTAAGGTGCCGATTGTTGTCTGAGGATGCGTAATGAAGAAGAAACGGGACTATAAAAGAGAATACCGAGAGTATCACGGTACTTCGACGCAAAAAAAAGATCGCGCTGGGCGAAACACGGCTCGCGCTGCGGCTATCTCTTCAGGTAGAGTTAGCAAAGGTGACGGTAAGCATATAGACCATAAGGATAATAACCCTCGTAACAATTCGTCGAACAATACTCGTGTGATGTCCGCTAGGGGCAACTTGAACAGACCAAGAAGGAAGATAGGTTAATGGCAGCACCCACAACCAGTGGCACAGTAGCTTTTAAACTGGATATCCTTCAGCTCTGTGAAGAAGCTTATGAGCGCGCCGGAACCGAAATGCGTACAGGCTATGATCTGCGCTCTGCGCGGCGTAGCTTGAACATTATGTTATTAGACTGGGTCAACCGTGGACTTAATCTTTGGACTGTTAAAGAAGCCACTATATCTTTAGTGGCCGGGACCAAGACGTATTCTTTAGCTGATGATTGTGTTGATGTGCTTGACGCAGTGCTTAGGGATGGATCAGGCGCATCACAGACGGATTACAACTTAACTCGCTTATCTGTCTCTACTTACGCCCAGACTTCTAATAAGAATACCTCTGCTCGACCAACATCTATGTATGTGGATCGGCAGAACCGCGCTACCGTTACGTTATACCCAGAGCCGAACGATGGAAGTCAGACATTTTGCTACTGGTATGTGCGACGTATCGAAGACGCAGGGGACAACACTAACAACGCTGATATGCCAGAGCGCTTTATCCCAGCTCTTATTAGTGGATTAGCGTTCAATATCGCTTTAAAACGCCCTGAGCTGGAGCAACGTATGCCTGTTCTCAAGGCACTTTATGAAGAGGCGTATGAGTTAGCGGCATCAGAAGATCGGACAAAAGCGAATTTGGTATTCACGCCATTACAAGACTTTATTGATGTGGACTTGACCTAATGAGCAGTGCGGAATTTGCAGGAGGTAAACACGCCTTTGGTTTTTGTGATCGTTGCGGATTTCGTTATGATCTGGCTGAGTTGAATTACGAGGTAGAAGATAAGCGGCGTAATGGTTTGCGAGTGTGCGGCCCTTGCTTGAACCCAGATCATCCGCAGTTACAGTTAGGACGATTTAGAGTGTACGATCCTCAGACGCTTCGTGACCCCAGACCTGATCTAGGCCAACTTGAGAGCCAAAGTTTGTTCGGGTTTGACCCGGTAGGAGCTGAACAGAGTTTAGAGATGACTGCCACTATTGGCTCAGTAACTGTTACAACCTCGTAGGAGAACTATTATGATGAATGCAAGAAACATGATGAAGACAGGAAATACAATGAATACGGGAAAAATGAAGAAAGCAGCCGGGTATGCTCAAGGCGGTAATGTTCAAGCCAAGCAGAAACGCTACGCTCACGGCGGCATAGCCAGCGCAGGTAGCTCTAAACTAATGCCTACTAACCAGACAACAACTAAAGCTAGAGGCGCAGGTGCGGCTACCAAAGGGACTAATTTCAAGGTATAGACCATGAATTATGCTGAACTTGTCGCATCGGTAAAGACTTATACGGAGAACACTGAGACGGATTTCGTCGCAGAGATACCTACCTTTGTCAAACAAGCGGAAGATCGCATCTATCAGATGGTACAGCTCCCTGCTCTTCGTAAGACACAATCAGGAGTAACAACCGCATCTAATAGATTTTTAGCTACGCCGTCTGATTTCATATCAGTATTCTCTTTAGCCGTTATTGATAGCGCTGGAAGCTACACACATCTATTAAATAAAGATGTTAATTTTCTTCGAGAAGCATTTCCAAAGATATCTACAGAAGGTGCGCCTAGGTATTACGCGTTGTGGGATGAGGATACTATGTGCCTAGCGCCTACACCAGACGGTGCTTTATCTCTAGTTTTGAATTATTTTTACAAACCAGAAACCATCGTTACTGCCGGGACTACTTGGCTCGGTGATGAAAGCGAATCGGTACTTCTTTACGGAACTTTGGTAGAGGCTTATACGTTTATGAAGGGGGAGCCTGATTTACTCCAATTATACGACACAAGGTATAAAGAGGCGTTGGTCAAGCTCAAAGAACTTGGTGACGGAAAGAACCGTCAAGATGCATACAGATCGGGCCAAACAAGGATGGCGATAACTTGATGATAAAACCAAATATGAACTCAGAGGTCGGCAGCGTTATGGTTCACACTACATCTCATCGCGGGCATAACGCTGAAGAGCTGGCTGAGATGGCTTTAGATAAGATTATGCGTGTTGGAGATAACGCGCCTGAGCCTATTAAAGCACAAGCATTGGCATATAGAGATAATTTGCGTACAATACTTATATTCTATATGCGTCAAGCAATGATGAGCGAAAGAGTAACTGTTAGGGCCGATTTGACGGCTGAGATAAAGGATACAATGTAATGGCAATTTCACAAGCACTCTGCTCCTCCTTCAAGCAAGAGCTAATGGAGGCAGAACACAATCTCACGACTGGGCAGCACACAATCAGAGCAGCTTTATATACAAGTTCTGCTACGTTGAATGCAGCAACCACAGCATATACAACCAGCAACGAGGTTTCAGGAACTAACTATGTAGCAAAAGGTGAGGCGTTAACTAACGTGACACCTACGCTATCTGGCACTACCGCGTTAACAGATTTTGCGGACGAGACATGGTCGAACGCTACTATTACAGCGCGAGGCGCTCTTCTTTATAATGATAGCCACGCAAGTGACGCGGCCATTCTGGTGTTAGATTTTGGTGCAGATAAGACATCAACGGCAGGAGATTTTACAATCGTCTTTCCAGCCGCTGACGCAAGTAACGCGATCATTAGGATCGCTTAATTGACATGGGTGAATTGACATGGCATGGGGAGTTAAAGGCTTCGGCAGCACCACATGGGGCTTCGGTGATGTATCTACATCAGTCACCACTCCTGCTGTTGCAACTATGTCTTTGGGCAACGAAACAGTTAATGCTGCGGCTAACGTCTCTGCGGCCACCAATATCGGCACTTCCGCAATTGGCACAGTGTCAGTATCCGGGGCGGCTAACACTACAGTTACTGGCTCGGCGGCAACAAGTGCTATTGGATCGCTTACAACGATTAGCAATAACAACCTTTCTGTTACCGGATTGGTCGGGACAACAGCTATCTCGCCCGTTATCACAATTGCAGATGCAAATATTTACCCGACAGGCACATCAGCGATTAGCGCATGTGGTGAAGAGCTGGTATGGACCGATTTTGATACCACACAGAGTCCTTCTTGGGCTACAATATCTACAACACAGTCCCCATCTTGGGGCGAGATTATCACGTAGGAGCGCGTAATGGCGAGTACATATACCTCAGAGTTACGAATTGAAAAGATTGGTACAGGCGAACAAAGCGGGTCTTGGGGGTCCACAACCAATACGCAGTATGATATATTAGAGTCTGCTATATCAGGAACAGTTAATGTAGCTTTTGCTTCAAACGGTAATGATGCTTTAACCACCGCGAACGGCTCAGACGATGAAGCCCGACATATGGTTATCAATTTAACCGGGGGTTCTACTTTAGATGCGACGCGAGATATGGTGGTCCCGACATCTGCTAAACTATATATTATAAGAAACGGCACTACGGGCGGTCAATCCGTTCGGATAATTGGCGCATCAGGTAATGGCATCACAATCCCGAATGGAAAGACAATGTTCCTACGTCATGACGGCACGAATGTTGTAAATGCTTTTGATCACGGCTTTGGCGATTTATTAGCAGCAAACAATCTATCAGACGTAGCGAGTGCGTCTACATCACTCAGCAATTTAGGTGGCGTAGGCGTTGGCCTAACGCTCGCATTAGGAGGTTAATATGGCAGACACTTTAAAAGGCGTAAATCACGATCTTACAACAAGTTTAGGCGATAGTGCTGTAACTGCTGGTGGGTCAGAAATCATTACAATCATTGGATTACAGGTCGCTAATATACACGCTTCAAATGCTGGAACTTTGGATGTGTATGTTGAGAGAGCATCAGGTGATGATGGCTATGTTGTCAAAGGCATCTCTATTCCAGTTGCTGACACACTTTCAGTAGTTCAAGGCAAGCTAGTTCTAGGGGCTGGCGATGCAATTCAAATGAAATGCAATGCCACTTCAACCCTTGAAGCAACTGTTAGCTTTTTAAGCCAGACATAGGAGTAGACAATGAGTGGTTTTCTTTCTGGCAAATCAAGCCCAACTAATATTGTAGCTGCTGATATTGCTGACGATGCTGTTAATTCTCAGCATTATACAGATGGCAGTATTGATACGGCTCATATAGCGGCAACTCAGGTCACTGGCCCAAAGCTAGGCGGTGGCGTAATAGGTGCAGTTGGATTTAGCGCAACTACCTTTGATCTCGGAACTAACGCTTCTGGAACAGAGACACTGGACGAGAGCAATGGTAACTTCCAGAAGGGTGTGAATGGTGGGGCGCATACTTTGGCCCCTCAGTCAAACGACAGTACAATTGTTGTACAGTACACAAACAATGCAAGTGCTGGCACTCTGACTGTGAGCGGGTATGACTCTGTGACCGGCGATTCCCTAACGACAACCAATGGTCACGATTTCCTAATGTTCTCCACCGTAATCGGCAGTTTCCAAAACCTTAACGTGGTGGCTCTTCAGTAATGTTGATGCCTATTTACACACCATTTAAAAAGGCTGTTGCCACAATATCGCATACGGCAAATGGCGAGTCATCTGGTTCTGGTGCGGCTCGAACATTCTCAAGTACGGCTTTAGGAACAGCGGCAGACAATCGGTACATAATTGTGTCTATAGGAACGACAGGCGGTGGCGGTGGAACAGATGATTGTAACTCAGTCACAGTTGGTGGAACAGGGTTAAGCAAGCTAGTTTCAAAAAGCCATACAGACCATCAACTCTGCCAGATATGGGCTGGCTTAATCACAAGTGGGACAAGTGCAGATATAATCGTAACGTGGGCAAGAACTGCTGGCAGAACTGGTATTGGTGTTTGGGCGGCTTATGGCATAGGCACAATGG
>UEXM01001377.1_pt1 | contig 20732 bp, 32 predicted proteins | sample 1796661 | NCBI WGS metagenome assembly UEXM01 (sample SAMEA4772469, study PRJEB27181) | metagenome | reverse complement strand
GACCCTGGATTGTCATTAGGGGGGGGGTTATTGGCAATCGATTGTCAATAGGCGACCGAATCATCCAGATTGTGGATGGACTCGTGAATGCGTTTCACAATGTCCGGCCAGACCGAAGATATCCACAACGCATGCACAATATGAGCGATTTGATCGAATCTTCCATAATGCTCAAGGCGTCGCGTTGATTCGTCGATACATTGACCATGCGGCACCATGCTGGAGCCGCTCAATCAACGCTCTTGAAAGGAGCAGCCATGGTCGAATATGACGATCGTAATGACCTACAAATCCTCTGCAACGCAGTGGAGAATTCCATCCAATTCCCCGATGAAGAAACACGGACGCAATGGGAAGATATCGCCATCGCCGTATTCAACGCTTCCCCGGTATCTGATCATGAAAAGACCTGCGTGATAGGCACGGTTTTGGCTAGGTTCGGCGTCGATCGTATGCTCCCCGACGGACAGGAGGTGAGCCGATGAATGAATCAACGAACATCCCCGACAATGGGTGCCGCTGGCTTCATGATGCGTCAATTGACACTGAAGCGTGGCTTCAGTCCATCGGAGAGGAAGTGGAGTGGATCGATACTCCGTGCTTCGATAATCCGCTCGAAGCATCGACCGATTCGCTTGCTGTCAAGCACGGCGTGGAACTGATCCACGCTACTGAGAATGAGGAGGATGAAGCCAACTTCCAGCATGAATCTATCGATAACGTCTACAACCACGAAAACGAGTTCTCCGAAATATTCGTCTGGAGCGCGTACACTCCAGTACCGACAGTTCGATGCCGATCCGATTGGTTCTATGCCGATTCGGTCTACATCGTCGTCTCGACGCATAGAGGCGGCGATGCACGTTGCAACTATGGTGGCAATCGGTGCTTCCGAGTTGACTCGCCAGTAGAAGCCGGATTCTTCGATTGGTGCTTGAATTGGTTCGTCGAAGTCCTTGACGCTGAAGGGGATACCGAGTGGAGAGATACTGAAGGTCGCTTCAGTTGCGGATATTCGCAACTGCCCACTTCCGAAGTGGCTCGATTCATCGGAGAAAAGTTGACGGAGTGCGGAATCCTGGAGCCGGATGGCGACGACAGCGCAACGCGATACGGCGTTGATGATGCTGGCGAATGGCTTGACGGCGCGTATATCGTAGAACTGAAGGATGGAAAGTGCATCCGATGCATTCCTGAATCACCAGTGGCTTTCCGATGATCGACCACATCAGGATCACCTGGTCAACCACTAGTGGAATGAGCGGTTCTGTCCGCCTCCCACGTTTCGAGGCTGCCGAGTACGTCCGGGCCTTGATTGAGAAGCATGGGCGCCGTACGCTCCGAATCACGTCCGAACCCGCATAGACCGAACCAACAACCCGAATCCCTCCCCGGACCCGTTTTCGTCTTCGACGATTGCGGGTCCTTTCTCATGCAAGACCGGAGGATGCCTCGTGGCACGCTTCAACATCTCGGCGACGATTACCCCACCCGAATCGGCTCGGCTTCCTCTGGACGATTTACCGCTGGCCGTATGGCTCATCGGTCGGCCGTCATCGCTACGCGAGGCGCGTACCGCGCTGGCTCGACGAATCCAGCGAGCGAGGGCAGCGACCTACCAAGTAGACCGATGTCCCCTTCATCCGCTCGCGTTCGAGATCGGGACCGTAAACGGCTCGCGCGTGAGATTCGCGGTTGAAGTATGGTCTGAAGGCGACGAACCGATAGCAGACTGACTACGGCCAATTCCGGCCAAAACCAGCCCTAAAAGGAGGCTATTTCAATGAGCAGCAGAAACAAGTCAATTGAGGCGCAGACCATCGCCAAGGCGATGATCTCTCACGGATACGATCCGGAAGATTCCAAAACCATTACGGTCGCGGATTTCTGGATGTCCTGGATCGGCTCCCAGGCCGGACCCGAGGACTCAAATTCGGGTGGGTACTCTTCTCAGCCGTCAACACCCGCAAGAGGTGGGGGTGCTTCCCCGCAGTCGGGTTCGTTCGAGGTGGCACAAATCGACGATAAGGGCAACTATGTGCGGGCGTCTATCGTGACCCCCGAGGGTAAGAAGTGGGCGTCCGCCTGGGACAAAGATGCTGGCGTCCTCCGCGCCTGCCGACAAGGTGATCGCATCGAGGCAAGGCTCGACGCCTCGAAGTGCGGGCAGTACCTGAATATCAAGGACTCCAAGAAGGTCGAGGAGATTCCTTTCTGATGATGGAGTCTCGAATCGACCAGATCATCCGAGAAGTTGCCCCCGCTTTCGGCCTGCCACCATACTGGTGGCGGGTCGAGGGGCAGCCGAACGCCTGCGTTTTCCGCAACGCGAAGAAGAGGCATTTGATGCATCCGTTGGTACTCAAAACAGAACAGTGGGAACGTGTCCATTGTTTCTGCACGATCATCGGAAAATGCCTGGAGCAGTGGATCGGGCGACCCCAATTCTGCGAGGCAACCAAAGTCGGAGGGGGAACCCACGCGGTCTTCTCGCTAAATTGGAGAGCCTTCCCGTATGAGGTCCAGAAGGTGTATCTTGCACTGGGAGGGGGGCAAGCCAACGAGTTCAGAAGAAAGGAGATCACACCGTGGATGATGGAGAAGTACTCTGGGATTTTCTCAGTGCAGTCCTTGAAGAACTGCACGACAACAAAATCGTTACACTAGAAGAGGCGATCCTCGTGCTGGGGATCGAAGAGTAAAACCCGCTCTTGAAAGGAGCATCAAATGAATCATGAAGAGATCATCGGGAAACTGTTCTACCAAGACAATCGCTGCGGATGCGATGAATGCCTTGAGTCATCGCAAAAGGCAATGATGCGGATGGCGAAGAGTAAGGATCGACCGAGCGCGTACCGTGTCGCCCGTGCGTTTTCCGAGTACGAAGGATGTTGCGGGAGCCTTGTTTACCAAGGCTGGCAACTCGCTTGCCACGTCCACAACGAGATCGAACGAAACTTTGAGTCTGGTGAATGTTCGGGCCGCTCGGGCCACATGAATCGAGCCGAACTCAGCGCGCAGCGTTGGGCAATTGCTATCGACACATACATCGACTGTTGCCGAGTCAAGGGTTTCTGATGCCAATCGAAGACATCAAAACGAAGGAGGGGACCACTACGCGGTTCGCGTTCCCTCCGCCTATCACCGGGACCGCTGCGGCGATGGACAAGACTCCGCCGCCGGAAGCGATCATTCCGGGCATCTGCTGGCGAGGGGCTACCAGTCTGATTAGCGGCGCCCCGAAGTCCGGCAAGAGTACGCTGCTGCGTGACTGGATCAGGCGGATCGGAAAGGCCCGGTTCAACGAGAACTTGCACCACCAGTTCGTTCTCCCCGACCGGCTGGTGCGGGCGGCGAACATCCTGTACTTCTCGGAGGAAGCACCCTTCGCATGGAATGCGTTCTTCCAGGAGATGCAGGCGGACAAGGTTTGCTATGCCGCTCGATCTTCCGAGGGCGAGAACCTTTCAGACTTCGATTGGTTCCGGCTCTTCGATCGCCGTCACTCGGGCATCGCACCGCTGCGACCGGACGAGAGATCCATGTGGGTTGATGCTGTAATCGAGGTGGTCAACCACTTCGACATCGACATGGTGGTCCTCGATCCGATCACGCGGTTCCTTGCGTTGACTTCGGAGAACGACAACTCCGAGGTTCTCTCCGCCATGATGGAGGTGGAACGCATCGCCTCCGAGGGCAACTGTGCATTGATGATGATTCATCACACCGGGAAGGCTGGCGGGCAGGCGAGAGGTGCGTCTGCGTTCCTCCAGAACGTCGATGCCATCCTCACCCTGCGGAAGCCCAAGGAAGGGGAGGAAGTCCCAGAGGCTCCCGACCAAGAATCCGTTCGGATCTTGGAGGGCGTCGGTCGGTATGACGAGATCGAACCCCGCATCGGTCTGTGGTTCGATGGTGCTGAGTATCACGGGACCGACCGTGTGTCGGTTGGCAAGGTGCGAAAGGTTCAGGCGGACGATGCCGATACCATCCTCACATTCGTCCGGAGGTCTGCACCCATTCTCGGGTCGCTTGAGTCCTCAGAATGGGAGGGTTTCACAAAGGAAGAGATCGAAACCGGAACGAGCCTGTCAGGCTCTCGGTTTCAACGTGCGATGCGAACGCTGGTGCAAAAGAACGCAATCTCACGACAAGGAAACACCCGAAACACAAGGTACAAACTGACATGATTGAAATCTTCACCCGAAAACTACCGCCTACATCGAATCACCGGCTCATGCCGATGTGCATGAAGGGCCGTGGACGCCTCATCAAGACAAAACAGTTCCGGGAGTGGGAGGCTGAGATGGCCGACGATATCCCGACCTATCCGATGATGGAAGATGTGCCGCTGTGGGTTGTGATCCACATTCGTTTTCCCGACAAACGAAAGAGAGATATCGACGGACCCGTGAAACCGATCTTGGATCTGCTCGTTCGGCATGGGTGCATCAAGGATGACTCCCGCATCGAACGCCTGGAGATCACGAAGTACGTCCCCGGCCAGTGGGATCAAGACCCAGGAACCTTCGATGTGAAGGTTCAGACGATGGAAGACTACAACTGCCCCTTTTGAAAGGTGATAAATGTGGATCACATTCTCAGCGTCTGCACGGGAATCGGAGGTCTTGATCTCGGCTTCTCAGGGGGGTTACGGTCGATTGGGCGAACGCCTCGAACAGTCTGCTACCTGGAGAGGGAAGCCTTCCCATGCGCGTGCTTGGCGAAAGCGATTGAAGGCGGGTGGATGGACGACGCGCCTGTATGGCTCGGCGATCTCAAAGAGTTACCCTTGGGAGATTTACCCCGAATTGATTGGATCATCGGCGGATATCCCTGCCAGCCGTACAGTGCATCAGGCAGGCGAAGAGGCAAGCAAGACGAGCGACACCTTTGGCCCGCAATCATGCAACTTGTTCGGAAATTTCGACCTTCCGGAATGTTGTTTGAAAACGTCGCAGGACACATCACGTTGGGGTTGTTCGATGTCTTGTCCGACTTGGAAGGCTGCGGTTACCGAACGGCGTGGGGATTGTTTAGCGCGGAGGAAGTCGGCGCGCCTCATGGTCGAGAACGAGTATTCATCCTCGCTCTGGCCGACACCGACAGCGAACGAGGACGCTTGCGGAACCCCGAACGGGAAGATGCAGAAGATGCTCGGAAACCATCCGTTGGTGCGTGGCCTTCCAGACCAGGAGAACCCGAAAAACTTTGGGAGGCATTCCGGACCACTCAACCCGGATTGGGTCGAGCAACTGATGGGCTTCCCGACCGGGTGGACCGATTGCGAGCGTTAGGGAACGCGGTTGTTCCTCAGCAGGCCGAGAGGGCATTCCTAGACTTGTGGAGACAATTATGAGATCACCAAACAGAGACGATGAAAAGAATGATGCGTACTTCTACCCCTCAATCGAACAGCAGGTAGCACGGGAGCGAGCAGATGCCACGGTATCGAGACATCTTCGGAAACAAGCGGGATCCTCGGGGAAGCCGAAGGTGGAGGACGATTCGGGACATGATGCTGAAGAAGGAACCACGGTGCCGAAGTTGTAATCGGCTATCCGAGACGGTCCACCACATCGAGCCGGTGGTCCGCCGGCCAGACCTGTTCTGGGTGCAGTCGAACCTCTACCCCTGCTGCCGAGAGTGTCATCAACACCTTGATGCTGGTAGGATCAAGCCGAAGCCCCCGCCCCCAAGCACCTGGGAAGGTGCAATGTGAGCCAGCACAGAAACTTCGGGTAACTCCTTTCCCCAAAGTTTCCGACAGACCCCCAGCAATGGGGGTTTGTTGTTTCTATTCAACCCGCCAGTTCCCTATGCCTCGGGCTGACTTGAATCGAATGCGGGCTTCTTCCGCCGGATCGGAGAAGGGATCAGGAGGCCGCCCACGCCGGCAATCAGGGCTGTGACCACCTCAGGGGCGCCCAGAGCCTCAGCGATGCCCTGAGAGGCTCCCAGAGCGTCCTGGAGGCCCTGAGCCTGCTGATCGGCAATCTGGTCCAGAGCGTCAGCCTCCGCCCGAGCGAGGGCCGCTGCCTTCCTCATCTCGCTCGTCGAGGCTGCCCCATCGCTGAGACTTCCGAATCCCTGAAGACTCGAACATCCGCTCAAGATCACCAACGCGGCGATCAAGAGACTCAACCGCACGAGAAACACGCCCAATTTGCTTTCCTGCATTGTGGATCTCCTTGCCAGCCCAAAGAATGGCACTGGCGATGATAAGTCCTGAAGCCTCAATCAATATCTGCATCATCTGCGTCTGCCTCGTCTTCGATCTCTCCGCACAATTCGTTGAACGCCTCTTCCGAGAGCGCGGCGCACGCCAGGCTGTTCCCGTACACCCCGAGAAACGTCTTCGAGTGGTTCCTTCGAGTAATCGAGTAGGCAATCACAACCGCATCTGCACCGCTCGACTCGATAACTGCCGCGACGAGATCCCTCATCGGTTTGCTCATATTTCTGTTCATCCCACATCCTTGAACTTCGATCTGTGGAATGCTTCGCCTCTCCCACACGGCATCGGTTCGTGATAGGGGTAGCCGTCGATCACGACTCCCGCAGAAAGCATCGGTTTCGATACGAGGTTTCGACCGTACTGCATACCGACGTGCTGAATATCCACGCCTGAACCGCAGTCCATCCCGAACACGCGTAGGCTCTTGGAACCGCCACATGCCCAGTGGACCCCAGCCGCCGAGTGGACATGGCCGCACACGACGGAGTTCATGCTCTTCTTTGCAGCGTTCAGTGCGGGGGTCATGCCACCGAACCCCGTGCCGTGGATGTACTGAACCTTATCAATGAAGACATCCCGCACCCACTTCCACTTAGGGGTACCCCAAACATCCGCGAAATTGCGAATGAACCGGGGGGGTATCGACACCGAGGAACTCAGCCGATAGACCCGTTCGTCGTGGTTGCCAATGCAAACCGAGGCCGGGCTGAAAGCAGAATGCCATCTCTTGATTCGCTCGAAGCATATGTCCGCCTCCCCTCCCGCCCCTGGGGCGTCGGGGTGCTTCTCATGGAATGAAATGGCGTGCATGTCGAGGATGTCACCGATGAACACCGTGCGTTCGGTGTCCCACTTCTCAGCGAGGTGTTGGCAGAAAGCCAGATACCCAGGGTGGGTAGCCGGTTCGTGAACGTCGCCGATGACAAGAACGCGGGTCATACGTCATCAATATCAAGTCGAGTCGTGCGGCCCGATACTGGAGCGCCGATTTTTCCTTGATAAGAGATCCAATCAATGTTGTATGCGAAGTTCGCTGTGTCAGATCCAGCACCACCGACGTAAGGAACAATCGCACTTGAGAACGTCATCGTATCGGTCGCAACGCTCGACCCGTTGATGTAGTAGGTGATGTCCCAATTTGAATTTCCTGCGTTGTATTTCACATGGATGCCAAAACGGAACCAAGCACCAACATATGAGGATCTCGGGTACGAACTACCAAGATCGTCGTTCGATCCGCCCCCGGCTCCGTCATTATCTTTGAATGATGTATGAAGGTTGGTTTCTGTCAAATTGAAACTGATTGCAGCAAAATCGAAAACCGTATAACCGCCTCCGTTTGGGGGCGAATCGTTGTAATTCAGCGTGCTTTGTTGGTCAATAACGCCAAGCACAAAGACCCCATCGACCCCACTGTTTGGGTCTTCCATATATGCCCGTGCTTCCCAGAACAATTCATCTCCATCCGATGCTGTCGCACCGTTGAGAAACATGGCCCCCCAGTAAGTGTAACGCCGGTTATTCCCATAAATTGGGTGATTCCCAACGCCGACCCCTCCCGTGATTAGGCTCTCCGCAGGGGTTAGGCCAGATCCACCCGAAAGCATCCAGAACTGATTGTTGCCGTCGCCGGGACCACGGTCTGGCGTAACCGAAAGAAAGTCATCGAAGTATCGCCACGTTCCCGTGATCGGTGCCATCGTGTAGTCGGTGCCGCCCCCACCCGATCCACTTGTCGCGGCGGTTAGTCGCCCTTGAGCGTCCACCGTGATATCCGCCGCCGTGTACGCTCCTGGCGTCACTGTCGTATCGGCAAGTTTCGCAGCCGTTACGGCGTCATCAGCGATCTTCGTGCTTGTGATCGCATCCGCTGCAATTCGTGCCGCTGGAAGCGTCCCCGTTGTGAGGTTGGCGGCGTCATCCGAACCGACGGCGGTACGGTAGGCGGCGGCGGTAGTTTCCGATTCGTTCACCTGGACATGCCCGAACGCATCCAGCACGATCTTGACGGGGTATTCCTCGGAGCCGATGAACGACCCCGCCGCGTGAGCGATCGTCCCGCTATCGGTGATCGTGCCGCCCGTGAGGCCTGAACCTGCCGTGATGGATGTGACCGTGCCGTCGTTGATAACACCGTCGGCGATCTTGTCCGCAGTCACCGCATCATCAGCGATCTTGCTGGTGACGATGGCCCCGTCTGCAATCTTCCCGTGTTGGATTGTGAGATCCGCAATTTTCCCGTTCGTGACCGCTCCATCAGCGACCTTCGCGGTTGTGACTGCAGCATCGGCAATCTTCGCAGCGGTTACGCCAGCAGCATCGAGAGACACTACCGGCGTCGTTGTCCCGGTCGCCACCGAGATCGGCGTCGTCCCGGTAACACTCGTCACCGTCCCAGACCCACCGGCCAGGGGCGAGCAGTACGTCACGTCGGTACTACTCAGCGTGACCCCAATGGTCTGCGAGCCGTTGCTCTCGACCACCTGGATCGAAGCCTCGACCGGGGTATTCGAGTCCACCTGAAGGGTGGCGTCCCAGATCGAGTTATTGGTAGCGACCACTTGCGGGATGGAGAACGTGGCCGTGCCGCTGGAGGCGGTCTCCGACTCCGTGATGCTCAGACCGTCCACCTGAAAGGTGACCGTGGGCGTGCCGCCTGGATCTGGCGTCAGCGTGACGTTCATCGTCGTTGTGCCGCTGTTCGACAACAAGATTCTGGTTGGATTGCAACTCACGTTTTACCCCCGAATGGAACTGCCTTGTTTAGTTTATCACGCCTTCCGGCACACCCGCAATCTTTCCCCGCCACCTTCTCAACCACCTTCTTGATGCCTGTTTTCTCGGCGACCTTCTCCACAAGATCCCCAAGGCCCCGCATGGGAGGGGGGGGTGTCTGGTGCTTTATCGGTTTGGCGGGCCTAACGGTCGGTCTTGTGTTGAAATATGTCATACACCTGGCCCCCAAACTGGTGGATCGTCGCAGTCAGCAGCAAGGGGGGTTGTTGCTGGGCAGTCAGCACCACTGATTACAATCGTTCCATCGCCATCACAACACAAATCGCTCAGGCTGGTATTCCCGCTTCGGTAAGACCCCGAGACCACCGAGGGAATCCAATGGGATATCCCGGTGGGTAAAAGCCCGAAGTCGCAGGTGCCGGTCGGGTCTACCCGGCAAACATAGCCGTTGTTTGACACGTTGCATCCGTATTGAGAACTCGCACTTGGCAGTTTGAGAAAGTATTGAGAGAACTGGACCCAACATCCTTTGCAGTTGCCGATGATCGTATCCCTTGCACAACCATCGGTCCCGCATGTTGTAACGACGCCTGGGTCGCAATCGTCCGCGAAGTCACCATCGCACGGGTCGCCGGAACATCCCGCTGGGATGGTTCCTTCAAAATGACACTCGCAGTCGTTGCCGGGGATTGGCGATGCTGTGAAGCAGTCGTTGTCCCCACCGAAATCGCACGACTCAGAAAACTGCCGAGGAATTTGCGGCCAATCCGAAAGTTCCGCCGGAGTTGAGGACCAGTCTTGGCAAACATAGGTCCACCCGCCAGGGCGAGCGTAGAAGTAAGCAATAGACGTATAGGGGACGCTGCTTATCTCAAACTTCAGGGTCTTCTTTACGACCTTTCCGTCTGTCCTCCCGTAATCCTTTGCGAAAAGGATTCCGTCCGCCTCAAGAGTGTCCGCGTAGGCTTCTGGTATTGGGTCGCCGTTTGTCACCTTGACGATCAGATCGTCTTGTTCGGTGGTGGTCAGGCTGGAAAGTTGCTTGATCTCCCATGTGTACAGTGGAATCCCAGAACAAGCGAAAACCCAATACTTTGGGGTCCGGCAATTTGACGCCCCGTTGTCGATGTCGGAGGCACTCGGGTTGTCGGTCTGGCTGAGGGAGTTGTAATCCCGAACCCACCACTTCTCTTTGTGAACGACGCAAAGCATCGTCTGTTCAAGCGAACGAGGACGAACAGATGTTACGACCCCCCCGACAACTTCCCAATGGTTGAACTTTGCCGTCGTTGAGTGGTTGGCGACATCCTGCAAGAACCAGTAATTGTCTCCGACGCTGCAATCTTCTGAATCAGAGAGGCTGCCGAGGTGCGGGATTGTTCCCGGATCAATAGACGCTCCTTGGTATCTACTGCAATCGTTTCCGTCCCACGTTCTATAAGTAGGGAAACACAAGACCCCATCTTGGCAGCATTGGGCATCGTCGTAAGTCAAGTTTTGATAACCGCAACAAGGCGCACCCTCGCATGGAGGCCACACCTCGTAATCCCTCTCATAGAACCAGGTGTACGTTCTTCCGGTCGGATGGAAGTGGTCGTATTCCACCTCAATAGTTGGCGACTCCGGGCAACGTGTGCTTTTCAGATAGGAACCTTCGCAAGAACACCCGGTGCCGCCGTATGCAATCACAAACCGATCGTTGTCGTATTGCGGCCTGGGTATCTTGAGTTTGAGAATTTCCGTCTGATTGTGGGCGCACGCCGTCGCGTCGGGGTCTAATGATGAAGCCCCGAAGAAACATTTGCCGCAGCAGCATTTTTTCTGCAACGTCATCAGCAGTCACCATCAAACTGGTTGGGGTACTGGAACACAACTAACTTGAAGCCTTGCGTGTCAGGCTTTGAAGTCGAGGTCCAAGCCATGATGTACGACCCGTCAGGAACGGGTTTTAGTTCAAAGTCACCCGGCAGGCCCGCGACCGTGACGCCGTACTGCGTCACGTTGTCGTTGTTGAGTTCCCAAAGGTTCAAGGCCTTCGTACTCTCGAAACCAGGATCGGTCTGCGAGCCGGTAGGGAATGAATACTCATCGCCCCAATTCATCGCTTTGATCGAATAGACCCACTTTCCACGGTCCACGCCATCGTCAACCCCGCCGGGGTAAACCCTGGTCGATGATTCGACTTTGCACATAATTGGCCCGTACCAAATGCCTGTAAACATGGTCTATTCCGGCGGGTAATAACAATCGGGTTCTGAGATTGCGGCGTCAGCGATTGACCAAACCGCCATTGGCATCAACCCTGACATTGGTGCAACTCGGAATGCTTCGTGGTAAGAAGTTGTCCAGAACGTCGCAATTGCTGTACGAATAGGGCGGTCGGCGCTCCCGCCAGGGTAGGTATAAGCCTGATCAGACAATTCGCCAACCTGCCCATTCGGCGACCAAATCTGCTGATCGAAATGCCCCCACTCATCCCAAGCAAGAACTATTGACGCCTTGCTGAATTGCTCGTCAATCGGTGTGACATTGATCGCTTCGCAAAGAAGTTCGCCGGGCCGATATCCAAACATTGCAACATCGTTCCTCTTGTTGACGTAGCACGCCGCATTCCCCACCCACTCATCCCAAGATGAATTAGTCTGAATTACAGAAGTTCCCGTTGTGGGTATAAAGCCAATGAACGGCCTACGAACAACAAAAGAAATGGTGAACCGTATTTGCTCGATGGCAACCGTCATGGGGTTGCCGTTGATGTCTATGTCAAACCCCCCAATGTCCTGGTAAGTTGAATCCTGGCCTCGCCAATATTTTGGCTCCCAGAACCCATCTGCGTTCAGGCTACCCATCAATGGCCCGGTGGCTGTGACGTTTGTAGTGGGAACCTTGAACGGGTCGGATGTAGTACCCGGTCCCAAACGCCAAGCACTTGCCATCCGAGTTGATGTTTGAATATCAACCGAACAATGGGGGAACTGTTCGGCGTTGTCGATTTTCATCATTGCGACATTGACAACGATTTCCCACACGTTTGGGTCTGCCATCACCATCTGACGGCAGTTGTAATCGCGCACATAATAATATGCGTAATCTTTTGTCCCACTGTTTACGTCTGAAACGTCTTGGAATGTCATGTCTGCGCTGTACGCCTGGAGCCAAGCGGTACGGACTCCCGAGCCGTCAATTTCCGCTAACGGACGCCCAACAACGATGTCCCAGTACGTCCCGTTCACATCCTCAAGAACTTGAAACGGAGTGTCTGGAGGGCTAGACCCTTCAGTGCATGCGTTGCAATAAGAAACCACAAGCGTGACCGTCGCCATGCTTGGCTGGAAAAGATTGCCGGTGCTTGTCGCATTGGAACTTTTTCTAACGGTAATTGTGGGTGTGCAAGTCATGGTCCGCCTGAGTTTCCTGTTGTCCCAACGGGTCCGGTGTTTCTTCCGCCGTTAGCAAAAACTGCTGCTTCTTGGGGGCTTCCTATCACGCCCGCAAAGTTCAGTGCCTGGGCGAACGCCTCACCCGTGGACGCGATAAACATATCCCAGTCCATTGATGCACCCATGCCCCCACTTTCGATAGAAGTCTGTTGTTCCATTCTCTTTTGCATTGCCTTCTCAAGAAACTTCATGCTTATATTGGGGTCTTGCGCCGCTTTCAATGCGTCCATTGTTGCCTGCACTTCTTCCGCTGCAATTCTTCCGCCCATTGGGCCTGCATATTTGAACGCCTCTACCGCAGATTCCGCGTTTTTTGCTTGCGACCTTGCAGTGTTGAACATCGAAACAAGAGCCGTAACGGAAATTCCAATTCCGCCAAGAACCGCCGTCATCATCATTTTACTCGACGCGGCCATCTTTCCCATTACCTGTTCTCTTTGCGCTCCTCGATAGGCTTGTCGTGCGGCCCTTTCTTTTTTACCCATTCTTCCGCGTATGTTTTCAACGTGTCCCGCTCGTTGAGGGCCAATAAACTGAGACATCTGTTGGTTGAATCTTTGCCGTTCTGCCATCGCACCATAAAAACGCCCTTTTGCCCGACGCATAAAGTCGCCTTTTGGCCTGCCGATTTGCCGGTCGAACGAGGTGAGTTTTGACTTTGCGGAACCGAGGGCTTTGGTCAAGCCCTTCGTGTTTCCAGTCACGTTGATGAACAGATTGCCTACGTTTGCCATTTGAATGCACCTCGTATCGCTGCCGCGATCTCTTCTTCGGTCTGCTCGCCCGCCTCGCGGCGGAAGTATTCAGCCCAGTCCAACAACTCGCTGCTGCTCATCTCTGTCCGAACCTGCCGAGTCATCATGCCAATCTGAGATGCGACCCGGTGGATCAGCATGTCGATCGGCTCTAGCCTTTTCCCTCAGTGTCCCACCCGTTCAGTGTTGCAATGAGTCCGAAAATCTCAGTGACAACCTGGGCGGGCCACTGTGCCACTTCGGCCTGGGTCTTGTCTGGCACAAGCGAAGCCGCAACCGCTGCGGACATTGCTTCGTCCATGTTTACCAAGACATCAGCCTCCAGTTCCCTGATGGTGATCTCTTGGCCCCTGACCATGTGAGTTTCTCTTTTGGGTTCAAACATCAGTGTCGCACCCGGAAGGTGACTTCGCCTTCCATAATCCCATCAAGTTCGGTCGAGAAGTTCCAAGTCGTTGCGTCAACGTCCATTGCCGCAAGGTACGTTCGTGGCGTTGAACATTCACTCGACTCGTTCATTTTCATCGTGAGAACGCCGTGGTCGCAGATTTCAAGTGCCTCGCGGAGTTGAACGACGTTATCAACAGCAGGAGTTGCTCCATCGTCAACTTCGTATTTGACAGAAAGAGTCATTTCTTCAGGGCTTGCAAGACCAGGAAGAACTTTCCTTCGCTTGTCAGATCCAGTCGTGATGTCGATCTCTGGTCGATCGCCACCGCTATGGCTAAAGCCAGTGATTGCGAAAGCGACTGTGACCTGCACGGGAGTGGCTGCTTCGTTTGTAAAAACGTAAGTGCCTTGAAGACGATTACCGAGTAAGAATGCCATTATGCAAAGAACTCCAAAGAAGTCGTGTGGATGTAAATGCCCTGACGTTCGCCGTCATAGGCCGGTTCGTAGTCGCGTCCCACCGAGGTCACACGCATCGGACACGCTTCTGCTCTTGCTGCTACGACGATCAACTGTCCAATCGTCTCCGCTTCCTCAAGGGTTCGAGAAAGCACCATTGCGTTGTACCGCACCAGCCGTGGGCTGGTGACGGAAGGGATTGGGTTCAAGAAATCGTCACCCTCGAACGTGTAGATCACGGCGGGGAATCCTGCGGCGTGATTACGAACGAACGGAGAAACCGGGGCCTGTTGTGACGCCGGAGATCCGGTGGTAACAGACGCAACCAGGAAATCGTGTGTCGTGCTTGGGATGCTGGTCATGCCTGCGTCCTTTTACGGAAATCAATTAGGCCCATCTTGGTCCCTTTCGTCGCGTTCAATACCGCGAGTTCGATTCCTTTTCCTAGCACTCGCAACGCTTCCATTCGTTTTCGACGGAATGCGTCCCGCCTAATTTGATGGGCTACGTTTTTCTTGCCGGTGCGGAAGTTTCTTGCTCCGTCTTCAATCAAATGCGAAAGAGTCGAGGGGTTGCCTCTTCCGTTTGAGGTTCTTTTGACCATTGAACGAAACCAAAAGTCTGTTTTTCGCTGCTTCTTTGGTGCAAACTTGATGCTTCCTCGTCGGCCCGCCCACTTCCGAAACCGCTCTCGGGCAATGTAAATCGGCCTATTGACGGACGTAAGCATGTTGCCTTGAAGGTGTGTTTTGCTGCTTCCGTATTTATACGCACCATTTCTGTATCCAACCCGTGCGACATCATCGACTACCTCCGTGGCTCGCCGCGCAGCCATCTTCGCGTACCTTTTATTTAGTCCGCCGGTGTCGATAAGCCTTTGGAGGTCGCGTTGGATCTGTTTTTCATCGACGCCGTATTCCATCAGAGATCCACCTCGAAAGCGTAGATCACCAGTTCGTGGTTGACTTCGCGGACATCCTCGATCCGCTCGATTGCCATCTCCCGACCCTTGTAGGTCAATCGGCATCCGTAGTTGATGCCCGAGTCGTACCGCATCTTTATCTGGAAGAACCGGCGCCCTTCCATCTGCTGCATACCCTGGTCATCAAGTTTTCCCTTGATGCTTCGCACTTCACCCCACCGAGTGATGACGGTATCCGTGCCGCCAATGTAGTCAGCCTGCCCCGATGTTCCAGAGGCAGGCGTGCTGCAAGTCACCGTGATTCGATGTCGTGCGCGACCACTATTCACATCAAGCCATCCCGGAAGTTCTCAAGCAGCGATCGGTAGCCGGTCGGCAACTTGCTGAGGTTGATGTTCTGTTCCACATGGGAGCGGTTTTCGTAGAACGACGCAGCCAGTCCAAAGATGCAGAGTTTCAAGTCAGGGTGGATCTCCGGCGTCGTGACCGTGTAGACCCATCGGACCAGGACGTTGACTTCGAGGCTCGACTGTGGGCGGATGAACGCATACCACCACCCGATTGCCGGGTAGAGGAAGAACCGCGAAGTGATGTCCGTGGTTGCGTCGGTATTCGGATTGATCTGCGTAAGCGTGCCGATACTGTCGGGGTTAGCGATTTCGGCGCGGAAGTGCGGGCGGTAGTACCCGCATTCCTGGGTGATGGTGGCAGACCGGGTTAGGCGGCCAGTCCATCGTTCGACTGCGGAAACAGCCGTGTCCAGACTTCTTTGAGCAGCGGGATCATCGTCTGTAATTTCCAGACGGATGTGATCCTTGAACTCAGAGAGTTGGAACGGATGCGCCGAGACGTTTGTGAGCGAGTGCGACATGCAAACCCCCAACTCCCCCGCCCCGAAGGGCGGGAGAGCGGAAGAGAAAGATATGGATCAGGCGACCCAGTGGATCTGACCGGCAGCGTAGGGACGCAGCCATCGACCGTCGGAACGCATACGGGTGAGGTAGCGAACTTCGCCTGCTGCACTGTCCGTGTACGGATCGACCAACTGGCCGAATCCAACACGGTCGAAGATGCCATAATCTTCGGTGTGCATGAGGACGGCAGCAACATTTCCGGCGGTCTTGCCGGGAAGGTTGTTACTGACCGAAACCGGAAGACCAAGGATGGTTCCAACGTAGTTCGACTCGCCCATCGTCGAAGTGAGGAGGGGCTGGTACAGAGGACGGCTCTGACCGTCAACCATGTTGGCGATGGTTGCGAACGTCTCCTGGCCCATGATCCACTTCAGACCGCCCCAATACTGCGCGGGGATCTTGTCGTAACGAAGGGAGGTGAGAGCCTGGGTGACATTCTTCGCCGCTTCGGCAGCGGTTCCGGTGTCGATGACACTGATGTCGAGATCAGTGTGCTGAGTGGTGAAGATTGCCGTCGGAGTGGCGGCGGCGTCGGCGTAGTCAGCCTGCGCGGCTGCCCACTGTGCCGGGGTCTGGAAAATCGGCTCCGGGGCGTCATCTGAACCGATGCCGGTGGCGTAGGCGGAATCCCAGTAGAGGCCATGCTCTTCGGCGTGCTGGAGGAGCATTTCTGCAACAGCGTTCCCACGCGCATCCCGAAGAAATTCCTCGGTGACGTTCGTGCGGGCGGCACTCTTGAAGTTGCGCACTCGCACACGCTCGAAGGAACCAATCTTCTCGTTGTAGGCTCCCGATTCTGCAACAAACGCATCGCCGGACATGTCGATACGAGCGTTGACACGCTGGAGTTCAACGTCGTTGCTGTAGGTTCGCACCTGACAGTTCTGACGAAGGACCGCCAACTTGGGCAACTTGCGAATCATCTGGCCGAGAAGATCGACCGGGATGCTTGCACCTGCGACCGGACCATTGGCGTCGGTAGCGGTAAACGTCGCGTCCGAACCATCCGAACCAAGACCGAGCGGGTTGAGACGGGTGTCAGGGTTGCCGCCGAGGATCTTGATGTCCGTTCCGTTCCTCTCGAAACGGTATCGGGTGTCTTCGCGGGGAGCCGAACCCGGCGAAGTGGAGAAACCGAAAGACGGCTTCTTCACGATGGCGGATGCCTTTTCGCGTGCTTCGGTTGCCCGGATCTTGGTGTCGATCTCGGCCAGGCGTGCTTCGCCCGATTCGAGAAGTTCAATCGACTCGATGTCGTCGATACTGTCGTTGCGGAGCAAGATGTCATTCATCTTGCCCGCGAGATCGTCCCGCTGCTCGCGGAGACTCCGTGCGTCGTCCATTGGAGGACTCCTAAGTAAGACGGGACTTCGCGGAACCGTAGGCTCCACTTGTCACCAAAGAAACTTCGACGAGCCTTGCACTCCGAACCGTTCGGATTGATGGCGCTCCCCGATTGTGCTTCCAGGTGTCGCCACCTTCGGAAACAATGAAACCCACAGAAACAGACCCGTCGAAATCACCTCTCTCAAGTGCTTCGATTACGTCTTTTCTACACTCCGGAAGATCGCAGGCAAACCCAAGACCTTCCTCTCTCTCGTCAAATCTCAACGTCCCCGCGCCCGTTCTTCCAAGGGGTACAGAACTCGGTTCGTGTTGAATGAACATCGAAACCGAATCGTCAATCTGCATGGCTCTCGGTTCCATGCGTTCGCGGTACGGTCGGGGTCTGTCGCGGAGTACAACACTGAGGCTGTTGTACGGAACTGCGATTCCCTCAATCGTCCGATTCGTCATCGTTCCCGCCGGAAGTATCCGGCGTTCGATCTTCGTCATTTGCTTGTTCCTGGTTCTGCTCCACTGGGAGCATGTTGGGACCGATGAGAACCTCGTCGCCACCTTCGAGGGGTGTGTACCCCATCATGGTGCGTGCTTCGTTGCGGGTCATAATGCCCGACTGGATTGCGACCTGAATTGCGTTGACCTGTTCACTGAACGTGCCGCGAACCAGCGGAGCCGTATCAAACCAGACCCGGAAGCGTCTGTTCGACTCACGACCCGGCAGCAACTTGAAACCGAGTTCGGTTTGGATGCTCGCAAGATAAGCCCCCAGGCAGGTATCGACGTATGCCCGTGACATCTCGCTAGTCTGTTCTTGCGTTGAGTTTTCGAGGTTGTAGAGGTACTGCGGAGGTACGCCGTACATCTGTGCAACTTGGTTGATCGTGAATCTTCTTGCAGCGATCCAGTCCTGATCGGTAAGGGACTGCCCGACTTGTTTCACATCGGACTCGTTCTGCACGACGATGGGCCGAAGCATTCCCTCGACGCTGCCATGCGCGTGTAGGAACGCATCCTGCATCGCTCGGATTGCATCGCCGCCGACTGTTTCCTTCGTGGTAATCGCAATCTTGCCAAGACCAGGCATCCGGAACGCTTGCGCTCCAGCCATTTCCTGCTGCGAACCAAGTTCGATCGCACGACGAGCGACAACAATGGGGCTTTCACCCCAGAGCAGTCTCTGGTGCGCGGGCATTCTCCAGTGAATGACATCTCTTGGTTCAAGGTCGCCGTATTCGCTCGAACGGTAGTACCAACCACCCTGTTCGGTGTTGGGAAGGATCTGCACATCCCAAGGCCGAACCGGGATGAGTTCATCAACCTCGCCGGCAACGCGAGAGATCAGGGAGAACGAGTTCCCCCAGACCATCATGTTCGTGACCATCCATCGTCGCCACTCGAACGAAGTAAAGAACTTATTCGTGTGTTGGTTCAGGATGTCATCAAGGTCGGGGTACTCTTCGCATTCTTCCCACCGACCGTCGGCGTACTCTTGGATCTGAATGGGGAGCCGGGCAACATCGCCAGCGACCACCGACACCGCACGCTGTACCGGGCAGAGTCCGAGTCCGACAAACGGATCAGCCGTGACATCTGCCGCCGAAGTCGGGCGTTCCCAGTTCCACCAGGTATCGGGCAGGATGTGACCACTGCCGCCAAACTTGGTATTGCGGAACCGCCTACGGACTTCGGTAACTAGGTTTTTCAGCAAGCGATATCCCCAGGATCAAAGTAAGCACCGGGCCTTTCGGCGCCTTCCTTGATTAGTACCCCGCATAGCATAACAGATGCAACAATGGGGTCAATAATCCCCATACTTTTCAACTTTGATGGTCGGCGATCCCCGTTGATGTTCTTTTCGAGTTGAACATTGGCGAGGGCGTATTCGACGATATCGTCCTTCTCAAATGCAATCGAGCGGTGTCTGAGCAGGGATTCAAGCAAATAGGTCGATGGACCCATGCTCATGATCGTCTGTGGCAACGCCCACATAGGCAAATCATTCTCAGGGTTGTACGAATCGTCGATATTGCCCCATGTCTGTATTTCGGTCGCCATACCCCCGAATGCGTCATATCCGACCCGTTTCAGGTTTCCCCACGCTTTCAACTCCTCTAATTTCTCCTTTACGGACTCGTATTGGATGGTGTGGGGGCAGATTGTGACGTTTTCGTGGTGGTCCCAGTTGTCGACGAACCGCTGATAATCACGTTTTACGGACTTCACATGCTGGTCTTTCACGACCCAGTGATGCCATTTCATGTTTATTTTGCCGTTTGCCCAAAATCCGTAGCACATCGAGGTTAGGTCAAAAGTTTTCGAGAAGTCTAATCCGCAGTAGATCGGGGTTTCCGGCGGTGGACGCTCGATTTCCTCATTTGCCGTTCGCCAGTCAGAAACCTGAATCCACTGAAGCCCCTCCAGACTCATCCGGCAACACTGGTATCGCTCCCAGTTGTGCAAGGCGTCCTGAGCGGTGTATTCCTTGAGCAGTCGGCGGTAGTTCGAGATCGGAATAACGTGGTTCAGGCTCGGCTGGGCCTTGATCCAGGTCGATTCGTCCCGAAAATCGTCCTCTTCGTCAAGTCCGTACAGGAGGACGAAAACGTCCAATTCGTCCCAATTCTCCTCTTTGATGGCTTCATCCGCCACCCGGCGGCGGGTGTAGTAGGGCGAATCCATGCCGAGGGCGATATCTCCCGGCGTGGTCACCGAGAGCATGAAGGAGTCTCGGAGTTTCGGAAGGGCCGAAACCACCTTCTGCATGTAATCCTCCTTTGCTTCAGCAGTCTCGTCGCAGATGTAGCAAATCGCCTTGGTTCCGTCCAGGGTGCCAGTTTTCGATGCCATGACCCGAAACCGCCCTCCTGACTCCCGGCAGCGGGTTTCCCTGATCGTGCATTCGTACCTAGCGGCGGCAGCCTCGTCCTTGTCTTCTGCCCGCCAGTCGCCGTATGCCCGGATGGCAATCTTGTTGGCGGCATCGAATGCCTGCCGTGCCTGATCCTGCTTATTGGCAAGGCAGAGGTTATCGGAGCCTTCCCACCGCCAGGAGCAGTAAAGCAGCAGGACGCCCGCCATTGTGGACTTTCCTGCTCCACGGGAAACTTCGCAGTAGGTCTGCTTATATCGGAGTCCGTTTGTCTCGGTGAACTTCCAGCAGAGAACCGAACCCAGGAGGAACGACTGCCAAGGGAGCATCACGATCTTCTGCCCGGTCAGTTCGTGACCGTCGGCCACCTCCAACTCCGAAACGAAGTCATCAAACCGATCGAGTTCCTTTTCGTCGAAATAGATGTCTTTTCTGGTCAGGTCGTGCAAGTGGCGTTTACAGGCCAGCATGACGGATTTGTTCACCCTCTCCTTTCCGGCCACAACCAGGTTCGCGTATTCAGTCGGATGGGTTACGTTTCGATTCATTCGGTTCTTTCCCTAGGCCAACCCCTGATTTGAATCGAATCAGGCGTATGTATTCAAATCATTCGCCCCATTCTTCTATGGGGACGCTGACTTGAATAGAATAGCACCCCGCATAGT
>UEXM01001376.1_pt1 | contig 20732 bp, 18 predicted proteins | sample 1796661 | NCBI WGS metagenome assembly UEXM01 (sample SAMEA4772469, study PRJEB27181) | metagenome | reverse complement strand
TCCCTGCTTTTCAATCTGGTTTCCCTGTTGATATGGGTCTATTTAAACAAACTACTGGAACTGGCACATTTAGAATATCCTCTAGATTGACGCAAGGTGAGTACTTGGAAACAAGTGAAACTAACGCAGCACAAGCTAACTCTAACTATAATTATGCTTATCAGAATGGTTTCTTTTCTTTTGCTTATAGTTCGGCTTATCTAGGTTGGATGTGGAAGCGTGCACCCTCGTATTTCGATGTGGTTGCTTACAGCGGGAACGGAACAGCAGGACGTACTGTAAGCCATAACTTAACAGTTGCACCTGAGATGATGTGGGTGAAGAATAGGGACGCCACGCAGAGCTGGATAGCATGGCACAAGGCAATAGCAAACACTGAGTATTTCTTGCTAAACGCAACAAACGCAAAGGCCACAGGTACTTGGGCATGGAATAGCACTAGTCCTAATGCAACATCTTTCACTTTAGGCAGTGACGTAATCAACAACGGCTCTGGTAACGACTACATAGCCTACCTCTTCGCAAGCCTCCCCGGTATATCGAAGGTGGGGAGCTACACGGGTAATGGCACAAGTCAGACTATCGACTGTGGCTTTACGTCAGGTGCTAGGTTTGTTTTGATTAAAAGAACCAACGGCACAGGTAACTGGATAGTATTTGACACCCAAAGAGGTATTGTTTCAGGCAATGACCCACATTTGTTTTTAAATACAACTGATGCAGAGGTAACGTCATATGATCTTGTTGACCCAGCATCAAGCGGATTTGCAGTACATAGAGATGGTAATGCTTATGATTATCAAGAAACAAATGCCAGTGGTGCAAATTATATCTTCTACGCCATTGCGTGAACCATAATCAACTGACGAAAGGAGTATCAACTAATGTCAGAATATCGTGAGAGAACTACAGGCGAAGTGAAGACACAGGGGCAATGGCGTTCAGCTAACCCCAACATGTCATTGCCTCGTGTATGGAAAGCAGCCACACTGGATGCACTGGACTTAGATCCTGTACTGGCAAGTCCTGCAGCTACAACAAGCACATATCAGATAAGTGTGCGTGATGGTGTAGAGCAAAACGATAACGGTGATTGGGTTGAGAAGTATGTCGCAAGGGATATGTTTGCTGATACTACCGAAGAAGACGATGACGGTAATGTAACAACTACGACTAAGTCTCAACACGAAGCAACATATCAAGCAGGGCTAGATGCTACTACAGCCGAAGGTCACAGGACTACACGTAATAAACTTCTAGTTGATAGTGATTGGACTCAGATAAATGACAGCCCACTAAGTAACGAAGTGAAGACTGCATGGGCTACCTACAGACAAGAGCTACGTGGTATTTCTGATCTAGATGAATGGCCTAACTTATCAGATGATGATTGGCCTGTAGCACCGTAAGGAACTAACATGGCTAAACAAGCACTAGACCAGATCAGACAAGCAGCTGAAAATGATCTAGAGTTCTTCATACAGCTAGTAGCTCCTCTACAATTACTAGGTGACTGTCACAAAGAAGTCATAGAGTGGTGGACAAGAGAAGACGCTAGAAACTATCAGTTACTTTTGTTTCCACGAGATCACGGTAAGTCAAGACTCATAGCTTACAGGGTAGCGTGGGAACTAACTAAAGACCCAACTCTACGTGTCCTGTATATATCAGCTACAGCTAACCTCGCAGAGAAACAACTTAGTTTCATAAAAGGTATCCTTACCTCAGAAGTCTATAGACGTTACTGGCCTCAACACGTAAACCAAGAAGAAGGTAAACGAGCAAGGTGGACTAACTCAGAGATTAGTTTAGATCACCCACTACGTAAGAAAGAAAATGTTCGTGATCCAAGTATATTCACAGGTGGACTCACTACATCACTGACAGGACTACACTGTGACATAGCTGTACTAGATGATGTTGTAGTTGCTGAGAATGCTTTGACATCTGAAGGTAGATCGAAGGTTGCAAGTCAGTACTCACTACTATCATCTATTGAAGGTGTTGATGCTAGGGAGTGGGTTGTAGGTACGAGGTATCACAGTAAAGATTTATATAATGACTTGATGGAAATGAAAGAAGTTCTCTATGATGATCAAGGAGAACAAACAGGTGAAGATAATATATACGAAATCTTAGAGAAGCCTGTAGAAGATCAAGGTGACGGTACTGGACAATTCTTGTGGCCTAAACAACAACGTAAAGACGGTAAGTGGTTCGGATTCGATATTGCTGCTCTTGCTAAGAAACGTGGTAAGTACTTAGACAAAGGACAGTTCAAAGCACAATACTACAATGATCCAAGTGATCCTGATAACGTACCAGTAACTAGAGATAAGATACAGTACTTCGACAGGAAACACCTACACTTAGATAATGGTCACTGGCACTACAAAGATAGTAAACTAAATCTCTTCGGGGCTATTGACTTCGCATTTAGTTTAAGATCAAAGGCTGACTACACGGCACTCGTTCTTATAGGTGTTGACTCAGACAACAACGTATACGTCTTAGACATTGACAGGTTCAAGACTGATCGTATAGCTGAGTACTTCGATCACATCTTTGAGTTACATAACAAGTGGTCTTTCAGAAAGCTAAGAGCAGAAGTTACTGTAGCTCAGATGGCAATCGTTAAACAACTAAAAGAATTAATTAAACAACACGGTCTAGCTTTAAGCATTGATGAGTTCAGACCTAACAAACAACAAGGTAATAAACAAGAGCGTATTGCTTCGGTTCTAGAACCTAGATACGATAATCTTCAAATGTGGCATTATCGTGGTGGTAACACACAACACTTGGAAGACGAATTGTCTACTCGTAACCCACCACATGATGACGTAATTGACGCTCTAGCATCTGCAGTTGATATGGCTGTACGTCCAACACGTAACCTTAACAGGAAACGAGATAGTAATATAGTCTGGGCGAATAGCCGTTTCAGAGCAGGGAGTAGGTAATGAAAACTATTGATATTGAAAACCTTATCGATCCAGATAACCTTGCCGTAGAGATCGCAGATAAGTGGAGACTATGGCATCAGTTAAGACATCATTGGGTTGAGGGTACTAAAGAGTTACGTAACTACCTTTACGCTACTGATACAACCACAACAGCTAACGCAATCCTTCCTTGGTCTAACACAACGACTACACCGAAGATAACACAGATTGCAGACAACCTTCACGCTAACTACTTTGCTACTCTGTTTCCACAACAGAACTGGATGAGATGGGAAGCTGACTCACGAGATGCTGCAGTAAAAGCTAAACGTGACATCATTCAGTCTTACATGGAAAACAAGGTAAGACAGTCTGACCTAATGAATACAGTGTCTAATCTTATACAGGATTGGATTCTTTACGGTAACTGTTTTGCTATGGTTGAGTGGGAAGATGGTTACACTACAAAAGAAGATGGTGAGTTTATACCGAAGTATGTAGGACCAAGAGTTTTACGTGTATCACCATACGACATTTGTTTTAACCCTACAGCTGCATCCTTTGATGACTCACCAAAGATAATTAAAAGTATTAAGTCTCTAGGTGAGATCAAGCGTATGGTAGATGCTGATCCTCGTAACAAGTATCTTAACGGTGTATTCGAGAAGATGATGTCTGCTCGTAAGAACGTAAGAGGAACAGATGGTCACTTCGAGAAAGCTGAAGGTTTTATTGCTGATGGTTTTACGAGCATAGAGCAATACTACGAATCAGACTACGTAGAGATTATGACATTCTACGGTGACATCTACGATCAAGAGTCTGGTGAGTTAATGTCAGACCGTGTGATTACTATTGTAGATCGTGCTCACGTCTTAGACAATCAAGAGAATCCATCATGGATGGGTAAGGCTCCTATCTTTCACAGTGGGTGGCGTAACCGTCCAGACAACCTATACGCAATGGGTCCACTAGATAATCTTGTAGGAATGCAGTACAGGATTGATCACCTAGAGAATCTCAAGGCAGATGTCTTTGATCAGATTGCTTACCCTATCTTGAAAATAAAAGGTGATGTAGAGGACTTCGACTTCGAACCTGGAGCTAGAATCTACATGGGTGAAGAGGGTGATGTAGGGTATATGGCTCCTGACGCTACTGCACTAAACGCTGACCTTCAGATACAAATCTTAGAGAATAAGATGGAAGAGATGGCAGGTGCTCCTAGACAAGCTATGGGTATCCGTACTCCAGGAGAGAAGACTGCTTTCGAAGTACAGACCTTACAGAACTCAGCGTCACGTATCTTCGAACACAAAGCTGCACACTTCGAGCGTACATTCATAGAGCCTATGTTGAATGCAATGCTTGAAGTAGCTAGACGTTACATGAATCGTGCTGACATAGTAAGGGTATCTGATGAAGACTCAGGTGTTCTACAGTTCTTAGAAATTACTAGAGAAGACATTACAGCAAGTGGTAAGATAGTTCCTGTAGGAGCAAGACACTTTGCTGAACGTGCTCGTAGAGTACAGAACCTGATACAGTTGTCTGCAGTGAAAGCACAAGACCCTACTGTAGCACCACACCTATCAGGTAAAGAACTAGCTCGTATCATTGCATACGAATTAGGTGAGCCAACATTGTATGGTGAAAACATAACCATAACTGAGCAACTAGAAACTCAGAAGATGGCTCAAGAAGCAGAGATGCTTAACGAAGAAGAACTAATGGCTGCACAAGAAATGGGGATTTAATATGCCAGGAAAAGGTCAACCATATAAGAAGAAGGCTCCTAAGAAGCCAATGAATAAAAAACCAATGCCTAAGAAAAAGAAGGTAATGAAATAAATGCACTCAGCTTGGACTAAAGGTCTAAAGGGTGAGGACAAGAATAAACGCATCGAAGAAGTAATGTACTACAAGAATGCATTCGATGAGTTACAGGAAGTTATCGAACAGACTCTATATAAGAAAGATTCTGTACGTGACTACAGTCCAGGATGGGCTGAAAAACAGATTGCCGTAAATGAGTACAATGCTGCTCTATACGACATTCTAAAACTAATAGACCTCAACCGTAAGGATCAATTACAATAATGTCAATATTTGATGAAGCAAAGTCTGAAGAAACCCAACCACAGGAAGCTCAGACTACACCAGAGCAGACACAACAAGAAGAACAACCTAGTGATTCTTATTTGCAAAAGCTCGTAGAGACAAGGGGTGATAACTGGAAAGACCCTGAAGTTCTTGCTAAAGGTAAACTTGAAGCTGATGAGCACATCAAGAACCTTGAGACTCAACTCACACAAATGCGAGAAGACCTCAGTAAGCAAGACTATGCAGCCCAGTTGTTGCAACAACTAGAGGGAAAGAAGGCTTCGGCTCCCACCAACGAAAAACCTCTAGAGTCCAATAACAATAATAATGGTGGCACTAATACTGAAGGTAACACCAACCTTGCAGTGAGTGAGGATGATCTAAAAAGCCTTGTTGAAAAAACTCTAACAGAACGTGAAACGCAAGCTACTGTCCAACAGAATATTGCGAATGTTGATGCAAAGCTGCAGGAAACATACGGTACGGAAGCCCGTACTATTCTGGTTAACAAGTCACAAGAACTTGGTATCAGTGTAGAACGTATGCAAGAACTAGCAGCCGAATCACCTTCAGCGTTCTTTGCTTTGATTGGCGAGAAACAACAGACATTTAAACCCATTACTCAGGGGTCTGTTCGCACAGAGGCTGTTGGAGTTAAATCTGGAGGAGAGCGTGACTTTAATTATTACCAAACTCTTCGCCGTGAGAACCGTAGCTTATACTACACACCAAAGATGCAACAACAGATGATGGAAGATCGTCAACGTCTAGGTGATAGGTTCGGTGTTTAATCAACATAACTTTAATAAAGGAGATTCAGTATGTCTATGACAACTGGTAACGTGTCTCTCTTAACTCGCTCAGAGGTATGGTCTGGTGAGCTAAAAGAGATTCTGCGTGACGAGATGATGGCACAGAAGTATGTCCGTATGCTAGAAGGTTTTCCTGATGGCGATACGTTCAAGATACCATCAATTGGTCAAGCGCAAGTGGACAACTACGCTGAAGATACAGCGGTTCAGTATCGTCCAATGGATACAGGTCAATTCACATTCAGTGTTGACAAGTATCTATCATCAGCTACTTATATCACTAAGAAAGCTAAACAAGACATGTTCTATATGAACGAAATGGTTTCTCGTTTTGTTCCTGAACAAGAACGTGCTGTAATGGCACACTTCGAAACAACGACTATGGCTGCTCCCGAAGCAGGTGTATCAGCAAACTCCAACGAGACTGTCGATGGTGTAGAGCACAGATACGCTGCAGGAGGAACTGGTGCGGTTATTACACTTGAGGACTTCGCTCGTGCTCGACACGCTTTGAAGAAATCAAATGTACCTGATCGTAACCTAGTTGCTATCGTTGATCCATCAGTAGAGTATACATTGAATACTCTAACAAACCTAACAAACGTGTCAAACAACCCACGTTTCGAAGGTATTGTACGTGATGGTATTGCGACAGGTATGCAATTTGTTGCAAACGTGTACGGTTTTGACGTGTACTGCTCGAACTATCTAGCTGACGTTACTGACAATGCGTTGCCTACATCTGCAGATGCTAATGTGGACTTCTCATCTGTTAATGGTAAGGCTAACTTGTTCTTCTCTGCAGACCCAAGTGCTTCCCCATTAGTGGGTGCATGGCGGCAAATGCCAGAGGTGGATTACGACTACAACAAAGACTTCCAACGTGATGAGTTTGTAACTACTGCTCGTTACGGTGTCAAGTTGTACCGTCCAGAGAACATGGTTCGCGTTGTATCGAAAACTAACGTCTAATTAAGATAGGGAGAAAGATACATGTCTTACAATAACACAGATGGCCTACGTGTCATCACAGGTCTTGATCAAGGTGCTGCAGTTGATGCAGGTAATACCGCCAGTTCAGAAGTAAAAACAATTGTAATTGATATTGCAGATGCTACGGCTCTAGGGTCTTCAGCTGCAACACCAGTAGCGAATGATCCATTCATTCCTGCTAACTCTTACATCACAGGTGCTCATCTTATGGTGACTACTGCGTTTACTTCAGGTGGTTCAGCAACCTTGGGAATCGGTGCGTATAACTCTGCAGGTTCTGCTATTGATGCTGATGGTATCGATGCAGCCATTGCACTTTCAGCCATTAACGCTACAACTAAGGCAGTCGCTTGTGACGGTGCTTTAGTAGGTGCGGCTATAATGACTGGTGCTGCAGATGCATACATTAAACCAAACTACGGAACAGCTGCTTTTACTGCAGGTGCTGCTAAGTTGGTTATTACTTACATCGAAACTTAATACTAATAGGTAGCTCCTTCGGGGGCTACCTTCTTTTATGCTCTTGAGGAATTTATAATATGGCAAACGTAAACCATTCAGCACTCTCAGACCCCTATCTTCACGAGCCAAAGGGTGCAGCTGCAGCTAGTTCAGGGGATGTTTATTTAGCAAACGGATCAGGATCAGGAACATGGACTTCGAGACAGTCGATGCTCACTGTTCACTTTGCTGATATATCTGGTGCAAGTGATATATATGTACCTATGCCGTATGCAGGTACTGTGTCAAAGGTACAAAGTGTTTTAAGTGCAGCTATAGCAGGATCAGATACAACGTTTACAGTGACTAACTCTGCAGGAGCTTCAATGGGTGTAGTAACTGTTACGCAGTCAGGATCAGCTGCAGGAGATGTGGACACTTTAGCTCCATCATCTAATAATACAGTAACTGCAGGTAGTTTTATAAAGATAGCTTGTAACGGTGGAGCAACTTCACATAAAGATTGTGTAATAGTTGTTTGTGTGGATGGATCATAATGAAAAGAACACTCCTACAAATAGTACAGAACATCTTATCGGACATGGATTCCGAAGATGTAAACAGCATCAGTGATTCTATAGAAGCAGAACAAATAGCTTCTGTAGTACGTGATGTTTATCTTAACATGGTATCTACAAGGATGATACCAGAACACCAAGAATTAATGAGGCTTGTAAGTCTATCAGATTCTACAAAGCCAACACACTTTCAAGTACCTGATAGCGCAAAAAGACTTGACGTTATTAGATACAATGTTAAAGCAACTTCAGGTACTGAGTTCAGAGAAATAGACTACATAGAACCTTTAACCTTCTTAACATTAAATAACGAAGGTGACGATATAATAACTGTCAACGATGTTAATGGAAGCACACCCATTTTAATTCGTAACGACAAGATGCCTAACTTCTACACATCCTTTGATGATCTTCATATTATAATGGATTCATATGATAGTGCAGTAGACAACGTATTAGCAGAGTCTAAGACACAGGCACTAGGACACAAGATTCCTACATTTACAATCAGTGACAACTTTACACCAGACGTAGACGCAGTACTGTTTCCGTACTTAATAGCTGAAGCTAAGTCTACATGCTTCTCATTGTTTAAAAGTGGTGTAGATCAGAAGATAGAACAAGCTGCACGTAGGCAAAAGTCTTACATGCAAAGTGATATGTATAGAGTAAAGAAAGAAAACAAAAGGCCGTACTATGGTAGACGTTAACTTCGATATAAATTATGATAGTAAAACATTAAAAGCCACGTGTCCAGAAAAACTAGTTACTCCTATCCATGTAAGAAAATCACTAGATGGTTTTATATTCTTTGAGGTCCATGTAGAAAAAGGTAAGGTTCCAGGAGAATTAAGTGGAAAGTATACATCACTAGATAGTGCAAAGAAAGCAATACAAGTATATCTAAACGGAATTACTCCTTCTAAAACAGTTCGAAGAGAAGCGTTTGGTAAGGACTACGAGGAGCGTAAGAAACGAAATGCCACAGAGTCTAACACAAAGGGTAGTTAATACATTTGTAAAAGGTTTGATTACTGAGGCAGGTGAGCTTACGTTTCCACCAGATGCTTCAGTAGATGAGCTTAACTGTGATCTTAGACGTGACGGTTCAAGACGTAGACGTAAAGGTGCAGCTAAAGAAACTAACAACGTACTATCTAGTTTTACTGTAGCTGATTCAGAAGTTACTAAAACAGGAACGTGGTTCAATGTTGGTGGTGAATCAGGTCAAGAGTTTCTAGTATTTCAGAAAGGTGCTACACTATACTTCTTTAACAAGTCTGATGTACCTTTCTCAGCTAACATAGAAACAGGCACAGTCAATCTAGCAACATATGAAGTAGCAGGTGGTGTTGGTGCAGCTAATGCTAAGTGTAGTTTTACTTCACTTAAAGGAGCATTGGTTGTAGTATCTGAAGCTATCAATCCTATCTACGTTGAGTACAATAACGTAACAGAAGCTGTAACAGTAAGTCAGATAAGCTTTCGTACTCGTGACTTTGATTGGCAAGGTGACACTACAACGTATGATGAATCTAAGTCTAGTCCATCTATTCAAAGACAGTACGATACAGAGAATGCAGGATGGGTTGCACCTAATGGTGATACTGCTTTAAGTGCATACCAATCAGCTAACTCTAGTAAACACCCTCCCCTCACACATGCTTGGTATGCAGGTAAAGACTCTAGTGGAGCATTTGATGCAGCTGAGTGGGCAAAGGTTTACACAGGTAACAGTCTCACAGGAAATGGTCACTACATACTAGACTTCTTCAGTAAAGATCGTTCTACTGCTTCAGGTATATCTGGTCTTACAACAGAAGTAGAATCAAGTAGATTTAAAAGTGTAGCTAACTTCGCAGGACGTGCTTTCTATGCAGGTTTAAACAGTAGTAAGAACTCTGATGTAATACTGTTCAGTCAGTTAATAGATGACTTCTATCAACTAGGTGAGTGTCTACAACAGAACGATCCTACATCAGAACAGATAAGTGATCTTCTAGCTACAGACGGTGGTACTATAAGAGTATCTGGTGCTGTTGGTATCAAAGTACTTTACGTTATCGATGCTAGTTTGTATATCTTTGCTGAGAATGGTGTGTGGCGTATTGAAGGTATTGATGGTGTCTTTAGCCCTACAGGGTTTGCAGTTAAAAAGATTACTGATGTCGGTATTGTAGATGCAGGTAGTTTTGTAGTAGCTGATGGCTCTCCTATCTGGTGGAGTAAAAACGGTATACACACTTTACAGTTTGATTCTACAAGTGGTAGACCAGTAGAAAACAATCTTACTATCTCTACAATACAAAGATACTGGGATGAAGTTCCTACTGCAGCTAAGACTAAACTTATATCTACCTTCGATCCTATAAACAAACGTGCTTACTGGGCATGGCCTAAACAGGGTGAGACTGTAGAATCTAAAGTAAATAACATTCTTGTTTTAGATGTACCACTTAAAGCTTTCTATCCTTGGTACGTAGAAGACGAAGGAACAACTACAGATTCAATAATAGGCATTGAGTTCTTTACAGGATTTGGAGCAGCTGCTTCTACGTTTGATGTCACTACGACAAACGGAGATGATGTCATAACCTCTGCAGGAGATGATGTTGTATCTATTCAGACAGCTGCAGTAGCTACAGGATCACCTGCAATCATCTTGATTATACGAGATGGTTCTACAAACAAGATGACTATGGGTTCCTTCACTGAAGATAACTTCTTAGATTGGGGAACTACAAACTACAGTTCTTTTGCTGAAGCAGGTTATGACTTTATGGGTGACTTACTTCTAAGAAAGAATGCACCTTACATTACAACATACATGAGACTAACAGAGTCAGCATGGGAAGGTAACGAAACAACTGGATACGCTCCAAACAATCCTTCTTCAATGCTAGTGTCTTCTTTCTGGGATTTTAAAACTAACTCATCTAGTACTGCACAACAAGCATACAGATTGAAGTCAATGCCAGTAGTTGATTCTACTAACTTATTAAACTTCGACTATCCTGAGTCTGTCATTACAACAAGAATGAAGTTAAGGGGTAGAGGAAGATCAATGCGTATAAAGTTCGAAAGCGAACAAGGCAAAGACTTTATACTTCTAGGTTACTCCGTTCTAGGTGGACGTAACAACACACATTAACCGCGAAAGCGAACAGGAGACTGAATGTCTTATACAATACGTGACGCTAACCATAGCGACATCTTAGATATTACGATTGCAGCCAAACTATTCTCTAAGGAAACTAACCATCCTGCTCTGAATACAATAAACCCAAACAAAGTAGCTGCAACTTTGCAACAACTATTAGACAGTGACGTAGGTTTAGTGAAGGTTGCATGTTTCAATAAAGAAATTATAGGTGCTATAGCAGGTGTAGTTTCTGAGTTACCAATAAATGATTTAGTAGTAGCTCAAGAACTTATGCTATGGTTAGACCCTTCACATAGAAACGGTAAAACTGCTCCCAAGTTAATCGATGGATATGTAGAGTGGGCGAGTAAGAAAGGTTGTGACTTCGTTAGGTTATCAGCCTTAGATGGAATACTATCAGGTAAAGCAGGTATTCTATTTAAACGAAAAGGTTTTAAGCCAATAGAAACCGCATACATAAAGGAATTATAATATGGCTATTTTTACTCTTATTGGTGCTGCTGCAGGAGCCGCTGTTGGTGCGGCAGTAGTAGGAGGCGCAACGGCTACTGTAATAGGTGCTGTTGCAGGTGCTGTTATTGGCAATGTTGTAGGAAATAAAGTGAGTGCTGCTCAAGAGGCAGCTGCTGCAGCTACGACTCAAGCAGAAACTCAGGTAACAACTATAACAGAAAAACAAGAAGAGATAATAGATGTTACTCAACAAGTAACAGGAATACAGACAGAACAAATAGCAGTGCAGCAACAAATAGCTGAAGATAGACAACAACAAGAAAGACTTGCTGTACGTAGGCAACGAAGATCAGCTATACGAGAAGCTCAGATAGTAAGGGCAAGACAAAGAAATATTGCACAAGCTGCAGGTGCTATAGGTTCAGCTGTATCAGGCGGTGCTGCATCGATTGGTTCTCAACTATCAGCTGCTTTAGGATACTCTACTCAACAATCAGGTCTTTCTGAAGAAATACTTCAAGGACAACAAAAAGGTATGGACTTGCAATCTGAAATAAATACACTATACGGTAAAGCTAACGTTCTTCAGACAGAAGCTAATATTGCAGCTACAAGAGCAGGTATGTACAGTTCTAGGGCTGCAGGTTATACACAGCAAGCAAGTAATTACATGGGATTGTTCACTAATGTTGCAAGCACAGCCTTCAACTTTATTTAAGGACTTATTGAATGGAACTACAACAGCCTATCGACTACACTGAAGATAGTATGGCTCCTATCGATGAGGAACTAGGTGAAGTAGTTACTCAAGAAGATACTGAGCAAAGCATACAAGAAGCATTCATGTCTACAGGTCAAGATGTTTCTCCTTCAGAAGCTAAAGAGATGTTGTTTCAGAGTGCTAATCCTATAGAAGCTTTGATTCGAGATAAGTTCTACACTGAGGAGATGCAAGCTGAAGAACTCGAAAGAGCTTACAAGGGTGCTGAGTTAAAATCAAATGACTTCTTCGATAATCCTGACTTCTTCTATGAGCAAGCTAAAGGGTTTTCTAATGATGATGTAGGTGCTCTAGACATACGTGCTGCTATTAACTCAAGGATAGAACAGAGAATCTTACAAGACTTGATTGATAGAGAGTCAGATGTTCTTTTTCCTACACTTGATACTATATTAGACTTCGGTGCTTATATTTTACGAGAGTCTACAATAGGTATACCTGAAGCACTCACTGATCGTACTGAACGATTAGGTACTCAACTTGTATTCAACAAACTGAACATGAAACCTAGTGAGTATAAAGAGTGGTTTCAACAGACAGCCGATGAAGTTATGCAAGAAGGTATTCGTGAGGACGATGCTAACAAGATTGATTGGCTGAGAAGTGTTGTTGCAAGTAACGGATACGACAGAGATGCAAGTATAAAGAAAGCGTTTGCTATCGTAGACGTAATAGGTCTAGGTGAACTAGGTACTGTAGGGTTTAAACTTGCACGTACTGCGTCAATACCTACTACACGTATTGGACGTATTGCTGAACTTGAAGGACCAGAGCAAGCTGCTAGAATTGGTGAAGGTATTGCTCTTCGTAACATCGATCCAGAAGTAAGTGCTGATCTTGGACCTAGAGTTATAAATCCACATGCACCTAAAGTAGCTACGCCTGAAGGTTGGTATTCTCGTGCTCTAAAAGAGAATCAACTAGCAGACGATATAGCTTCTATCTACAAGAGTGGGGCTATGGGCCGTATTGTAGATCAAGATACTATACGTGCATCTGTGTCTTCTACAATATCTAAGTTTAGACAGAGAGTTGATAACCCTGTATACAGATCAGACTTAGAAGAAACAGGATTCGGAAACTACACAGTAAACATACAGTTAGGTAAAACTACTGATGGCACACCCTACAAACCAACACCAAGAGGTGAACCGTCTGCAGGTGTCAATCGTTTAGCTGAGAAGACAGGCGGTGAAGTAGTTGCAGTTAAGAACTCTGCAGGTGACTTACAAGGGTATGTTGTTCAATTCAGAGAGAACATAGATTTATCTAAACAAGTAGCTGCTATAGACGCTGATGAACTTCTCAAGATGGAACGTGGTGTAGTTAGGAATACTCTAGGTAGGGTGTTCGGTAATACTCTTATGGGTTCTACTGCTCTACGTGGTGTTGACAGATTAACTACACTAGCTCAGATGGGTGAGTCTGCTCAGTCTGCAGTCAAGGGTGTGTTCCAGAAAGAAGCAAAGAAGATAAATGCTCTTGGTCCTAGTGATCGTGCAACACTGTCTTCTATTGTAGGTAAACTACGAGATGATCCAGTAGAGGCTGTTAGACGTGGATGGTACAGTGAAGAAGAGTTTACTGTACGTTACGCAGAACTAACAGGAAAGCAACCAAGTCAGAAAGTCATAGATGCTTACGATGCAGAGGTTGCTATATCTAATACTGCAGCCGTTATTCGTGCTAACAACATCATGCGTACTTATGTACAGAAAGGATACCGCGCAGTAGAAATGCCTGACGGTATTCGTGTACCTGCAAAGACTACATCTACATCTAAAATAGGAGCAGATGAATACATTCTAGACTTGAACGATAATGTTCGTCTTTACAAGAATGAGATAGACGCAGGGTTTGATGTATGGAAACTAGATCGTGATGATCTTGGGGTACGTTACGTAACTAAACCAAGAAAAGTTGACGCACTAGAACCACAGGACGTTATGGGTTTCAATGCAGGTGGTCCTCGAACTAATCCTAATGCTAACTACTTTGTAGTACTAGGACGTGAAGGTAGATTCCCTAAGTCGTTGTTGACAACATTCACTGAGGCTGATGCGAAGCTTGCAGTAGATCAGCTAAGAGTTTTACAGAACGCACTAAGAGATGCACCTGAAACTATTGATGATGTCTTAACTGCTAATAACGATTGGAATCCTACGATTACTAATCTAGATGAGCTACGTAGATTCTCAGATGAAAACAACTGGGATTTAGATGAAGGTCTTATTGCCTACAAAGAACGTAACTCGTTTGTACAAGACGTAGATGTTGATGATGCTACATACAGAATGGCATTCTCTGATTACGTAGAGAAAGAAGCATCACGACAAGACAGAGTTTTACCTGAGTTTGGTGGTAAGAAAACGTATAACGTTGATCCTATGGATACCATAACTCAACAGTTCGGAACAGCTGTACAAGAGTTAGCTAATCACGCATACACATACAATGCTATGGTAGGTTGGGTAAAGAGAGCACAGAAAGCAGGAGTCAACTGGCTTCCTGAAGGTGTGTCACCTAACGATTATCGTACACTGTTTATGAAAGCTGAAGTAAAAGGTAATACTGCATTCGATAGACGTATGAAAGAGATACGTGATATTGAGATGAGGCGTATGGGTGTCAAGAGTGCAGCCGTACAGACAATGGAAGACTTAGGAAGACAGACTTCTGAGTACGTTTTTCAAAAGACTCACATACCTACACGTCTTGGTGATCCAAGTAATGCTCTACTAAACATTGGTTTTCAGTCTGCGTTTGGTTTCTTAAACGTATCTCAGGCTTTCGTTCAAGGTTCTCACGCTGCTACAATTATGGCTATCTCACCGAAGCATGGTTTTCGTGGATCAAGCATGGCCTTAACTATGCGTAGTTTGTATCACAAATCTCCTGAAGTAGTAGACTTAGGTGTAAAACGTTTGTCTAAATACTACAATATGCCAGAAGATGAGATAAAAGAAATCATGGAGTATGTCCGTACTTCTGGACGTGAAGTAGTTGACGCTGAAGCAATCGAACAAGGTACTGGTGTATCATATGGCATCTCAGGTTTTCAAGGAGAAAGCTACAAACCATCACTACTACGTAAAGCTTGGTTATCTACAAAGAAAACTGCACGTCAGGGTATGGACTTAGGTTTGATACCTTTCAACCAAGGTGAACGATTAGGAAGACTTACTGGTACATACACTTCTATCTTAGAGTTCAAGGCTAAGAATCCGGGAGTGTCTATCCTAAGTGATCGTGCTCGTATGTGGATTAGTAGACGTGATCAAGACTTAACGTTTAACATGACTGCAGTAGGTAGACCTCAGATTCAAAGTGGTTTGATGCGAGTTCCTACACAGTGGTTATCTCATACATTCAGAGCTATGGAGTCTGTGTTTGTAGGACGTAACTTCACTAAAGCAGAACGAGTACGGATGTTTGGAATCTTGATGCCTTTCTATGGTACTGCAGGGTTTGGTCTTACACATGCAGCTGATTCTCTAGCAGATTACTTCGGTATAGAAGTTAACAGTAATACGTTTACATTCTTGAAGTATGGTGTGATTGATGGGCTTACTGACTATCTCATGGAAGATACAGACGGTAGGGTTGGTACAGGATTAGCAGGTAGACTAGCTCCTGCAGGTGCTGTTGTAGAAACATACCGTAAGATCAAAGAAGGTCAGTTCGTTGAAGTTGCAGGTGGCCCTTCAGGTGACATTACAGGTGGTATTGTAGGTGCATTCATGGAAGCATACGCATCTCTTAGAGATAATCGTGGAACTATGTTGAGTGATGATGTCATTAAGATTCTAAGACAACCATCAGGTATTGATAACATTGCTAAAGCTTACGGTATCTTCAATAACGGTATCTATCGTAGTAAGAATGGTATAACAATTCCAGGAGAGATGGGTACAACAGAAGGTATCTTACAGTTACTTGGTATTGGTAGCTTAAAACAAGCTGAGTGGTACGATACTCGAAGAACTATGTTCACAAGTAACAAGAAACTAACTAAGTTCCGTAAAGAAATAAACAGTGAAGCTAACTACGCTTTTGATTTACTACAGGGTGACACTGCAGATAAAGAGAAAGCATTCAAGTTGTTCAATGAATTGAAGGTAAAGATTGACATGAGTGGGTTTTCTCCTGAAGTTCAGACATCTCTAAGAAAAAGTATGAACCGTAGACTTGATGATCAGTTCTTTAATGTGTACGAAAACTTACTAAGATCAGATCAAGATGCTGAAGCAGAACGCCTCAGATCAGTACTAGGAAGGTAAAAGAATGGCAGATATATTCGCACCTAAGACATCTTTTAATATCGGGTATGAGCGTGTAGTCTCTCAGCCTGTAGAAGATAAAAGAGGTGAGACACAAGCTAAGTTTCAAGCTATGGCTAATCAAGTTCAAGCTTCAGCTATAAGAGCACAAACTCAGGTTGAACGTGCCAAGATGGGTGCAGAAAGTGCAAAGATTCAAGGCTACGGAAACCTAGCTGTGTCTGCATTGAGGTTTGGGGCAGGTTACGCAAGTCAATACCAGAAGAGTAGGGTGTCTGGTGCTGCAGGTGAATGGCTTGACTCAATGGTAAAAGCGCAAGATTTACGTGATCAAGGTCAGGCAAACGAAGCTAGTATGTTCGAGAGAAAATCTACTAGAGCAGCTGTAGGTGCAGGTGTTGATTTAGATAAGTATAAGACAGAGTATGAAGCTATCACTGGCAGACCTATGGAGTATGTAGGTCAGACTCGTGAGCAGCAAGTATTCGAAATGATGAAAAGCGACAAGAACTACCAGATGGCTTACTTAGCCGCACAGGGTACTCTTGGGCCTAACGCTTCAGAAGAACAATTAACTTCATCTGCTTTAGCTTCAATGCAGAAACAAGCCATTGCAAGTAATACTCTAGCTCTTGTAGGTGCAGGTAATCAACTTGATTGGGAAACTCAAGTAAAAGGTGCTTACAATACAACACTAGATCAATTCGATCAGGGTATTGTAGCAGGATTAATAAACAGGACTCAACAAGGTCAACCCATAACTCCAGGAGAAATTGATACTGTTATATTACAACACAACTTGATGTCTCAGAAACTAATAAAACCTGCCTATGTTTCAGATGAACAATGGAACTCAGTAAAACAAAGATTAGATTTACAGAAAGAGTTCTTGACTACACTAAAATCTGCTCGTGATCCTGATAATCTGTTAACTGACATGGTTTCTCAGATGATGCAGAGCGCAGAGTCACCTGAAGATGCTATGGCTGTAGCAGCCGCCTCTGATCCAAGTAATCTAGCAGCTACTCTAGGTGTCAATATACCAGAAGTTATGAATAAAGTAGCTTCAACTGCATTTACAGATAACAACTTCAAGAATAGAGGTAAGTTAATAAACGATTTACAGGAAGTAGATGTAACTGAACCTGTCAGTGGCAACTCTACTTTCACTATAGACACTGCTCCATCATTTCTAAAAGATCACGTCAATGATGATCCTAAAACTATGCAAAGAAACGTAGAAGCAGGGTTAGAGATGATTAAAAACATCAAGCCTATGGAACTTCAAAGTGAAGGTGCTATAAAACAGTTCTACAACTCTACAATGTCTATGGCTGCAGGTATGTTGTCAGATAAGCAGTTCTATTCCTCAAATACAATGTCTAAAGTATTTAACAATCCTAACTTAGAACAAGCTTTAAGTATGGTTGCCTCAGTAGATCGTGAAGCTGCAGATGAAATACGTATATCTTTACGTAGTGTTGCTAACTTACAAAGAACAGCGTTGAAAGCTAACCTACAGAGTATGGAAAATGCTATGAGTGGTGCAGTATGGGATCAGCAAGATCAAACATACTACATAACTGGTGATTCAGGTAAGTTTCTAAACATGCCTAACTCTGCAATCTCTGGTGAAATGACAGATAAAGGTTTTAAGATAGCTGATACTAGTACTGTGTTTCCTGAAGGTTATAAAGAAGCTATAGATAGACGTAAATCTCTTACAATACTTGATCGTGCTATAAACAATCTATCTGTAGAAGGTGCAGAAGTAGAGACTACAACACCACAGACTGAAACAATAGAAAGTATTACTTACAGTTTGCCTGAAGATATACAAGCAGATACTGAGTTCTTAAATGAAGTTGTTAGGGTAGCAAACGAGGTTGGAGTTCTTCCAGACCAACTACTAGCAGTGATAGACTTCGAAACAATAGGGTCTTTCTCTCCTAGTGAAAAGAGTGGAACGTCAAGTGGTACAGGTCTGATTCAATTCTTAGAAAAAACAGCTAAAGATTTAGGAACAACTACTTCTGATTTATCTGAAATGAGTCGTGCTGATCAGATGGAATACGTAGAAAAGTACTTGAATAGGTACGAAGGTGATATAAAGAATACAGGTGATCTTTATATGGCAGTACATTGGCCTAATGGTATAGGTCAGTCTGATGATTATGTTCTTTACAGAAAAGGTTCTAAAGCATACAGGGCTAACTCAAGTCTAGATAAATCAAATGATGGCACAGTAACTAGAGGTGAAGCATTAGTAAGACTTAGAGATGTAACTTCTACTAAGTTTACGGATGTACAACAAGTGGCTGAGTCTGCTATAAACAGTGTTGACGTTCAACCAAAACCTAGACCTGGACCTATCACTGAAAGCTTACGTCCACAAGCTAGACCTGAACTTGCAAATGCAACTCAAGCTCCTTGGTACACAGAAGAGGTAGGAGAGAAGTTTACTAACTCAGTTAAAGAATCATCAGGACAAACAGTTGACTTATCTGATATACTATACTTTGCAACAGAGAAAGAAGCTCAAGCAGCTGTAGATTCTGGAAGATTACAATCAGGAGAGTTTGTTATCATAGGAACAAAGTACGTTGAGGTAGAATAATATGGGTTTTAAAACTATAACTTCCGTAGAGCTACCTTCAGCTGAAACATCTAAAGCTACGTTTAAGAATATATTAGATATAGGCTCTGATGTTGTAGAAACTGTAGGTGGTGCTGTTAGTTCAGGTGTTGATAAGATGCAAGAACTAGGTGAGAAAGCTCTCGAAGGTGTGCAGATCGCATCATCTACTCCAGTAAGAACTATGCTTTCAGATGTGTTTGTTCCTAGTTTTCTAAAAGGTGACATCGATGAGTCTAACTTTAGTCCTGAGTCTGTAGATATTCTTAAACAGGCTGCAATAGCTAAAGGTATAAAACCTGGACAGAGGATTAAACTTGGTTATGAAGACTACAATAAATACGGTGCTGAACTTTCTGCTAGATTTGTTAGCGGTCAGAACGAAGACGCTCAAACACTAAAAGAAAAACTAAAGAATCTAAAACCTGCAGACGAAGTTAAGATGACTCTTGGTGAACTCATGGTAGAGGCAGATGCAGATGGGAACTTAGTTGCAGTAGATCAGTACGACTTTAACAATTGGGCATTCTACGGTAAAGGAAAGCAGAAAAACGGTAAGTATTTATCATATTCTGCAGATGAGTTCGAGAAGTCAGGACTAACTTTCTTTGAAGCACTGAACGATACAATACAAAACAGTCCATCTGACTATCAAATGGTTAGGAATCTTGCATTCTTGTTTGGTAGTAGAGACTATGAGGGAACAGAAAGAGACACAGGCCGACAGGTCAGACTACAATTAGGTAAACTAGGAGCATAGGATGAGTTTTAGATTAAGTCAAAGGTCAGTAGATAGACTCGAAGGAGTACATCCAGATATGACTGCAGTAGTTGAGAGAGCTATACAACTTTCTAAGGTAGACTTCGGAGTGACGCAAGGAGTCAGAACTTTAGATGAACAAAAAGCTAATGTAGCTGCAGGAAGATCACAAACCATGAGGTCTAAACACCTACTACAAGATGATGGGTTTAGCCATGCAGTTGATGTAGTAGCTTATGTAGGTTCAGACGTGTCATGGGAACTAAACTTGTATGATGACATCTGTGATGCTTTCAAAGAAGCAGCTAAAGAAGTAGGTTGCAGTATAAAATGGGGAGCAGCTTGGAGTGAAGGTGACATAAGAACCTATCCAGGAACATCAGAAGATGCTATGATGGCTTATGTAGACCTAAGACGTTCTCAATCCAGAAGACCTTTCATTGATGCCCCACATTTCGAGTTGATGTAATGGAGATGTTAGAGTTCATAGCCCAGTGGTTAGCCGCACCTCTTGCTTTTGTTGTATGGTTTCTATTTATGAAGTCAACAAAGAACGAGAGAGACATTGCAGTACTACAAGCACAGTATGAAGCTAATAGATTAGCCTACGACAGAGAGATGAAAGAACTAAAAGAAACTGTCAAGGCAATATTTAATAAACTAGATAGTATAGAACAAGCATTAAGAGATAAGTAATGGACCCAGTAAGTTGTGTTATGATGGCATCAGGTGCTTTCAAAGCATTGAAGGGTGCAATTGGTGCAGGTAAAGACTTGCAGGAAATGACA
>UEXM01000832.1_pt3 | contig 20752 bp, 19 predicted proteins | sample 1796661 | NCBI WGS metagenome assembly UEXM01 (sample SAMEA4772469, study PRJEB27181) | metagenome | reverse complement strand
ATGCATGACAACACCTTTGAAGAAAAATAATAAAAATATTGTCGTCGGTGACCTCATTATACCAACTGATGAGTACTTATTGGAAAGAGGAAGGCAATTAAATATTGAAGATCAACTCGGTTGCGTCGGAATTGTCATCGAAGTTTCAGAAAAAGGTAACTGGATCAAGGCTTACTTCGGACTTGGAGCACATTTTGAAGTTTTAAGAGCAGATGAGATAGATATTATTATGAACATGGCCGAGAATAAGGAAAAAAATCAAAATGTACCAGCATAGAGCACTTACAAGAGACGAATATACTGAATTACGCCGTAGTAGACTGCGTATAATGAAGTATCACAGACTTTTAGCCTACACCAGAAGAGGTTTTTACCTTAGTTGGGTTGGCATTATGGGCATTGCTACTCTCGTTTTTTCAATTTATGATGACGGAGTGACCCAGGAAGCAGCAATTAGAACTTTTGGCATCCTTGCAGCAGCTTGGAGTGTGTATAACCTATATTGGAGATGGAAATTAAAGCTTAAGAATGAGCCGCCGGGGTGAAAACTTTTATGATAAGTGGGATATTGACTATTCGAACTCTACAAGATTTGAATTAGGCGATGTTCTCTTACTTAAATCAACATTTTCTTATACTCCGGTCGATTATGAATCTTTAGGCTTCGTTGGCACCATCGAAATGTGTGAACAAGGCAACCTTGCCATCGTTTTAAAAGTAAGAAGGGAGTATATCGTAGTCAGCTTCCCTTCTATGAATCATATTGCGATAATAGACACACCAACTTGGTGGTTTAAGAACCTATCTCATGAAAAAAGACAAGATTGACATCGAAATCGGCGATTTGGTGAGGTATGCTCCGCCACAGAGCCGCAGAACTCCAGTTATTGGAGTTGTTATTGACATAAGTCACTCAGAAACGGTCTTTCCACACTTTATCATCATGGTCAAGTGGCAAATGCCCATTCCAGGGTGGGGAATAAGAGACGGATGGTATCCATATGGGGATGGATTCATCGAAGTTACTAAAATCTAACTTTTACACCCTCACTGTAACTCAATAGGAGGCGATTTAAGCGATTTTTCTCTTGACTTGAGCAACGGTCTATGATATAACATATATCTAGCTTAAAAAGGCTCTTAGAGAGCCCTATGGCTAGATAAAGTGATTAGATGAGAGCGTATTTCCACCAATACCTTTCTAGTGATAGTGAGATAATGGAAATACTTAGAATAGGGAGCCCTCGCAAAGGTGGCGGTGTTCATAGCCGTCAACAGAACACCCAAGCAAGGTGGCTTAAATTAATACAGGGCGGATGGTCAGACCAATGACGAGAAAGATTGGTTGAGGGCTCCCTTTTCGTTTATTTCTTAACATTTTAACATTTATCTTGACTTTTCCATCATTTTATGGTAATGTTATTGCTGTATTGGCAAAAAGAAAGAAGAATCTCCTGTGATTATTAAAAATTGGCAAAAAAGCATTGATTCTGTAGTCAAGTGGGCTGAAGACCGTGGCATTAACGTATGTTTCGGGAAAGACCTAGAAGATCAGTTCTGCTATAAGGAAAGAGTAATCCATATCAACACTAATCAGACCAAGGAGAACCGATTCTATGTTCTTCTTCATGAATGTGGTCATTATTTGATTTCTAAGACCTCTTCGAACTTTGTTCGTGATATGCCGATGTATAAAGGGTTCACTGGCGGCGAAGATGGGCGTGTCGCTCGTTCTAAGGCTTACCATGTGTCACTTGTTGCTGAAGAGACTGAGGCTTGGCGTCGTGGGCGTAACTTAGCCCGTCGGCTAGGCGAGAGTATTGATAACGAACGATATGACAATATGATGGCCAATTGCGTTTATACCTACATAAAGTATTAAACAGGGTTATTTATATGTATAGTGATACCGATACACGAAGATATAAATGGGAACCCATTAGAGGTTGGAGATCTTGTTTGCCACAAGGCAGAGATTGAAGGTCTTGGGCTTGATGGTCTTTTGGTCGGTGTTATTGTAGAATTAGGAATATTAGCCAGTAATGGATATTTCGGAGAGGATTTAGAAGAAAGTGTAGCTCTTGTCATGTGGCAAGACATAGGTTCTACAGCTTGGATTGAGACAAGATCTCTCACAAAGCTAGGATAGAAAACTCTTTACATTCTATTTACTTGCAATGATTATTACTGTTTTTGATACGGAGACATCCGGTTTAGATAATACTCGCCACGAAATTTTAGAAGTGGCATTAGTATCTTATGTCTTGAGTAATGATGGAGAGTTCTTCCATTTAAAAGAATTGAACGAAAAGATAAAGCCTCACAGGATACACCTAGCTCACCCTAAAGCTTTGACCATAAATGGTTATACAGAAAAAGCTTGGCAAGGTGCAAAAGACATGTCCAAAGTCTTGCCTAAGATCAAAGAGATGATCAAGGAATCAGATCTTCTTCTCGGACAAAATTTAATATTCGATCTGCGCTTTCTACAGAAGGCAAGTTTAACAGAGATTGATTACCCTCCATATATCGACACAAAGGCAATGGCTGACTTCTTGGTTAGAAAGAACTGGTTGAGAAGAAGCAAGATGGACTATCTTGTGGAGCATTACAATGTCGAGGTTAAGGGCAGGGCGCACACAGCACTAGTTGATTGCTATAGGACTTATGAGGTATTTAGAAAACTTCTGTCCGATATTGGCGATTACGATCTTTATACTTTTAAAAAACCATATACCTATTGATATGATCGGAAAGCTAGTAAAAAGAAGGCTTTCTTTCAGAGATGAGAATGGCGAACCCATTTGGCTCTACGGTATTATTATATCAACATACAAACTTGAAGTAGAGCTTAGTGCCGAGTCATCTTACAAGATGTACAACATTCTGTGGCAAGAAAATAAGAATTTCCCAGTCTCCTCGGGTGGATATATGCAAGTTTCTAGCAATGGAAGCTTCCAAGTAGTTGAAAACACTCAAGAAAATAAATCACAATAAAGCTTGACAAATACGACCTCTTATGGTATGTTTTATAAGTAATGAGTGATTTAAACAAATTTCCTTTTAAGGTTTACTGCGATATGGATGGAGTCTTAGTTGATTTCATTTCGGGTGCGGTAAATAAGATTAACGACGTTCTTCTTGATCCTCCCGAAGATCTAGATGGGCTTGCCATTAAAGTTCGAAAAGAGCTTGACCGCAACCATGTCATCGCTTCGGACCTACATAAGAACTCTACCGAGGCTTCAAAGCAAGCCATAAACTTCATGTATCGCCTCTTAGAGCGTGATGAAGAGTTCTGGGCTAATCTGCCTTGGACTACAGACGGGAAGGCTCTATGGGCCTATCTGAGCCAATACAACCCTACTCTGTTGACATCCCCGATGGACAAGGGTGGTTATCAAGAGTCGATCGCTGGAAAGAAAAGGTGGGCACAAACTAATCTTGATGGACTAGATACTAATAGCCGGATGATTTTTGCACACGACAAGTTTGAACACGCCATCGATAGTGATGGACGCCCTTGTGTGTTGATTGATGATTTCTTTCACAAGATTAACCCGTTCCGTGAACGTGGTGGTTTTGGAGTTCATCATACCGGCGACGTTTACCAAACCATCCAACGGTTGGAGGAAATTAAAAATGGGAGTCGAACTATTTGATATCATCATTGATGATGAGAAGAAACAGAAGCATGAGAGGAAGGAAGAGCGACCAAGGGTTTATATTCCAGTTCACTCAATGCCTGCCCCTCCAAGGGAAACGAGAGAAGAACAAGAATCAGACAGAGGTATAACAGTCATTGACATCTTAGGAGATGAAGACTAATACTAGAACTTTAAGAGCCCGCTTTTGCGGGCTTTTTCTTTTTTACCATTGCTCTCTACCACACTATTTACTTTTAGTGACAAAGGACTTGTATACAAAATGAGCGACGACGATCAAACCATTGATTTAGTTGTAGATAAGTTGCGTGACATCGCAAGTGATGTTATTTCCGAGAGACAAGAGAATGAAAAGTTAGTTGATGATCTAAATATTATACTTGAGAAGATCGAAGATTCTTATGTGAATTATCAGATTGTTGATTATAAGTGCATTGACCAACTTTATGAACTCAAGGAAAGATTAGCAACTAAACTACTGAAAGACTAATATGGAAAACTTAAGAGATTTACTGAAGGAGTTTTATCCCTTCGCCAGAAAGCGTTTTGGATTTGACAAGAACGCTAAGATTATATTTTTAGAGGATGAGGACAACGCTTCGAACCCTCTTGGCAAAACAGCCTTTTACAACCCAGGTGATTATACTGTTTCTGTTTATGTTACAGGTCGTCACCCAAAGGATATTTTAAGATCTGTATCTCACGAGTTGGTACACCACACACAGAACTGTCGTGGAGAGTTTACTAACACAGAGAATATGGGTGGACAAGGATATGCTCAAAAGGATGAGCATCTTCGTGAGATGGAGCGTGAAGCCTATGAACAAGGCAATCTTTGTTTCCGTGATTGGGAAGATATGCGAAAGAACAATTTAGATACTAATTATGTGAATGAGGATGGCAACATGTCTAACAAAGATTTAAGAAACAACAGATTAAACTCCCACATTATGGAAAAGTGGGGCTTCTCTTCCAAGCAAGAAGAGACAGAAGAGCAAGTAAAAGAGGAAAATGGCTATGATGATGACTACGAGTTATCAGACTTAGAAGCTGATTTTCCCGATATTTTTAAGGGTTCTGATGTAGACGCTGAAGCCTCCGCTGACGCAGAAAAAGATGCCGGTGATGAGTTTGCCGATGAAGAAGATGATGAACTCGAAGAAGGCACTAAGGTATATGTCATCGCTACAGAGAACTGCGGCGAAGAGGCAACTGTCCTTGAGATGCTCGACGACGCAACAGCAAAGATTCAGATCGGAGACGAGGAACTTGTTATTAGACAAGACTATCTTGAGAAGATTAAGCTTGATGAAGCAGCAAAGCCCGACTTCCTAGATCTTGATAAAGACGGTGACAAAGAAGAACCAATGAAGTCCGCAGCCGAAGATGCCGAAGAAGACGAGGACGAAGATGTCAAGGAAGATTTGGACCGAGCGAATGTCAAAAAGGCTATCGGGTATATGTTTACACATAAGCAACTTCTCCCTGCTCTTAATAAACTTCATGGCAAACCAGTTGAGGTTTCCCAATTTTTAGCTTTTGTTGCGAATAAGCTTGGTATTAATGATTTTAAAGAGCTTGAACATATGAGATCTTATGTCAAAACAGCAATGAACGAAGAGATGGAGATTGGAGATCCAACAATCGAGATGACACCAGAGGTTCTTGATCAAATCACAGCAAGAGGCGCAGTTCTCAATTTGGCAGACGATGGAGCTACAGCAACTAAGCAGGACGACAACGTATGGGAAATCTCCGGTAATTCTGGTGATTTGAAAGACGGTGAGGTTGTAATGACAAGATCTGTTATTAGAAACCTATCAAGTTCTATGGATGAAACTGTAGAAGAAATCTCCTCTTGTGCCGGTGGTGCTGTAGAAGGCGCTCCAATGGCATCCAAAAAAGATGATGACGAAGACGAGCTTGAAGAAGCAGGTCGTCCACATAGTATGCGCTATGGAAGAAAAATGTCTGACTTAGACGCCGACGCTAAAACAAGAGAAACGGATTTCTTGAAAAAGAAAGAAGATGAGAAGGAAGATGAGGACGAAGACGAAAAGCTCGAAGAGTCCTTCTCTATCAAGTCCGCAGCAAGCAACAGAAACAAGCTCATGGCTGAACAAGTCATGAAAGCTTGGTTTAATAAATAATACTTTTATTTGGAAGTTTTAGAGTAACGCAAATATTATTGCGATACCTATTTACTTGTAAAGTAAAGGTTTGCTATATATGGCTTTGCTCAACAACAGTGGCAGTGAAAACAGATTTCCAGCAGCGAATAATACAGAAGAAACAACCTGTACATTAGACGTTGCTGTTACCAAGATAACTTGTAACCCCTCAAAGGTTCTTGCAGATCAAATTGAATCGACTCATACGTCTTATGATTCAAAGGATTTGGCTAGACAAAGGGGTATACTTCTTGAACTTAGTTACAAGTCCCCTTGTAATCTTTCAGGGCTTCAATTTAAACTTGATCTTGAGAAATTAAATCTTCCAAAGGATTGTAAGTTTATCTCCGCTGTTGGTGGAAGATCTGCCGGTGTTGACGCTGCTGTTAAGACAGCAAACTTTATAGCTACAAACAGCAATAATCATATTCTTATATATGATAACCCTGAATTGCCAAACGCAGAGAGGACACAACTTAGTTTTCTCTCTGATACAATGACAGACTATGGGAACGCAGGCGGCCTCGGGAAATATATAGACATATACTCAGCATCTGCCACGTTCTATAGGTTTTGGTTTGACGCCACGCCAGGAGACACAGCCCCAGCAGCCGGAGGAGGCACTCTCGTCGAAGTAGCAATAGATGCTTCCACAACTACAGCCGAGGTAGCAACAGCCTTTAAATCAGCCGTTGAGGGCATCACAGGTACACCCTTTCAGGTTTCCTATAAGACAGGGAGTGATTCTGAGCTTATTATCAATCCAAAGACAACTGGTAACTTGACAGACAGTTCTGTAGCGGTCATTGCCGGAACCGCCCTTACTCTTACAAAATTAAATGATGGCCGTGATTCACAACTCGCAGCCTCTACATCTTTCACTCCATTATGTTATGTTCTTCTTGGAACAAAAAAATGTGAAGATTCCATATGCCCAGATAGTATAGAAGTTTCTGATATTATGGGCGCTGTAAACAGTGTTTATCCAGAACTTAAACGACTGCCAGATACATGGTCTGGTCAAGCTAGAAAAGGTGAGTATGATATTGCTGGATTATATTATTGTGCTGGCTTAATCAGTGGGAAAAACCCATATGATGCTAAGTTCGACACTCAGGTTGACGGTCTAAAAAAGATAACAATCATCGATCTTGTCACTCTATCGAATAGAATAAGATATTCACTTGGAGAAGATACAATAAGTTCTGGAGCTAAATATTTTATACCTAAATCTTGTTGTGTATCAAACCCAACTACCGGTTGCTTTGCTGATACTGAAATATTACAAATTAGAATAACAGAACCAAACGCCGAAGGTAGATCTGATATGTTTGTTGCCCTCGGGTACAACTCTTCAGATCCAGTTGCTGGTATTCAGCTTGATTTGTGTTACAACGTATTTGTTAATTCAGAAGATCAAGGAACTGTTACGCTCCGTGATTCTATTTCTGATAAATGGATATCCGAAGTTAAGACTATAAGAAATCGTTTAGGTTATGATAGAGTGTCAAGAATCTTGGCATACCAATCTCCTTTTAGAAACTCATCTCAAGAGGTTACTGGTGAAACATCGGACTCTTCTTTAAAAAGATATAATCTAGACACTTTATCCGATGCCAACGTGGCATCTTCTATGTTGCAGGAATATTCACTTCCACAGTCTAATGAAACAGTCCCTATTGCAATATTTAAAATTTCTAATGTCGAGAGTTTGGTAGATTATACAAAGTCTCATTTTGAGTATGCCCTTGATCCGCCCATAGAGGGTCGGAACCGTTCTAACTTTATAAGAGATTATAAAAGAGGAGATGAATACACAGGAGAAGTTTCCTTCTTTAATGGGTCTTGGTATACCGGAGCCTCATATGTTCCAGGGAAATCAATAGAACTCGCAAAGGTTTATGATTACTTTGACTTATTGAATGTAAGAATAGTAACCAACTCTAGAAGAGAGAAATATAACCATGGTAAAGAATCTCCACCAATTGATTATATGGGCAAAAGGGTTATGTATGATTTTGATCCTGCGGTAGCTCCATTCACTAATATTTCATCTTCAGGTAATCTGCCTGAATATTTCTCTTCTGTTTTATCAACTTTTAATCAGAAGGCTCTTTCTAATGGTTTAAATACAGTTGCCTCTCTTTCTAGATATGATTCTGATATAAAGTTTGTAGCGGAGTCTGACGCTGATAGTTCGTCTTATAATGATGACGGGTATAATACAGATGCTAATTTAGATGGCGTCTTCGATGTGGCAGATCTTCTTGCTATGTCCAATCTAGCCTCCTTTAGATCTGTTGTTGGAATAGCTTCCCCTAGCTCTATGACTTTCGGTGCATCAGATACCGATGTGTTTACAGCAAGAGATCGTGCGGATACCAGACTAGCTGTGACGGTAAAAGACTTATCAGGAACATTTAGGCTTGATACCTCGCAGGTAGACATCTCCGTTCCAGGTTATGTTTGTAGGAACAACTTAGTAACAACGTCTTTACCTGAGACATGTCCAGATATTAAAAATTCTTCTTATGATGGAATGTATTTGTATATGACGGAACGTGTTGAGGTGACTTCTTCTGTCGCTCCTCAAGGCTTTAGAAACTGGCATCATTACTTCTATGAAGTTCACGGACTTTCAGCCGACAAGGTTCCAGCATTAAATACAAATAATATGCCATTTTATTATTTTGAAGTATGGGCTGCTACGAATACAGCAAAAACAAAATTTATTAGAGATGCTTCTTTTACTTTAGATCTTTGTAATTTCTATGGTTCCAACACAACTGGAAGCATTCAACTTCAACCATACCCTGGTGAGCATTTTGAAGACATCGGCGATATTAAAAGTAATGAGCATGTTAGGTGGCTACAGATTGATGTAGACTCCTCTCCTGATTTAGAGGTCGCCCATAACGGAAACCAAAGTATATTAGACCCCTATGGTAATTTTCTTGGCAACTCAATGATCGGATATTTGCCGGTGTCTACTGCCGCTGCTGGCGCTGAGAGATATTGCAAGTTTAGAGTTAATAATAATAATTTTAATGCTCCAATCACTGGTGACGGTGGAGGTGTGTGTCTTTCTAAAATATTTATAAATCAAGATAAGGCAGATTTGAGTGCTGGAGCGAATACTGGTGCGGATGCGATCCTATGGGATCAAGGCCGCACAATTAGTTTTGTAACAGGAACTTACACGCTTGTCGGGCCTACAATAAAAAACTTCTGTGAGATCAATTATTCTGAATCTCCTACAGACACGTCATCAAGACAGTTTAATTCGGACCCAACTAGTGAACAAGGTTATTTAGCTGTTGGCCCAAACATGTCTCACACCTCTTATCATTATAGAGACAACAGTGCTGCTTCTCATACCTATGGAGAGTTCAACTTACATCTCAAGGTCGTTAACGAAAATACTGTAGATGTGATGTACGCTACAGATAAACCATTTGATAGAGTTCAATTTGGAGTCAAGACAGCCAACAATGTAAACCCATCATCTATAGATACATCATTATATATGCCATCTTATGCCGGGTACTCTTCTTTAATATCCCTAACAAGTTCAGTAAATCCAACTGGTTATGGTGTTATAAATATTTTCCCAACCGGGTCTGTTACACAAATTTCTGGTTCAGGTACTCTTTGTAGAATACAATATGATAGGAATATTTTTGATAGAGATAAAATAGAGTCCGGTAAGATTTTTGCTTGCCCACCACTCGGCGGCGATGACAGTTCTCGTGAGTTAGTTATACCAGATTTGTATAATAGAGACAATCTTGCCAAGAGAGGAGAATTATACTCTTCTTATACTAATGATAAATTAGTAGTTCATTTAAAGACTGATGAAGTTTCTTCTCCTTTAACAAAAACAAAACAAACTTTTGCTATTGATATTGATTATGATACTTTGCAGTATGGGCTCGGAAAAACCACCATGTATACCACAGGTACTCTGGATGCAGCAAATCTTGGAGATTCTGATGGTAAGAATTTAATTAAAAAAATAATCAACCCATATGGCCGTGGTGCCGGCGGTACTTTATACGAATATTCTCTCTATAATACCCTCGATGCTGCCGCTGGTGGGGCTTTGCCCGAGCGAAGATCCCCTTACATAGATATCGATTCTAACAACTACAGATCTATCGGCTTAAACTCTAATATTTCTGCTTTTAATTCTTCTTATATTAGAGGGGCTTCAAGTGAGCTTGCTGCTGCCAACGCATCACAGTTCGTTACTATGTTTGTAGTCTTCCAGTCAAAAGCTGATGTTCTTTCAACAAATGCACACCCCCAACATATTATTGGAACAGATTATTTTGATCAAGCCGGAGGCACGATAACATCAAATTCTAAATTCTCTTTAAGAATAGGAAAGGGTGGTCAAAACGGAACGGCACTTATCCATTCTGGTCCGTTACCCACAACAACACCAGGAACAGCCTCAGATTATGTAGTTAATTTACATCTATCCGGCTCGGGCGCAGGAGCTTCAATAGACCTTCATCATAAATTTGCTGATGTGACTGAGGCTGAAAAGAGGCATGTTGTTTCTTATCGACATAAATACGACACATCCCTTACTCTATATGGAAACACCTCAACTGCCGGTGCGACCGAACTAGGAGAATTCAAAGTAAATGGTAAGCTTGCTAATGGAGTAGCAAGTTACACTACTGTACCATGGACTCACACAGAGCCATTTTCGAATTCTGGATTTTATAGTATTGGAGGTATCGCAAACTTTGGCGGAGCCAAGTATGACGACATTAGGACTAACGGACTTGATTTCCGAGGAACTATTTCTGAAATTTTAATATTCACTGAAACACTTAGTGTTGAAGATACAGAAAGAGTCGAAGGATATCTAGCTCATAAGTGGGGAACACAAGAGTTGTTGCCAAGTGAACATCCCTATAAACAAGCTTCTACTCTTTATGAAATTCTTGGAGAAACAGAATCCTTGGCCAAGGCTTTAGAGATTGATTTTGATACAAACCCAATATATAGTGGACTTCTTAGTGATCGTTCCGCAGCAGCCTATACATCAGAAAAGGTTTGCATTAAACACAACACTGATCCTGTTACAAAAATTACAGGCGGTGTGTATAGAACACCAGGGACTTTTTATCCAGGGTATACTCCTGCTCTCGATCCAGAGTCCGTTGGAACATTAAGATTATGGATTGATCCTTCTGACCAAACAACACTTGTTCAAACCGGCGGCACTGGTGCAGGCTTTCCTGTAGTTACTATAAAAGATAAAACAACCACCCCGCATCTGCCTGCAATCGCCGGCTTTCATCAAGCTACCGCAGCCAACCAGCCAAGCTTAACAGATGTTGGCGGAATAAACTTTTTAGAATTTGATGATGATGGACCGGGAGCAGCATATGATCATATGGGACTGGTTGAAAATAATTTGGCTGACACAGTTACTTTGGGTGATTTAATCGGAGGCGGTTCTGGCGTTACTCCATATAACTTTGACTTATTTATGGTTATTCGTGGAGGGCAGGCTGATAATGGGAACACAGACGCTAATATCTATTCAAACAACGGAGTTTTCGGTGATCAAGGTGGGTATTGGGGTGTTTATATAAAAGAAGCGGACGACGCCGGCTCGATACCAGCATTGCAATTCCTTAACTATGATACCAACTCAGACGCTCTTGAGTTCTCAAGATATACTCAGGGGCAAACTCATATAATCAATTACAGTAAAGCAACAACCAACGACATGAGAGGTTCTTTGGACAACGCAGATAAAAACGCAACAGTAACAGCAGTTCACGGTGCTCAGTATTCAGTAAATGCTTCTGGAAACACTGGTAATACGAATAATATACTATGGCTAGGTAGAGCTTATACTACCACATACACATTTAAGGGATATATTGGAGAAATCCTTCTTTACGATAGTCAGCTTAGTGATACAAATCGACGAGCAGTTATTAAATATTTAAATGACAAGTGGGGCGGAACTCTAGTTAATTCAGCAGGGTGATTTTAGGAGTATAATAAAATGTATGCATTATTTGACAATTTAGAAGAATTTAATTATTGGCACTCTCAAGTAAAAGAATCTTTGGGATATCCGCTCCAATGCTATAGAGGTGATGGCTCTATAATCGCCGATTCATTTGTGGAAGATTATACTCAGCCAATAGTACATCCGGTCACAGGCGCAGTTATTGCTCCTTGCGGTGGTGAAGTTATTCCAGAAGTCTCTCTAACCTATGAGCAGGCTGTTGCTCTTGGATATTTGTCCCCACCAAGTCCACCTGGAGGCGGAGAATAAAAATTGGCTTGCCCTGATAACACTTGTAATTACGATCTTCTTATCGATACTGCCAGTATCGTTCAGAATGCTAATGATATTACCATACCCATTAATTATATAAGTACCGAAAGCAACATTATAGGTTTTCAGTTCTTTCTTAGAGGTATACCCGCTGGTGTTACTTGTGATCCGACCATAGGATTTAATACAAATACAGGGGCTTCAGTATCGGGTGCTCATATTACTTTTAATACGACTGTCGGCTGCGCTGCTGCCGGCATTGACTTTGAGACGCATGCAGTCTATGGAACCGGCACCAACCCATCAGATGGTATTTTTATTGTCGGCCATATATCACAGAATACAACAGGCGTTCAAGGTATGCCAGCATCTACTCCTGGTGCGGCGGCACTTGTCACATTTACGATTACAGATTCTGCGGCGACCGGCGCTTTAGGTGGAATGACGATTTCTGATCTCTATATTGAAACAAGCCCTTCTTATCAGGACACTCCAACTAATAAACACCCATTACTTGTTCGGTGGCCATTTGACGTATCTCCAACAACTGGTACATACGCTAGTGGCGGCACAGAGGATACTTATGCTGAGTGGAACCCAGACACGGATGGTAATTTACAAATAGAATATGCTGACGCACGGGCGCTAGTTTTTAATACGAGTACAGCTACTAATACTTTAGCAGATTCATACGCAAGATTATATAACTCTTCTGTTAATGTTAACGGAACTTGGTCGGCAAATATAGACTCGGATTATGATGGGCTTATTAATATAAAAGACGTTTGTTCTGTTTTAACAGAAATTATGGTTAATGGTTCCGCCAGTGGGGGCGGTGACCCAGGAACAAGATTAGCAGGTCAAGTTGATTTTTCTACAGTCGGGGCAACCTTAAAGAGTGTAAGAAGAACTTCAAAAGTTTTAGCACAAATTGTTTGTCAAGATAGCCTTGAGAAAAGAAGTTGTGTTCCCTGCCCTTGTCCAGATGAAATAGAACTTAGAGACGACGAGACTCAGAATATTTCCGGTCTTTTCATAAGTGACTATCAGATTGTAAACGATCCAAGTAGTTTAGAATCTTCTACAAGTACTGTAAACTTTGTCGATGAAAATGGAAACTTTGTTCTTGATAGGTACGGCTCTACGGTCAGAAGTCCAAACAATTTAAAAATAACAGAAGAGGCTCGTGGTGTTATAACAATCAGTTATTATTCTGATTCTAATATTGATGGATATTGGCTCAAACTAGGAAACTTCAGAGATTTAAGTAATATTATTGGTAAATCTGGGATTCAATCTTTTACATCTAGCTCTTTTTCGGAATGTGATAAGAGAAATTGGAGTCAGTATACCGGAAGAGATACGGACAATGCTGCCGCCCCACCAGATCAAATAATTGATATTGAAGAGTCTGAAGCGATTCGCACTCATCATAAAATAGCTTTTGGTTTTGCTAATAGGGTTTTTGATTATATTGGTTCAGGAAGCTCATCTTCACCGTCGAGGGTCGCAGGACCTTATAGTATTCCTAAAACTCCCGGCAAAAGATCTAAAGTATTAACAAAGATTATTGTAAACCCTGCTTCGTTTGAAGGAGAACCCACAATCGAATCATTTAGGCTTGTAAGTAATGATCTTCTTGTGGGCGCACATGGAGGCTGGACGGGGGATACGTCGCTAGACTCGGATTCTCTTATAGGACAAGCAGATTTAGATAAGGTAATTCAATACGCACAAGCTGGTGCTATATCTACAACCCTTGGAGCTTCAAGTAGATTTTATACCGATGCGGACAATAACTTAAACGCAGAAAATGATACTGCTCCAATTGACATAGTTGATGTTCTTTCTGTTTATAATCATATTATAGAAAATGGAAACGACTCTGCTTTAGTAGCTGGCAGTTATGTACCAACTGATGTAATCACATACGCTGTTCCAGCGGCCATTGCCACGTTCACAGCAGCCTCTCCTGCATGTGGTGAATCAGGCGAGGGTATTATTACGTTAAATTGGTCTGCCCCTGCTTACGCTGAAATGTATACGTTATACAGGGGAACAGAAGGAAACTTTACTGACGATCCTCTTTATAAAGGTTTTGTCTCTTCTGATCTCTTAAGAGAACAGGCTCTCGCTAATGCTGGCCGTAAGTTATACGAGTTGGATAGTCAAAATATAAAGTTTGAAGAGCTTGTTGTTTTAACTGATGAAACCACAACATCTTATCAAGATTTAAATCCTCCTCAAAACACTTCCACTTGTGGGCAAAGCACCAAGATTGCTTTCTTAAGCAATTCAAAAGATGATTATATTCCACAAGAGAGTTTTATTGATGTATTCACAACCTCTGCCTCTACCGGAGCCACAGTAAAAGAGTTTTATTTTATTGATGGTGCCGGTGCTGCTCCTGCTACGGGTGTAGCTGGCGCTACTCAAATATCTGTAGATATTGCTGGTCTTGGAACAAAAGAGCTAATAGCAGAAGCGTTCAGGAACGTGCTAGTGGCAAATAGTGTCGAAGTCAGATACGAAACAAGCAGTACAAATACATTACTAATAAGTTCTGGTAACAAGGTTGATTCTACAAAGAGTGGTATGCTTGATTCTATCTTAACATTAGAAAATGTTGGGAAGAATCCAGAGATTATTTATATTCTCGTTGCTTCTAACAAGCATGGAGAGGTAACTAATAAAGTAAGAACTTCTTTGCCAAGCTGTGCTATTGGACCAGAAGCTAAAAAGTTGACAATTAGTGCTACAATAAACACAGAAAAGCCATTTGATTTTATCGGAGCAGTTACAGATAAGAACGCTCCAAAGCCATATGGAACTTGTGATAAAACTACAACTTTCTGCGAAGAACTTACATTTGAAATACTCGGAGATATTTCACAAGGAAACTTTAATAATACTCTCAATAACAAGGGAGAGTTTATTTATTATCCACCATTAGATGAAGCTGGTATCTTTAATGTAAATTATAAAGTTACAGACAGTCGTGGGTGCTCTGCTACAAATTCTATAGAATTCTCGGTTAAGCCAACTAAGGTTTCGCCTATAATAGTCACTGGACCTCCTGGTTCTTTAGATTATGGAAAGGTAAATATTTCCTGGGAAAGGGCTAGAGGAAGAATTTGGAAGTATGAAATTTATAGAGGAGCCAGTCTTATTAAGACCCTCGAAGCACCGGCTGGAGGTTGGGGAACTGATTCTACATCTTTGAGCTATACAGACACAGGGGCAACTTTGCCCGATCGGTGTAGTGCAGTCTTGTTGGATACAACAGCAGTTTATAAGATTATAACTTATGCATTTATGGGAGCTTCAGATTCTTCTATCACAGGGACTCCAATCGAAGGCACACATTATGTAACATCTGATTCTTTGGAAACTACGGTTACATTTACAGATTATGCTACACTAGGTAACCCAACTTTCGTTTCAGTAGCACAGGGGGCCGTTGTATGTGCCTCTAACTATCCAGAATTAACTGTTACCTGGGGTGCCGTTGGTAGCGTTTCTAGATATGAAGTTTGGAGAAGTCTACCAGCAGAAACAACATATAAGAGAATAACAACTGTTGGGTCTGGAACTACGAATTATGTGGACAACCCCACACAACTTAAGGGTTGTACGGCATCTACATATCAAGTTAATTATAGGATTGTTGCTGTTGATTCGGCTGGTATACCTTCTGGTGATCCTAACGAAGGTACTTGGGGAAGCGGCGTAGCCGGCGACCCATGTTCACCAGGCGGCGATGCTTGGCCATCACCTGCTTTAAGTTATTGTCCAAAGGCTCCTCTTGGAAAAACTCAAACAATGGACGTTTGTGTCGGAGATATACACTCGGGTATCTTATTTGGCTCACCAAGCCATGCTGGTTCTTTAACCTTCGCTGAAGTTGGTGGTCCCACTGCCGGGTTATCTATAACAGGAGCCACTGGTGAATTCACATATGATGCTACAGCTAAAGCAATCACAGATCCTGATGTCACGTTCCAATATAGCGTAACTGAAGCTCCTTGCTCATCTACATCTTTAACATACACTGTAACACTTGATTTTACTGATTGTGACTGTGGCGCTTTGGGAGAAGAAAAGAATTATGTAATTAGAGATATTGTTGATCTTAGTGGTGAAATAGGAACGTCAGCAACGACAGTTCAGCCTCCGTTCTCTTTAACAAGAAGAGGTGGTCAGTCATTAAGAAAAGACACAGCATACGTTGTAACATCTGGTACAGATATTAGCTGCACAGAGCCTTCTGTTGGATTTAGCCCATCCTCCCTCACTGGCCTTAGACTTTGGGTTGATCCATCTGACTCCTCTACACATCATCTTGTATCTGGACTTATTCATAGGATTGATGATAAATCTGGAAATGATTATTATATGGAGTCGCCTGCTACGGTTAATGATATTCCAATTGGAACAATCGGAGCGGTAACTCCAATATCTTCTTTTGACATTGATAACACTAATAGAAGAATGTTGTGTAAGGATTCTTCAAACAGTCTCGTAGCACTGCCTGGTGTTATTAATCCATCGGCGGCTATCGGAGCGAGCACAAAACCCTTGCCTTATGATGTCTATGTAGTTTCTCAAGCAACTGCAACCCCTGGAGCGAAGCAAGCAGATCCATCAGACAATGGACATGTGTTCGGTCAAATTTATGCCCCCGGCGGAGTTGTCGCTAGCGCCGGCCGCAACTGGTGGGGTCTATTCTATAATGGAGACGATGAATATCAAGCATATCAAAGAGTTAATGCTGCTCCATTTGATATAAACAATGATCACGCTGTAGCACTATCTTCTATTAATGTAATACAGTTTAGCCACAACGATCCAGGAGGTATCGCCGATACGGACGCCTCAAGTAATTTAGTATCTTCTATAAACGGAGGAGCACAAACAACAACCTCTTCCGCAAGATACTTTACAGACAGGACCGCCACACCAGATTACATTGTTGGACTCGGCGTTGATTTGCCAAGCACCTATGCCTTCCAAGGTCAGATTGGTGAAATACTAGTATTTAATCGTGTTCTATCTGCGGACGAAAGAACATTGGTGACTAATTACCTTGTTGACAAGTGGTCAACATAATGGTATAATATGCTAGATTTACGAAAAATAACAAGGAAATTCCTCTTAAATGAGTCTAAAAAAGAGGCATCTCTTAAAAGTTACTTACAGGCTATCGAAGAGACTCTTAAGAACATTCGAGCAGCATCTAAAACAGACCAAAGAAGATTAGAGATGGCATCTCATAACTTGAGAGAGACTAAAAAACTAATCAAAAGAATGGAATCCAAAATTGAGTATCTCGAAGAGAAGCTTATATTATTGGAAGAATCATCAACTTTAGAGGAATAAGATGGGCGGCGTAGCAGGACACATGAGCCATCTCTCTGACAACGGAGAGATGAAGTTTTCCGAGATGAAAGATGTTTTTAGCAAAGCATCGAGCGGAGAATTAATAGGCACAGAAAAGACAGATGGAGTTAATCTATTTATTTCTTATTCTGTCCCAACAGGCACTGCCCGTGCTGCTAGAAATAAGTCAAACATCAAATCCGGTGGAATGACAGCGGCAGAGCTTGCTGCTAAGTTTGAAGGACGAGGCGCTCTAGCGGATGCCTTTAATAATGCTTTCTATGTTTTTGAAAAGGCAGTCTCATCATTGCCTCAAGAGCAACAAATAAGTATCTTTGGACCGGACGCAAATGTTTATTACAATGCAGAGGTTATGTCTCCTGGCTCTAACAATATTATAGATTACGATAAGAGGACTCTTCTCATTCATCAAGTCGGGCATGCCGAGTTTGATAAAACAACTGGCAATGTTTCTGGAACAGATGTAGAAGCAAATGTTAAAGCTCTCAAAGCATCAATTGAAGATATGCAAAGAGCTACTGCTGAAGATGATTTTTCTGTTGAGATCAACTCAATAAGAAAACTACAAGGTCTTAGCGATGACGTTGCTCTCAAGAACGCTGTGAGCAGATTAAGTAAACTTGTTTCATCAAGTGGCTTAAGTGCCGACTCAACGATTAATGATTATATTGTTAGCAAGGTCGCTCCTGTTGTTATGGACGCTTTGCCAGGCTCTCCTATTGAGAATAAGAGAGAGTTGGTAAAAAGAATTATGGGCGTCAAAGGTGCCTCTCTCGCCAAGGTTACAAAAGGCATCTCAGCCGAAGACAAGACCATCGCCAGAGAGCTTGTAAAAAACTCTAAACAAACAATGAAGAAAATTCTCTTTCCTCTCGAAGACATCGTTCATGACTTCGCAGTGGAAATGCTTAAAGGATTAAACTCTGCTTTCGTTCTTGACAACCAAGAAGAAACAGGAAGAATAAGAAACAACGTAGCCAAAGCAATCTCAGCAATCGAGAACTCAGGCAACGAAGAAGCAATGTCCATCCTTAAACAGAACATGCAGAAGCTAAAGGACATTGAAAAGGTTTCTACAGCCGCCGAGGGCTTCGTTTTTGACTATAATGGTAGAACGTATAAGTTCACCGGAAACTTTGCGCCCGTAAACCAGATCTTAGGGCTCTTTAAGTTCGGAAGGGGGAATGTTCCTCCTCTACAGTCTAACGAGCTTACAGAGGCTTCTAGGCCCCTTACTGTGGCTATTGTACCGGGCGGCTTCAAGCCCCCTCACGCTGGGCACTACCTAGCTGCTGAATGGTTCTTTGGTCAAGGTGCTGATGAGGTGCATGTTCTCATTGGAAGAAAGAATCGTGTTGGCAATTGCGAGGAGCAGACTGTTGATATTGACGAAAACCAGTCCCTTGCGCTTTGGAGTTTATACGCTAAAGAGAACGGCACAGAAGACAAGTTTAAAATCTCTATTGCCGCTAGTGCTACGCCGGTTCGAGAAACCTATGAAATGCTTGAGGCGTTCCCCGAAGGAACTGTAGTGTTGCTCGGTCGAGGCGAGAAAGATATCAATGATAAGAGATTTGATAGAGCGCCTGCATATGCTGCGGAGCATAACCCTGGTATCACAGTTAAGCAGTTGCTTATTCCTATGATGGCTGGCGGCGTTTCTGGTACAAAAATGCGTAACGAGATTATTGCTTGTGGCGACAAAGAAACTTTTGGAAAATACATTCCTGTTGATCGCCAAGAAGCTATTGACGAAGCATGGGATATTGTGACAAGTAAAAAGAAAGCAGATTCTATTCAGGAAATGATTAAGCGTCAGTTCGTAAATATTTTCGGCTAACCATTTTACAAACTATATACTTATATATTTTGAAGAGAGCACCTTATGCAAATTGATAGAAACGAACTAATACGAGAAGTCAGAAAAGAGATGAAGCTTAGAAAGTTTATCTCTGAGTCTCTCGAAAAGATCTTTGCTTCCAACGTGAAGGAAGCTACAAGCCAACTCCTAGAAGAAAGAGAGTTGAGAAACGTCCTAGTTGGAGTTATTGCTGAAGCTGGAGCGGAGGTTGTTCCTCACAGGTCTACCGGCATCAATGTACTTGAAGACCTTCTTAAAAAGATTATTCCAATAATCGAACAAGATTATAAGAAACTAACTTCAAGCTCCGAGCAGCGTGATGCCTTCAAGTCTCATGTTGTTAACGCAATCCAAAACTCACTCGCCCCAATGAGAGCCGCCGAAGAAGCTGGTGAGCCTGTTATAGACCTTGACGAGGATATTGATGTAGAGCTTAGTCCGGCTCAAGAGCTTGGACTAGAGATGCCTTCTGATCTAGACGCTGATAATATTGAGCCCGATGAAGATAAGTTTATTGACATCGACGGCGACGGTGTTCCAGATAACGTAGATTCAGATATTGATGCTCCGCAGACTGGAGACATGACAGGAAGAAACTTTGCTGAGAACACATTCAATAAAATTGAAAAGCAGATCGGCGAAGCATATGCTCTTCTTGGAGATCTAGAAGATAAGGACGTTTTCTACGATTACCTTATTACAAACATTAAATTATACTTTGATAAGTTCGAAGACGAGCTTAGCAGGGTTTTGCCTGAGCCTACAACTCCTGAGTATGAGAAAGAAAAGGACGAGCTTGAAAGCGAACTAGACGACGGCGAAGAAGAGGCAACATTTGGTCTAGACGATCCAGAGGCCCTCGAAGATGAACTTGAAGATTTAGGAGAACTATAAAATGGCATCCCCAAGAAAAAGAAGAGAAAGAAAAGCAGCAAGACTCGCAGCCCTAGAGGCAGAGAAGAAAGCCGCAGCAGCACCAGTTGTTGAGCCTGAGCCCGCACCAGAGCCAAAGGTTGAAGCAGAGCCCGTTGAGGTTGTGGAAAAGGCCGCAGCAGCACCAGCAAAGAAGACCGTTACTGTATCTACTGTAAAAAGAGTAAAGAAGTCTGAAGCTGAGGTTAAGAAGCATTTTCTCGATAAACTAGACAAAAAGTAAGCTTTTTACTTGACAAAATACTCCTTTTCTGCTATGATTATCACATCATAGACAGGATTGGTGTATCATGAACAAGTTTGAAACTATCGCAAACTCAGTAGGTCGTTTAGTAAAAGAGAAGAATGAAGCTTATGGAGATTCCTTTGGGAGAGCCCAAGAGATCTTAACGGTTTTATATCCCAA
>UEXM01001374.1_pt1 | contig 20753 bp, 20 predicted proteins | sample 1796661 | NCBI WGS metagenome assembly UEXM01 (sample SAMEA4772469, study PRJEB27181) | metagenome | reverse complement strand
CGTTGGAGACTACAACGTTGATAGGTTGGGTGTGGAAGTGCTGCGAGGCATTGAGCTAACCAATACTAATTACCCGTGAGGCTTAACCATACAACACCCAAGTAGTTTTGCTGATGAAGTGAACTATGAAGTGAATTGTAGGTAAGTTTGACTAACACTCGCAAGAGTGACACGTACATAAAGCATTGAATAAGAATTCGAAAACCGTCGTTCCTTGGCATCCATGCCACCACGACATTAGTGCATCCGTGCACGTCAACGTATTTATTATCATTAAGACACGTCTTAATGAACGGCTTTCAAGATTGTACCCTTTTTGTCTAGCGACAATAGCGACATGGCCCCACCTGATCCCATTCCGAACTCAGAAGTGAAACGTGTTAGCGCCGATGGTAGTGTGGGAGTTCCCATGTGAGAGTAGGACATTGCTAGGCTTCTATTAAGAAGAGCCCGTTACGAAAGTGACGGGCTTTTTGCTGTCTGAAATCCACTAAAGACAGCTATCAGTAATAAGCTTTCAGCTTTCAGTTTAAGACATAATCGACTGACACCTGATAGCTTTGAACTTAAAGCTATTCCCTCTAGCTTCTATTTAGAGAAAACCGATACAAAAGCGTCGGGTTTTGCTATCTGGAAATTATAAAATCCAAGCTACAAGCTACAAGCTATAAGTTTTGAGCTTTCAGCTTTCAGTTTAAGACATAACCCACTGACAGCTTTGAACTTAAAGCTATTTGTCTACATCTTTATAAGAAATTCACCATATACAGAGGCGCAGAAATAACCGCTCTAGTGCATTCAATCTCGTCAACGCATCTGTTTATCCATATATCACTACCTTCGTGCTAAAGGCACAACACTGTAACAAGATGCTCTTTATATAACTAAGCAGGTGAAATTTCTTAGCTTCTCATTGTTAAGGATAGAAACTATATTGATGTTTTAGTTTTAAAGTTATTACTCTATATTTACTTAGCAAGCTAACTAATGTTAATGTAGTTAGCTTGCTAAGTAACTAGAGGTTAAGATGGAAAAACAGCTACCTTTTTATGAAACATTGGATTTAACCTTATGTGGCAATATGGGACGAGTGCATAGATTATGCCGAGAAGTTGTCACAATAGCTGTTGAACCTTTAGGCTTAACACAATCGCGTTGGACAACATTAGTTCATGTCAATATGCGCCAGGAGGGAGTGACACAACTTGAACTAGCACATAGTTTAGGTATAGAAATGCCTTCTTTGACACGAACACTTAAGCAACTTGAAGAGTCGTTATTGATTGTGCGCAAAGTAGATCAACAAGATAAACGCAGTAAGAAAATTTATTTTACCGAGCAAGGTAGAAATGTATTAAATACATTACAAGAAAAAATAGCCGATATTAAGGATCAGCTTTACCACGGATTGAGTCATGAACAACTAGATATAATGGCCTATGGCTTAGTTAAAATGGAAGAAAACGCAAAGAAATCTATTATACAATCGACTATTGACGAGAACCTTAATGACACCTGATCAAAAATTTGCCCGCTATGTAAAATGCTCATTAATCGGCTTTATTTTAATTTTTGTCTATTATGTTATCGCTGATATCTGGTTGCCGGTGACACCTCAAGCACGGGTTTATCATTCAGTTGTACAAATTGCACCACAAATAAGTGGTAGGGTTACGAATGTATTGGTAACGAATAACCAAGCAGTAAAGCCCGGTGAAATATTATTTGAAATAGATAATAGCAGTTATTTACTTGCGTACGAGCAAGCAAGGCTTGCTTATGATGACGCCAAATTACTTAATCAACGTCTTGATACTAATATTAAAGTTCTAGAGGCACAAGTGAGCGCCGCTAAAGCAAAGCAGCATGAACAAAAGTTATTAAAAAATCGTGGTGAGAAACTATTTCAGCAAAACTCTATTTCAGAACAAAATCTAGAAAGTATTAGGGCTAACTTTGAAGCAAGTGAGTCAAGTGTCATCGCTTTTGAGGCACAGTTATCCGAAGCTGTTTTAGCTAGGGGGGATTCTGGTGATGATAATTTAGCATTACGTCATGCCGCTAATGAACTAGCGAAAGCTGAGCTTAACTTATCATATACAAAAGTACGCGCACTAAGTGGTGGTATTGTTGCAAACTTGCAATTACTGGACGGTGCTTATGCTTTAACGGGGACTCCTTTATTGGCAATAGTGGCTAATAATGCTGATTTAGTTGCTGATTTTCGTGAGAAATCACTGTCAAAAGTTAGTAAGGGAAGTTTAGCGAAAGTGGTATTTGATAGCCGTCCTGGTGAAGTTTACGATGCTAACATTATCAGTTTTGAAGCTGGTGTAAGTGACGGGCAATTAAGTGCAAATGGTTTGTTGAGTACTACTGAAACAAGTAATCGCTGGGTTCGTGATGCTCAGCGCCAACGTATCCATTTACAGCTATCAAATAATAATACATTACTTAAAAATATGCCCAGTGGTGCAAGAGCAACAGTTCAATTGTTACCGGATTCTTTGTTTGGTCAGTGGTTAGGCATAATGCAAATTCGTTTCATTAGTTGGTTACACTACATTTATTAGTAAGGCCTGAGATGAATAACACTATTAATCAACCAACACAACTTGATGCCAATGGATTGCGCCAAGCCTTGCGTATTGCTGGTGGCTGTACGCTGGGTTTTGCGCTAAGTAAATTATTGAACTGGCCTAATGGCATATTTTTTACGGTCTACCCTATGTTGATATTAGGATTGGTACCTACGATTAATAAATCCATAATAATACAGTTTTCTGCTAGTGCTGCATTTAGTGCGTTTGTGGTGTTACTAATGCAAGGGCTGTTTTCGCACTTACCTGTTTTAATGACAATACTTGTTTTTCTTACCTTCTGCTTTTTATTTTATCAAATGAGCACTTCAGGTGCTTTTTTGTTTGGTGCTTTAGGTGCTGTGAGCTTATCAATTCAATTACATTTCGCTAGTTATGCTGTTGGTGATAGCAGTATTTACCCATTAATTTTAAGTAATGCGGTTGCTATTATATTAACAATATTTATTGCGCTAATAATGCACGGCTTATTCCCTGATGTAACAGCTCGTACTGCTAGATTAATGCCTGAAAAGGCAAAAGAAAGTATTCGCCACGAAGTGCTTTTATGTGCGAGTGTTGCGACATTATCCTTTGTGTTTTTTCAAACACTAGATTTACAAGATTCAATTTCTGCTCAGGCTGCTTCTATTCTAATCTTGTTTTCTTTGTGCTGGAAAGCTGCGGGAATAGCAAGCTGGCAGCGAATAATAGGCACGCTTATTGGTTGTAGCGCAGCCTTAGTAACACAACTATTGCTATACACTCATAGCGATTTTTTGTTATTTCCGGTTATTATGCTCTGGATATTGTCGTTGATTTTCAGTCGATTTCATATTCTAGCTGGCGGATCACCGGGAGTGGGCTTTGGTGTTTTAACCACTTTTGGTATTTTATTTGGTCAGTCATTGGGGCCAGGGCAAGATCTAATTTTCAGCGCACTCTATCGTTTTAGTTCGGTTTTTTTAGCAGTAATAGCAAGTTTAAGTGCGGTGTATATTATTCATCATATGCTAAATCGTTTTAGCGCTACTCGTCATCATACTTATGACTAGCTAACGTAACTAGTTCAGTGATTAATCATTGATTTGTAGGTGCTACTGATAAGTGAAACTTGGCGCTCTAAGTTTTTCAAATACTTAGCGAAAGCTTTCTAATTAAGGATTGCCAATTTTTCTAGTTAACCCTGAATTTTGTACTGAGAATTCCAGTTAACAACGCATCTGTACCCGCACTAAAAACATAGTATTTTTTAGAGATGAAAAAGCACCTGCAACGTTAATTGCAAGGCTTAAAAGAGTATAGTTGATGATGTAAAAAGGGAAGTTATTTATGAAAATTTATATTTTATCTTAGAGATAATCTTGTCGTGATCGCGGTTATTGCCGCTTGGATATGATGAGATTTTTTGTAGATAAATAATTGTGAATGAGCTGCGTCATTATTGACTGGTAATACTCCGGCAACCTTAAGTTCAGTGACACATTGTTTGAGGTTTGCTTTTTGGATTTTGCACTGATGGTTGAGCAAAATATAATTGTCGAAAAAGCTCTTTATTGCTTCACCGGGTATATAGCCGAAATCACAATTCTCAAAAATTAACTGGTCACTAAATAAAGACTTGAAGGCTTCGAACTGTTTACCATTAAATTGAAAATAATTAAGTAGGTCTTTCTTTTTAATCGGGCCAGATAAGGCTGCAATAAAATGCTTTTCCAAAAATGAGATTACTTCAACTCGACAAACTTTAAGATCGGTTAGTTTCCAGTCATGAACATTAGTTACAAGTTTAAGTTCGTTAGCAATGATCAACTTTAAAGCCATTGCAAAAGTTAAGTTATAACGTTGTAACGTTGGTTTTAATTGGTAGAGAGTGAGCCACTGCTTGTTGCTTATATCACAATATTGAACATGTCTTCCTATCGATTGGAGGTTGAGATCTACTGTTCTAATATCAAACCACTTCCGCTTACGTATACCAACAAATTCGCAACCTTCAATGACCCCTTCATCTGATAATTCGTTAAGATCTAAAGCTGAAATACCTAATAATTCAGCGTTAGTCTGGTGCTCAATTTTGAAAGGGTGGTCACTTTCTTGAAAATGCTCACTATTTTTATAATGTTTTGAGTTATCGAGACTTTCTGGCAGTGCTACCTCATTGAAACATTTATGCGGAATAAATAGTGCAACACTGTTAATCGCCTTAAGGATAATATTATCAAAATGAGCTATTGATGTTGAAAGGTGCTTTAAATTGCCGTGTTCAGTGCAGTACTGTCTTCTTCGCTCAAGCATTGATTGAGCAAAATTTTCATTAGCTAACATGTTATATGCATATTCAAAACATTGGTTTATATCAGTTCTATCAATGAATTTCGGAAAGTGTTGGTAAACGGCTAGATGCAAGTCCAATGGGCGAGTGACAAACACCAGCATTTGATATAAAGCAGCTCTAAATAGTTTTTGATTTTCTCCCACAAGGGTTTCATCAATTTGCTGATATACAGGAGGGGTTACTTTTACCAAGCTGATATCGGCCCACTGTAATCCGCATCGAGGGCATTCTTCAAACAGTGTAGCATGGTCTGTGAATGGTTTATGGCAATCAGGACATGCATGACTTAGTTCACATTGATGCGCTAAACAGTGGTTTATATGAGCTGCCTCCCATTTCTTATTGAGTACAGGAGATTCTTTTAGGCATTCAATGCAGATCTTTATGCTTCTATCGCTGATGTTGATCACATGGCGATTGTTTTGCATCAATGAGGCGTTTTTTAAGTCACATTGTCTTAATTCTTCGCTTGTGAGGCAAAGATGCTTCTTAATTTCCTTAAGTAGCTTTTTATGCTCAGGAAAGTATTGTCTATTTAGCGCATGACCCAAATGTTGATTCATTGCATTTCCCAGCATTCTTAGTGAACCATAGCCATTTTCATAGGCGACCCTAAGCAAATAACCTTTCAATGTTTCATCAGTTGTAGGCAATGGGCGGTAAAGAATTTTGGGTTTACTCTTCATACAGCCCTCGCGCAATCGTCATGCTCTTAACAACAGAATAATCAGCGGTAAAAGGGTTGAAGTGGAATTCCATTTTTGATTTGAGTGTTTTATCCCAAGCTTCTGCAAAATCAGCAATAGCTAACACATCATCTTTGTTTGTTGATTCAATAACCTCTAATAGCATTTTGTTGATTAATCTGGGGTTGCCAGATGTTGCGAGTATGAAACGCAATAAATTGCTAAAATTATTATTCAATTTATACTCAATTTCGCCATCATCATTTTCTGATTCCTCTAAAAACTCCATGCCCGTAGTTTTGCGTGGAAATACAGAAAATAACCCGTCAAAAAAATCTGCACTATCAAGTGATTTGTCGAGAGTTACGCAAGAAAAACTCTCTAATTTCACAACTTCTAAAAAGCGATCTTTAAGTTGGTCATCGAAATCGAGAAGACTTTTAGCATCAGGTTTACCAGCAAGCACAAGCGGAACTTCAGTGTTGTTCATTAACCACTTGATCACTTTAAGTACAGTAGATGTTTTAGTAAGGCCAGAGCTTGGTAGAAAGTCATGAGCTTCATCAATCCCTAAAAGCTTTGTATCGAGATTCTTAGTTAGTTTTTTGATTCTGCGTCTTAGCGATTTTACTGTGCCCTCATCAGCACATTCATCGCCCATCGCTTCAAGTATCTCACTGTATATTGTGCTCGGGGTGATTTCGGGTGGTGAATCAATGCAAACAAAAGGGACTTCAGTTTTTCTACGCGTGAAAATTTCGGGATGCATACGTTTAATTGTATCTAGTAGAAATGTCTTGCCACACCCCGGATTGCCAATGATCATGACACCAAATGGCTTGGTGCCTCTATACTTCATTACGTTTAAAATAGCCTCTATTCCCGCTTCAAACTGGGGATGCAGAGACGCTCTGTTATTAAATTCTATTGTTTCTTGTTTTAACATTATTAAATTACCTTACTTCTGCCTGAGCGTTTGCGGCTTGAGGTTTCTTTTGGCTTGGATGATGTCGTTTCAGTGTTAGCTGTAGATTTTAATTCTTTACCAGTATGATCTTGCCCAAAACGGCTTTTGCCTGTTTCAGTCATGTTGGCTAACTCTTCTTCGGTATAAGGTTTATCAGAAGCCTTTGTAGGTTTTGATTTTACTTTTTTCTTACGTTTTTTCGTTTTAGGTTTATGGTCTTTATGTTTGGACGGAAAAGCTTTGCTGTCTTCAGTTTGAGTGGGTAACCCTGCTTGAAATTCGCTCAACGTTGTTCCGGGTTTGATACGGCTATTTCTGCAAGGAATTTCGAGCAGCGTAAGTGTATCAGGCACAATAAGCATCACTCTGGATATGTCGTACTTGTTATAAAGGATTTTGACTTGACGATCTTTGCCTTGCATAACCAGCTTGTCGTAAATAGACTTCAGCTCATCATTACGGTAAGTGAGGCGATTCACTTGAATGCCATTTCTTTCTTGGACAGTGACAATTTTTTCCACGCCAGTGCAAGCTTCTATCATTTTTACATCTGGTATCGTGCGAGGCTTGAAATAACCTAGTTCACTTTCCACAGCTTGCTGAGGAGTCAAACTGTCTAACCCTTTGTGCGGGTTTTGGTGATAGTAGTCACAGATATATTCTTCTAAATATTCTGTAAATTTAGTAACCGTTACACAGGCTTTCTGCTCAATTGTGCCATCAAGGGTTTTCCCATCAACACGTCTTCCAAAGTAATCCCGGAATTTTTCTGGCAAATTGTGAGCGTAAAGTTCGGTTAAATCGTTCTATAAATGGCTTCTTCCAAGGGCTTCCAGCTTGAGTGGTTGTATGACTAGAGCCGAGTAATGCACTAAATGCGATGACAATATTAGAGCAAAATGCCACACCAGCATCGCCAAAGGTTTCTGTAGGTGGACCTAAGTAATGCCAAGTCGATTGGTAATTGCCACTGCGTTTTCTTGGAAGACTTATGTTTTTAAGTAGCTCTATAACCTCTACAGATTCTTCGGCAACATTGGTTCCATAGCACAAGTTATATCCAACGATATATCTTGAATAAACATCTATGGCTAGATAAAGAATCACTGTACCTAGATATTTACCGTTGTCATCCAACAGACCTAGGTTTAAATGCACTGCATCAATTTCAACGCGCTGCATTAATCTATCAGTAACGATGATTTCATTGCTTTTACGTGCTTCTCTGCGTAGAGCATCTTTACCTTCTCTTGCGAGGATAACTTCAGCAGGGTCTAGCATGTTGATAAGGTTATAAAAAGACTGTTTGCACATCCTTTTCTTTTTAAGCTTACCTAAGAGTTCCGCGTCATAGCGATTTTTAAAGCGAATGTAAGTTTGATGTGCGTTTGCGCCATTACGCTGCAAATATTCATCATCAATCACTTCATATGCCAAGTCTAATTCAGCTTGTGAAATCTGTTTTTGACGTTGCTTTTTCGGTTTGATTATTAATGGAATTACGTTTCTGTTCGCTATAATCCACTTATCATAATAACGATATAGTGCTCCCTCAGATGGTGGTGATGGGTCGTTAATACGTTTAGAAATAGAATTGATTACGCTCAACCTAGTGCGCTTAGAGCGGCTATGGACTCGTGAATCTAGCTCTTTGAGGTAGCTGCTTAAGCGGTTTGCTTGATAAATATGCTCAGGATCGGTTAGCGGCATGTAAACAACCGATGGGGCAGTGTCTACTGGAATGATTTCTCCGCTAAGGTATGCGTCATAAGCCTTGTCTCCAGATACAAAATCTAGATTTTTATTGTCATCTTCAAGCACCAAAAAGTCAGGTTTTACCGTGCGAATGACGGATTCTTTGCGATTCCAAGCGATACGCATACCTTCTCTTAAAATTAATGCATTAGCGTGAGTCATTAGGACCTCCGTAATTGTTTAATTTTCGAGCATCGAAATGTTTATGAAATATGCGTAGAAACGAGTTAAAGGACAAAGGCTTAGACTGCGAATTCAATGTTTCGCGATAGCAGTCATATGCTTTGCGAAGCACTACTGGATTTTTATCGTATACACGAGATAAAAGTAGCTTGATGTGGTGATAAGCCCGCTCTTCTTCTGATTTAAACGTAGGTTTGTTGTTAGGCATTTTATGCTCCTAATAATTAACAGGTTGTATGAAATTTAATTTTTCATGTGTTATTCACATGATCAGTTTTGTGCCACGATCAATTAGTAAATCGTGATCAAATTTAAGTTTTTTAAAGGCCAGCATTGACCAAATGTAGTCAGGGGATTGACCGTATTTTGTAGCGATAATCTCAGCATCTAGCACCCGGGGATTTTGAAGGTGCGATAAGTCACTTAAGATATGGTTTGTTATGTCTTCATCTTGATAGTGATTGATGTAAGCTGATAGAACCTGACAATTTGAAATAAACTCGCGTTTAGTCATCCCTTCTTCAGTGACAACTTTCAATGGCACTTTAAGTACATCGCTATAGTGAGTTTCCAGCACTTCATACTTTTGCTTGAATTCTCCACTTAATGTTTTGGCATAAGGCTTTATTTCCCAAAACTCATAGCCATTTTCAGTTTTCACTAATTTATCGGGCGTATAGCGACATATCGCACCTTCAAATTCGTAATAGGTTGAGTCGGGCTGTGTCATATATGAAATTACCTCAGGGGCAAGATCTAAAACTAAGCACTTCGTTTTCTCTAGCACGCTGTCGCAACTTAACATCGCTCGCATTTTTGGTGAGTAATGCTTGATATCAGGTTTATGCGTATTGGCTTTACCGAATTTTCTATCAACAGACATGCTTCTTCCCCATCAAGATTCTTTCGTGTTCTTGTGTGGCACTTAGCTGGTACTGTGGACGGTCTGAATTGTGCTGAACAGGCTTTAGCTTCTTTCTAGTGATAAGATAAATTTGATTTGTTTCGAGTTTCATTTTTTAGTTTCCATAATCGGTATTTACTAAAAAATGGTAGGTGTTCAAAGCGAAATGATCAATTAGATCTCTAGTATAAAAGTATTGATAACTCATTGTATACTATAGGAAAATTATACAGATCGGTATAATGTTTTTATACGTATTTGTATCTTTAAATAAGACTAAAAATCGCACTGGTTTTGGCTAAGTAAATGAAAAATCTAAATGAATTGATGTTGTTTTTTATTATATTAATTGTTTGGATTTTGAGCGCATATTTATAAAAAATGAGCTAGTTCTCCTATTAAAATAATTTAAAATTTTTTGTGAAAAAGTTTTCACAAACCGCCTTTTTTCAGTTTTTCTTTGTAATAGTTGCTTGAATTTAAGAAATCTTATACCTTTATCGATGGCGCTAGCCGCACTTGCACGTGAGTGAAAAACAGCTAATTGACCTGAAAAGGTGTAAAGAAAACCCAATATCTATTTTATTTTTGATGATACATACATGGCTTGAGAGATCATGTTGTAATCGCGTGTAGCAATGATTGATAACAGTTAATCACTGTCTCAAGCATATGGATATGTATATGAAAAATTTAAAACCTATCATTTTTACAGCTCATTCTGAGTTAAAAACAGCAATTCCATCAATTAAGAAAAGCCATTTATACGAAGCGTTTGCGGCATTTTGCGGCTTTAAAAGCTATGCGGCATTTCAAACTTCAACTAACATTTGCATTGAAAACCATGAGCTAGCTAATAGACGGTGCTTTGAGCGTGTGCAAGGTTTAGGCTTTGATGCAGGGGAATCGCTTCAAGTTTGCCAACGAATCCAGCAAGCATGGCAGCAATTCAATAATATTACGTTAGATGATGTTTATGCGTTTTATGCTGAGGCTTCTTTTGAGGGAGCATTAAGTGCAACGCGTATGTTAAATGTTTTAACGTCACTGATAGATGAAAATGACGCAGTAGCAGTAATGGTTGCTCTTGTTATTGCAGCGAAGATGTTGGCTACATATGAAGAAAACCCGGATAACAGAAGTGGCGAATATTGGTATAACAGAAAGCTAGCTAACCACACACTTAACGGGCTTCAGTCTGAAGTTGCTGACCAATATCAGCAAATCGTCCCTTATCGAGAGCTGTTAACGCTGATATTAAGAAAATTCGAAAACAGTAATGATGCAGTGTTGCCAAGTCCATCTATCTTGAAAACTATCATCGAACAATTTGGTGATAACCATAAACGCTACTGGAGCGACTATTTTTCTAATGAGCCTTATGCCGTGATTGAAGCTATTGGGTATGCTTTGCATTGTCATGACGCAGATGAACCAGTGATCCCATTTTATATTTACCTTGATTGGATAAAAGCGGAAATGCTTATTTTTCCATCACGCGAAGGACTAATTGAAATTATTGAAGCGACTATATCCGATGAAGAAAAATGGCTTTGGCATTTAATTGGCTTACAGCACAACATCGATGTAACCCAGTCCAATCTTCGAGCTGTTCATGCTGATACGGGCGAGGACTATGATGACTATGGGCCAATGGATGTTGTTGGTGATGAAGGGTTGTCGCTTCCAGTTATTTCAGACCAAATAAAAGTTAAGCTAGCAAAAGAAATTAGAAAGTTCATCTCTTAACCACTCTTCTAATGACGTGATTGTTTATACAGTGCTGGTTGAAAAAAACAGCACTGTATACCCATATAGTAAAATGAAGTCGTTGCTTCGAACTTTATTAAACCATATGGAGACATTATGTCTAAAAATACTAAAGCTACATCAAAACAAGTCGCCTCCAAGGCGGCTAAAATACTAACTGATGCAAATGCATCGCAAACTGCTAAAAAACTTGCTGCTTCTGCTTTATCTCAAAAAGATAGAAGCAAACAAACTGGTGCCGAATTGGAGGACTTAGCATCTAAAGTGCTTAAGAGCACAAAATACAATTCTGACACTAAGGAGTTAGCAGCCTCTGTACTTTCTCAGTCGAATAAAGCTAGATAATAAGGATGTTAAAGTGACTAAATATAGAGATTTATTGTGTAAAACGCATGATTCAGATATTGGCTCGGTTGTTGGTTGTGGTTTGGATCGCCTTTCTAGAGCAGTTAGCTCACAGGAAATAGAAAGAGCTATAGATTTTTACACCAACAATAAAGCTAAGATTGATGAATTTCCAATTGGCGCTAGAAGACAAGCAGTGGAAGAGTTTATCTCTAGTGGTATGCAAATTCCTTCGTATATCAAAGCATAACGAGGCGCTTATAGAAAAATACAGTTTGGCTCACGCTTTTGTAATTTGGCTAAACTGTATTTTTCGCTGAGTTTAAGGTTTATTTGGCAAAGAGTTAGATATTGGGAGCAAATATTTCGAGTGATAGTTGCTCTTCACCTTGTTCAATCATTTCACGAAAGCAAGGTGAGCACCATGATCCTAGCCCTTGTGCGTTAGTGGGCGTTACAACCATACTTGAATCAATCTTGTCGTAACTGTATGTGATGCTATGGCAACTATCCCCTACCAAAATTGGCTTATCGCATCCAAAGCAGTGACAAAAGGTTTCTTTTTTAGTTTCTGTCATGATCGACTCCTAATGTTTTATTGGGTTGCTCCCAATCGAACATAATGTTCTTAAGGCAAGTAACTCTGTTGGTGAAAGCTTGTTCTCTCGCATGATTAACCATTCTGTTGCGGAAATCACAAAAGGTTCTGGTTCTGAACTAGTTACATAAATGCTTCCAGATTTAGTTTTAACAATTTGTCCCTTGCAACTTACGACAGGAGAGGTGATTACTCTATGTCCAGCGGGAAATCGGCTGGTTTCATCATTAGTAACTTCGCCAAACAACACTGAACAAAATATTTCAGAGTTATCATCCTTAGTTTCCAGAATATGAAGTAAGAAAGTGTTTTTCATGTGCGTCTTTAACACTCAACCAATCTCAACAAACACCTAAAATTACTAATAAGGCTAGCTAAAAATAACTGATTTGGGAAAGACTTATTTCAAAGAGGATTGAGCGATTTTTAGCATAAATTCGTATTTCACAACTCGGTATATTAGACTTACCATGAACAACTCAAATTATTGATTAATATATATTTTAATGTTTATTAATTAGTTTTAATTTAATTTTTTATTTAATAAATCGTCCCCCTTTAACACCCATAAGATTTGACTTATAAAATCAATAGGATAATATAATGTAATCATTTTGATTACATGATGGTGCAATATTGAGTTCTTCGAACAAGTTAGATTTAAGTTATGCTCAAAAGCAGAGATTAGCCTATATCGATTTCTTGTTAATGTTTAGAGGTCACTTCAGTCGTAGTGACTTGACAAACAAGTTTGAGATGGGAATGGCAAATGCGACACGTGACATTGCCCTGTATAAAGAGCTATCACCAAAGAATATGGAGCTTGCAAGCTCTACAAAACAATATTTGCAAGCAAAAGCCTTTAAACCGCTTTTCAAGCATGATGCGAAGAAAACGTTAATAAAACTCGCTAATGATATTACGGATGGTTTTGATGCTATCGGTGACGTGACTTTCCCTATCGAAGCACCAAGCCAATTAAACGTTCCTGATATATTCATTGTTGCCAAACTTGTTCAAGCGATACTAAATAACAAACCCGTCAATGTTATTTATACCTCGTTAAGCAGTGGATCTGCCTCTAGAGAGTTAGTTCCCCATTCTATCGTTGATAATGGGCTGCGTTGGCACGTGAGAGCCTTTGATAGAAAAACAAAATCATTTAGAGATTTTGTGCTTACCCGGATAAGCAAAGTTACGATTAAAAACCAGACTGCTGAGCCACATGAAGACAAATTAGAGGATCATCAATGGATGAGAATGATGCCTTTGCAGCTAGTAGCCCATCCAAAAAATGTTAAATATCCCACAGCAATAGCGATGGATTATGGTATGGAAAATGGTGTTCTTGAGTTAAATGTAAGGGCTGCGTTAGCAGGATACTTGCTTAGACGATGGAATGTAGATTGCACCTCCAGTGCAGATCTTGCGGGTGGCGAATATCAGCTTTGGTTGAAGAATAGGCAAACTCTATATGGAGCAGAAAATCTTGCCATTGCTCCCGGTTATCAGCAGTCAGAGGACGACTAATGTACGATAAAAGAATTGGTAAATATTTTCAAAATATTGAACAATCCAAAGCAATTGATTATTCCAAGTTTCTATCTTTACTACCTGAGCAATTACGTGAGGAAGTTAAAGAGAAAGCGACGATTAATTTTCTGAGTAAAGGCTCCGTAATAGTTGAAATTTGTTGTGAGCAGCTATTGGAAAAATTACGCTCATTGGCGATTGAGCCTTCAACTCGCATTGATGCAACGTTGCTGGGTGACTCTCATAAAGTAAACACATCGACTAGCTACTTGTTAGCATACCATCAGTCTTCCGTTGATGTTCATCCTGATACGATTATCAGTAGTAAGAACGAAACACACCTGAAATTCCAACCCAAAAAACGTCTGGTAATTGTTGAAAATGCAGAGCTGTTTTTCGCAAGAGGAACACTATTTGCACAAATGAACAAAGCGTTTTCTCTTTCCTTGTCATTTGACAATACAGATTTGGTTTTTGGTGCCGGAAATCAAATATCCAATAAGCATAACTATACATTTATCAACCAGTATGACTCGATTTTATGCTTCTTTGATTACGATTTTGGTGGTTTGAAAATATATAAGGCGATGCGAAATATGGTAGGGAGCAAGGCTAAATTCTTGGAGCCTAACTCAGATAATTTAAATGAATTTTTCATAAAGAGACCGAAGACCCAAGAACAGTACACAAAGGCATTAGAAGCTGCCAACAACCTTGGCTTAAGCAAGTTATACAGCTTGTTTGAATCAAAAAAATCATTCATGGAACAAGAAGCGTTGTTAGCGTTATAAGAAGGAATTAGAACATTGTCTCATCAATTTAATTTTGTATTAAAGAAGCTAGTATTGGTAGATTCGGCTGGGTTTTGTTACTCAGAGATAGAGCTAGATAAACACACTATATTGCTTGGCGAAGGTAACGTTGGTAAATCAAGTCTTCTTAATTGCATCCGTTTGTTTCTTTTACCTGAGGTAAACTTCAATCGAGCAAAAGATAAATTTAATTTCAAAAGTTCAAATGGCTATGAATATGATAAAAACGAGTCATTTGGGCATTATTTCCCTAGCAAGTACTCGCATTTAATTATCGAAGTGGAGAAAGTTATCGCAGGCAAACGATACACCCACTGTCAGATTCTAAATAGGGGCAAGAACCTTTCATTTGAGCGTATTTTTACTGCTTTGCCATACCAAGAAATTCAGCATTTATTTTGGCAAGTAGAGGGCGATGACGAGCATAACATCGGGTCTAGAGTTGAAAAGCTATCTACTCAAGATGTGTTTACAAAAATTAAAGCTAAAGATAAGCACTGTATTTCAGTCAGAGACCCACAAAAGTTGAAGGATTTGATGTATGCACGAGACATACTATCTGAAACTGAAATGCGCTATAGCCTCTTTCCACTCAATGATGCGTCTGACGAAAACGTAGAGTCACTACGAGCACTGATTTTAATGCTTTTCGATATGGAAACGTCAAATGAGGGTGTTGCTAAAGCGGTTGCTAACATCGTTGAGTCAGAGAAAAAAGAGACAAGCGATGCCCTGAACTTTGATATTCAATCCTTCTTGGCAGCACATGACTCACTTAAGCTAGAAGAGCAAAAGTTAACTGATATCGAAAACAAAACGAGAGAGTTTGAAACCCTAAAGTCTAACTTTGCCAAATATAGTGAACTGTCTGAAGTTGAAACTCGTTTTGTTGATTTTTATCTGCACCTGAATCGCAAATCAAAAGAAACAAATGAAGCCGTAAACGAATCGGCAGGGAAAATTAAGGAATGGCAACAGCAATTACAACCTATTGCTGACCAAGTTAAGGTAATCAACCAAAATTTGTTCACAGCTAATAAAATCATTAACACTTCAGAACAAAATATAGCTAAGACTCAACAAGCGATTGATAAAGGAGAGTTCGAGTTAAGCCGTTATGTAAACATGACGCAACAAGAAGTACTAGAGCTTCTTGATGAGGAACTGATTGATACGCAAGAGAAGATTCAAGCTTATCAAAATACGAACGCTAGACGTATACGAATTAATAAGCTTGAAACTGAAATTACTCAGTATCGGAAAGCTCAACAGAATATAGAGTTGGATATTAAAAATTCAGAGTTTGCGATTCAAAAGCAGTTGCCTAACGATACACTAGATCTACTAAATTCAATTAATTCACGGCTCTTATTGGCAAATCCGGGTAAGGAATTGGAAAAGCATGAAGTAGATGCAATTGAAAATTTTAAAGGCTTATTTAGTGACCAAGGTTATTTATATAACTTTTGGGGGCAAGAATTTAGAAAATCTGACTCTAGGGCAACTCGCGATTTACACAAAGAGCTAGAAAATATTGAATCCGAAATTAATGCTGTGATTTTGGAAAAATTTGACCTTGAAAAACAAGATACTGAAAACCCATTAATCATAGAGAAAAAACTTCAAGAACTAGGGAAAGAGTTAAAAGAAATAGAGCGCGTTAAAAAGGTTATATTTGAATTAAATGATAATATCAGCGCTTTAAAAATATATAGCGGACAGCTAGCTGAAAACCAAGCTGCGGTTGAGGAATTTTCACCTCAAGTAGTAACCTTATCAAAACAACAAGGTGAACTATCTGAGTTAATTGAATCTGAAAAACAAAAACAAACGGGTTTAAGTCGGGAACAATCTCAGCTATTGGCACTTCAAAGTAACGCGAATGGTACTAAACAAGCCTATCCAAAAGTTCAAAAACAACTAGAAAGACAGGGAACAGCTAATAATAACACCACTTTAACATCAGAATATTTATCTTCTCTTCAACACGACTTACAGCAAGTTGATCAGTTGAGGGGGCAGATACTTGAAGGGCTTCGAGATTTTGCTCGGGATGGGTTTATCGAACTAGAAGATGATCTTTTTAACTCAAGTCCAGTACCGAGCACGATTCATCAGGCTTATGCCAACGTTAAACAAATCTATGATGAACTTGAAGGTCAATGGCACCTACTTAAATCAAAAACTCGTTCGCATAATGAAAGTGTCAGTAATTATGCTGATATTTTAGAAAAGAACTTTGAGCATATTAGTCGCTTTGAGAATCAACTTAACCGCTCGTTTGAAGGTATTTCGGTTAATGACTTAACTCAAATTGAAGTGTCTATCCATGTAGACCCGCGTTTTAAAAATCTCATATCTGAAATTCAAAAGAGCTATAACGAGTTTAGTGAACAAGCTCTTTCTGAGCAGTTCTATCTGAGGCTTCAGGCATTTAGCAATGCGTTTTTCAAAGATGGTGAGCGTAACAAGCTAGTAATGTCTGATGTAATTAAAAAAGTCAGCTATAGAGTTAAGAAAGATGGCCATGACAGTTGGCAAACGAAACAACAATCAACTTCTACCACTGCATTGATCAACCTTAAACTGGTGCGAATTCTACTCGCAAAATTACGAGCTGATAGTTGTATGGTGAAGCTACCAGTAATCATGGATGAAGCGGCAAATATCAATGTGAATCAGTACGAATGGCTTTTAAGAGATATCAAGGACAGCGGTTTTTATCTTTTCACCGCAGGTACTCATAGCTCTGGTGCAGAACTAGTTCACATGATAGGGAACCATTATGATGTTGACGCTTTAAAAACAGCAAAACCATACACAGCCGAGAGAACACGCGTAGTTTGGGATGGCCCACAGTCATTTTACGATGAAGAAAGCTTTGAATCATTTGTAGAAAATGATCAGATTGAGCTTTTGGAAGGTGTAAATGAAACAATTTAGCGCCATTCAAACACTAAAAATAATGTTAGAGCGACCTAACATTATGTTTAATGTCATCAAAAAAATGGACGCGCAAAATGAGCGTTTCATTAGTGAGGGAGCTGTAGCATTTGAAGTTTTGGAAAGTATAAAGCACCTAGATAAGCTAGAGCAGCAACGTTTCAAAATAGCTTATGCAACGGACAATTTAGCAAAGTCACATATTGTTGCTGATCAAGATCAGGTTGATAACGTTAGCCGCTTAATGTTTCAAGAATCCGTTGTTTCTATTTTTAGGCTTTGTGAAACATCTCTATATCAAGAGCTAACAGATGCAAAATTAAAAGCTGAACTCGCTTCTTTTTGGCATATTCAAAAGAAACTTCTTTCTGGTGATTGTAGTTTCAACTCAATGGATTATGACTATACAGAGCTGGTAGATGAGTTATTTCACAAGCTCGGTAGTTTACTAGATTTGCTCAAGCGCAACTTGGTTAGAATGCAGAGCATTAATAGTGATTTGGAAAAACTATCGTTTGAGGTGAGCAAAGACGGTACTGACTTTGTTGAGTACAGACAAAAAGTGCTAGATGACGTAACGCATCTATATGAAAGGCATATTCTTCCCACTCAGCGATTTGTTAATCCTGACGTAAAGTTAGTGGATGGAGACAACCTGCTAGCGACAATCAACTCTATAAAGTTGCTATTTGATGCTCATGGAAAACATGAGCTTTCTGACCAAGTGTTTCGCTATGGACTGAGTTTTACCAACATCATCAACCCACTAAAAGACGTTTCAAATCAGATAAATGGTTTTATTCGCAAGACCCAGAAGAGTTTAACTCAATTTAACGCGATGGAATGGCACTTTGAACGCTTTAAGAAAAAGTATGAAGAAACTCTGGATGGTCGTGTAAATCGCACAAAAATAGATAACTCTTTCGCTGATGACGTTCCTTTCATGAAAAATGTGAAGCGAATTCCGAGGCCCAAAGGATTAAAAATTGAAAATAATAGCTCTTATTTTTACAACATATTCAAAGATCTTGAGTATCGAATCCAAGACCAATTACTGCTATCAAACGAAGATATAGAAGCAGAAGGCCAAGCTTTGGTCTCTTTCACCTCGAAAGATCGCTTAAAGAGAGCAAAGGCAATATATGACTTGATAGAAAAGCTCTCATTGAGAGAATCAAAGGACGTAATTGCTACCCTACATTACCGCCTTCAAAGTTTATTACCAGAATATCACTTTGTTGATCTTATAAATGCTGTCGTCCATTTCATGAAAAAGACACTTGATGGAAAACGTCTGATTAAGACAAACAACAAGGCGTTCATTCAACAAGAAAATAAATATTACGTATATAGGATTGTCATCTTGCAGGAGTCTAACTAATGGAAAGAGAAGTTATTTACAGCTTTGAAGAAATTCCTTACACCAAAAGTGCTGAGATTTACCGACTATTCTCTCAAGGTCGAGTGCTCAATAAGCAGCGCTATGACGATGTTCACGGTTGCTTAGTAGATGATGATTTATTCACATTGGTATTCAATAAAATTAAGCACTTTTCCCTTTTCTTTAAACATATGGGGTATGACCTAAAGTTTGATGAAGACGGAGACTTTTACTTCACTCAAGACCTTCGTGACGCTAACAACGATGAATCAGATGACAACGCCATGAAGATTCAATCTATCCTGCTTTTTATTGGAAGGTACTATGTAACAGTAGGCGATTTAGCACAGTTACAAGATCCTATGTTTGGTCTGAAAGAGTCAGATATTGATGCTTTAAAGCAAGACAATTTGCTAGCAAGTTCACTAAAGGCTTTAAGGATAGAAAATTGGGACAAAGCACTCGAATACCTAACAAGCAGAAGTCTTATATTTAAAGTGTCTCAGGATAAATATGTGCTAAGTAAAGCCGCAATGACATTTTTGAATAGGTTGATTGAGGCCCATTCGGAGTTTATAAACAAGTAAAAAGTACTGTTTTATAAAAAACATTAATAGGCTCAAAAATGATAATGTATACCTTTGAGCCTTTACAGCTTAAAAATTTGCCGGAAATTCGTAACGCTTTTTCAAATAATTAAATTTCGACCAATCAATATGCCTTCCGTTCTGAAGCTGTCCAACGACTATTCCGGGGGCTATACCTTGTTCAGAAGCAAAGTTTTTAATGGAAAGTTCTGTAAATACTTCTTGGGTCTTAAATTTAAAAAACTCTTTTCTAGGAATTAAAAAGTTACCAGCAAAATCATCTGCTTCTGCTTCTTTTAACTGATTTTCTGAATCATAAGGGGTATCCTCAGGATCTATAGAGTCATCAAACTCTTTTCCTGAAAGAATTACACCTTTTCCTTGGTTATCTATAAATTGCTCTTTTCTACCATGCAAAAGAATATGCCCAGCTTCATGATAAAAATTGAACCAAAATTTATCATTCATTTTACCTCTATCACTCAGTTGAATCAGCGCAGTATCTTTATCTAACCAATGTGCAGCACCACTTGTAGCTACTTTATTCAGCTCTTTAACATATACTACCGCCACACCAGCATCAGCACAAAGTTCCTGAATTTGTCTGTAAACCTTTTCAAATGAAAAATTTGTTAGCTCTCGACATTTATTCAACGCTTGCTTGAATGTCGTTGCATTAAATGGTTTGAGTTCGTATGGTAACTTTCTAGCCTGTAATTCACCCTGACGTAGCCATGCCATAATATTAAAGTGATTCTGTGTGTATTTATTTGAAGTTCTATAATTAACTTCTAGTTGTTGCCAAACTGGTGATAATTGCTTGATACTATTCACACCAAAAAAACTATAAAGCTCTTTAAGTTGCTCAACCAGATCAGCCTTTTCGAGAATCCAGCCTTTTTTAACCATTTCTTTGACATGTATTTTCTCTAAAAAAGGTAGTTCTTTTTTTAGAGTTTCATTTTGGGCGTCATTGAGCTTTTGTAACTGGTACTCTGTTTCTAATTGAAGCCAATATTTTGCAGAATACCCCAAAACGACTTCTAGATTCATTGCAGTTTCAGGTGAAATGCTTGATGTCCCTTTTATAATAGAATTGATTGTACGCGCGGTAATACCAGTGCGCTTAGCTAGCTCGGCTTGCGGCATACCAATAGAAAATAGCAAGTCTTCTAATATTTTTCCCGGACGGTTTACCCGCCCATCTTTATTAATTGCGTAATTATCTAAAGCCATAACTTCCCTTCACTTATATTTTTAATAATTTTAGTCAAATAAGAAAAGACAAAAATACTCATCTCTATTACCTAAAGTTTTACTTTTGAATTTTTTTAAAAAAAAGCACGTTGCCATTTTCTGAAAATTAAAATTT